>ENA-OYWT01000845-OYWT01000845.1-human-gut-metagenome-genome-assembly--contig:-NODE-845-length-12459-cov-9.166882_pt1 | contig 12459 bp, 12 predicted proteins | sample MGYA00244171_ERZ653399 | MGnify/ENA primary metagenome ERZ653399 (study PRJEB26926, sample SAMN06164987) | human gut metagenome | biome: ENVO:00009003; feature: ENVO:2100002; material: ENVO:00002003... | reverse complement strand
TCGCGCCCGTCGTACCATTCTGTAAAGGTGTTGCGGTTGTTGTAGATATAGCCCTGCTCGGTAAATCTGCCCCCGTCATTGATAGCAGCGTCCCGCCCGTATTCCTCATACATGAAATATTTTTTTGCTTCTTCGGGCAGCTCCAACTCGTCCAGTTCTTCAATCAGATAATGCCCGTAATCTTCCTCACTCTGTACGGACGGATAAAGCCAGTAACAATCAAGGTTTTGTGCAAGGTTGATAATGTCCTGCAAGTCCCTTGTATGGTCGCCGTATTCCATAGCTGCAACAAATTTTTCCCGGTCGTCGTCAAACTGCATTTTCAAAAGTTCGCCCAAATAGTTCAGCTCGTCAAGGCTTTCAAGCTCGGTCAATTTTCCTGCCAGTCCCGCAATAGAGGACTGGTATTCTGTGATGTGCAGCTCCCCGTAGTTTTTGCCGTCTATCCCGATACGGTCAAAGACTTCTTTCAAATGCTCGGCAGTCGTGGGGAATGATACCCATTCGCCCGCAGGTCTGCCCTCGGTGTACTTTCCAAGATTAGAAAGATACCCGCTTAAAATCGTTTCTTCCATGCGTTCACTCCTTTCGTTTTCAATCATGCGGTGCATAAGCTCGTAGTCCTCCATGCTCATGCTCCCGTCAAATAGATAGGGGTCGGGTTCTTCGCCGTCCCGGTAGGCTTTTTCAGAGAAAGGAAGCCCCGCAGCGTGGGCGGCGGCTCTTGCTTCCTCGATAAGCTCCGGCGGCAGCCTGTCGTCGTGGGCTTCGATAAATTCCCCGATATTGCTATATCCGTTTTCGTAGTGGCGACGCACCCCGGCGGTTAGTTCGTCAAGGTTCCTATCCTCGCCAAGATAGCCGGAATAATAACCGTTTACCACAACGGCGGCAGGGTCAGCCTGTTTGATTTCTTCCATGCGGCTTCTGTCCTCCGGGTAGAGAATATCGCTCATTTCAAGGTGGAAATATTCGGCGTTCCAAGAACGTCCCGTTTTCCAAAACGCCACCCAAGCGATACCGTCCCTTAATTCTTCTTGATAGTCCTTTACGGTGTCCCGTAAACTTGCCATGTGTAACCTCCTTTCTTCGGTTTCAGAGGGTAAAACCCTCCATAAAACAGAGGGTTTGGGAAACTTCCCAACAAGCAAAAATCCCCGCCGTTCTCGGTAGAGAAAGCAGGGATTTTACGGAAAAGGGTACTCTTTTCCTATGCTTGCTATTCAGTTATTTTTTCTTCGGAAGTTCCACCCGGTAGTTGACATATTTCCCGCCCGTATCAGCCAATACGATAGTTCCGTCGTAGGTTTTGCCCGTCTTTGGGGAATAGAGCTTTTTCACATTTACCTTGCCGGATTGTAAGAGTGCAGCGGCAATTTTGGGGGTAAAGGTTACTTTTCGTTCTTCAAAGAAACGGTCATTTTTCCACATGGTAAAGATACATTCCTTGTTGCTGCAATAGTAATTCTTCTTGCCCTCATAGACAGGAGAACCGCAGCGGGGGCAGCTTCCCAACGCTTCCCGTTCCGGCTTGAACATCTGCGCTTTATCATCAGAAAGAAACGGATAGGTCTTTACCAGTTCCCGCGCCATATCCTCGATACCCTCCATAAATGCGGCGGGGTCTGCCTTGCCTTTTGCAATCTGCGTCAGATTGTTTTCCCATTCTGCGGTAAGCTGCGGGCTTGTCAAGGTGTCCGGCAGGACGCACACAAGGTTGATACCGTCCTTTGTGGGAAGTAGCTGCTTGCCTTTTCGCTCCACAAAGCCGCCCTTTACCAGTTTTTCAATGACGGCGGCGCGGGTGGCGGGAGTTCCAAGCCCTTTGCGTTCTGCGTCCGGGTCGGTGTCCTCACTTCCGGCGCGCTCCATAGCAGAGAGCAGCGACGCTTCGTTGTGAGGTTTTGGCGGTGTTGTGTCATGCTCCGTTACCTTTGCCGTCGGATTTTCAAAGGTCTGTCCCTCGGTAAATGGCGGCAGGGTCTTTTCTGTGTCGCTGTCTGCGTCGTCCGTTTCGGGCTTGTTCTTTAAGGCTGCCCTGTATCTTCGGTCAATCTCTTTCCACCCGTCGGACAGCACCGTTTTTCCCCTTGCGATAAAAGACTGTCCGGCACATTCAAAAACTGCTGTAACCGCTTCAAAGGTATGCGGTGCAGCGGTCGCCATAAATAGACGCACCCCGGCAAGGGTAAGGATATTTTTTTCACTTTCCGGCAGCGCGGCAAGGTCGGTCTTTGCAAGCTCCATAGTCGGGATAATAGCATGGTGGTCTGATACCTTTTTACTGTTCAGCACCTTTCCAAGCTCCGGCGTGAAGTCTTTTCCCGCCATAAAAGAAAATTTCCCACAAAGCAGCTTGATAATGCCCGCCGCTGTGTCGCCCATGTCGTCGGTCAGAAATGCGCTGTCTGTTCTCGGATAAGTAAGAAGTCTTTTTTCATACAGGGCTTGTGCAAGGTCAAGGGTCTGCTTTGCGGTATATCCGAACAGGCGGTTTGCTTCCCTCTGTAAAGAAGTAAGGTCAAAGAGCTTCGGCGGGGCTGCGGTCTTTTTCTCTTTCACAAGGGAAGTACAGACTGCTTTTGACGCTTCGCAAGCAGCTTTCAGCCTGTCAGCTTCGGAACGGTCAGACAGTTTTTCACTTGCAGCTTCCACGTCGGATAAGACAAGGCGTACATGGTAGTATTTTTCTTTCTTAAATGTGGTAATCGCTGCGTCCCGGTCAACAAGCATTTTTAAGGTCGGGGTCTGTACGCGCCCCACGTTCAAGGTATGATTGTAAAGGACAGAGAAAAGGCGGGTGGCATTGATACCAATTAACCAGTCAGCCTTTGCCCTGCATAATGCGGAAGCAAAGAGCGCGTCGTATTCCTCGCCGTTCTTCAGACGGGAAAAGCCCTCTTTGATTGCGCTGTCCTCCATAGAAGAAATCCAAAGGCGGCGCATAGGTTTCTTGCAGCCCGCCATTTCATAGACAAAACGGAAAATGAGTTCTCCCTCGCGCCCTGCGTCGCAGGCATTGACGACTTCGGAAACGTCTGCCCGGTGCATAAGCTCCTTTAAGGTTTTGAATTGCTTTTCCTTGTCAGCCGAAACGGTGTACTTCCATTCCTGCGGCAAAATCGGTAAGCTGTCATAGCTCCACTTTTTATACTGCTCCCCGTAGGCGGCAGCTTCGGAAAGCCCTACCAAATGTCCCACGCACCAAGAAACGATATAGCCGCTTCCTGTGAGAAATCCGTCTTTCTTTTCCTTTGCCCCAAGTACGGCAGCGATTGTCTGTGCCACACTGGGCTTTTCTGCGATAACTAAAATCAAATAAAAATCCTCCTTTCGGGTAAAAGAAAAGAGCAACCGATTTTTCGATTGCTCCTAAGTGATTGTATAAAATTGTGCGATATGAAATATAAAAATAATTTGACAAACTGAAAATTACTTAACAATATGTGCTGTAATGATTGTATAGCTATATGAATTGATAGTAATTTTGATATTTTCAACCTCGCAATACCAATTTTTACCCTGTTTGTATATATTGCAATTTTTATCTAATACCTTATTTTTGCAATACTCAACAACATCTGCTGTATCTATTTTTAGGTTTCTTTTAATTCTATCAACTCCCATTTCGGTTGTATGAATTTTATCAATATTATCAAGCAATATCTTTTTATCTTCCATTCTTTCTTTTCCTCAACTTCAAGTTTGTTTGTCTCTGTCATTTCCTATGGTTGGAACAATTATATCATATTCCATATCGCAAGTACATCTTTTTATCGTTCGGTCTGTCGTTTATTTTCCAGTTTTCTCATACAGTACCCCACACAAGGGGACTGTCCCTTGTAAGGGCAGCCCGCGCAACGTGGGGAAGAAAGCTCCGGCGGGGATTTTTCCCCTTTGCCATAGTCCGGTTTCTGTATCATCATCTTTTCAAAGGGATTGTCGGTAAACAGGGTCATAGGGTTTCTTCCTCCGTTTCTTCATCTTCGGGAGTTTCCCCGGTATCTGCTTCCGGCTCGTCCTCGTCGTAGTCCTCAAATTCAAAATCTTCAAGGTCGGTATCGCCCTTTACATTCTGCTTCGGCTTTAGAAACTTAAAGTAGTAGAACGCTGCGCCGCCACCAAGCAGCACAAAGAGGACTAAGGCAAGCACTGCGCCGGGATTGCCGCCTTTTTCTTTGGGTTCTTCCGGCTGCTCTGTGGGTGTCGGGGTAGGTTCTTTTCCTGTGCAGCCTGTCAGAGTGGTTGTACATACCGGACAGGACGTATTTACCTTTCCGGCTTCGCATTTCTCCGTACAGTTGCAGACTTCCGGCTTTTTCGTGGCTTCCCCGGTTTCGGTCAGTGCCATAAGGTCGGCTTCGTCCACTTGATTAAGGAAATGTACGGTCTGTTCCTCCTCGGCTGCCCGGTCAATGAGGATATAGAAGTAGTTGCCGCCTTTGGTGGTAACAGTGATAAGCTGCTTATTGCCGCCGAAATCGTCCACCAGTGTTGCGTTGCCCTTTGGGGTAAGGGGCGGCGTTTCCGGTTCTTCCACCACTACATTGCTGTCGTTGGTCGCGTCCTCTGCGGGTGGCTCTGCGGCTGTCCCCTGTGCATAGGCAGGGACAGAAAAACCGCCCATAAGGATAAGGGCGGCACAAAGGGCAGTCATGGTCTTTTTCAGTTTATTCTTCATCTGCATTTTCCTCCTGTTCATTTTCTTCTGCGGGTGTGACAGTCATGCCGGGAATACCGCCGCCGGACAGCATAGCGTTCAGTTCCTGCGGGGTCATACGCATAGCGCGTACAAGCTGCACGATTTCAAGGTTTTCCGCTTTGGTTTTCTGTGCTTCCAAGCCTTTTAACTTGTTCTGATACTCTGTGATTTTCTCGCGGGTCTTTGCGATTTCCTTATTGATACGGTCGATTTTATTGTTTGCCATAGGTCATTTCTCCTTTCTTTTTGGGGCTGCTTTACCAGTTCATCAGCCCGTAGCCTTTGATACATTGATAGTTAAGGTCATAGCTCTTTATCTTGCAGGCGTCGCCGGAATTGCCCTCAACGGTATAGACGCGGCTTCCGTCCCTGCCAAGCACAAGCCCCACATGGTCGGCAACGCCGTCTAAATCCCAATCGAAAAAGATAGCGTCGCCCGGTGCGATATTCTCATAGCCGCGTGCGCCCCATTGTCCCCTTGACTGAAACCAAGGGACGCCCTGCCATTCGCAGCCTGCAAAGCGGGGTTCGCTTTTTCCGGCTTGATTGTAGCACCATGACACAAAGCAGGCGCACCATTCCACGCGGCTGTTAAAGCCATACCAACTCCAATAGGGGTAGCCGCCCACGTTTCCGACCTGCTGTTTTGCAAGCTCCATAAGCTCCGGGTTTCCGGGACGTGTGCCGTTTACAAACTCCACGCCGCTTAAATCCTCGGACGGGCTTCCGTCGGGAGAGCCGCCGCCGAAAATCAGCGGTTTGTTGCCCTGTGTCTGTAAGTACACCTTGAACATTTCAAACTGCTGTGGGTTCAGCAGTTCTTCCGCAAGGGAAGCAATCGGCTTGTTTGTCAGCTTCACGTTCAAGATACGGTATTCGTATTCTTCCTCGTTGCCCTCCTCGTCGGTGGTGGTGCGTATCTCGATTTCTTCCGTCAGCGTCAAGGTGTACTGTAATCCGAACAGCCGCTTTAGCTCTGCCTGTGCGCTCTGCGGGGTGTAGCTCTGCAAGAGGGCGGTCAAGTAAGACGCAAGTTCGTGGGGGTTATGCCCGATACTGTCAAGGTCGTAGCGGTATTCATCATAGCCGGGGTGGGTGCTTTCGATATTGTCAATCTCACTTTGCAGCCCGTTTTCCAATGCAGCATAGTTGTTTTCAACTGCCACAAGGTCGCTGTCCTCGGACGTGTAGGAAGTGCCAAGCACGCCATTAGTCAAGCCGGAAAACATAGCCCCGCAAGAGGACAGCCCTGCGGAAATCATAATAAAGAGAAGCAGCGCGGCAACTGCAATCAAAATGCCCGCCGGGTGTCTTGCCGCAAATGCGGCGGCTTTCCTCGTTTCCTCGGCGGTTTTCTTCGCCGTCTTTCTTGTGGCTTCCGCTGCGGCTTTTGCCCCTCCTTTCTTTGCCGCCTTTGCATACTGGCGTTTTATCTGCTGTTTCTGCATGAAACGGGAAAGAGGGTTAGAAGTAAGCTGCGGGTTGTCGTGCAGGGTCTTGTGATACTGGAAGTTGACGTTTGCCTTAAATGCTGCCTTTTCTGCCTTTGCTGCTTCCCGGTAAGGTTTCAGCTTATGGCTGCGGTAGCCCTGTTTTAACTTCCGCGCCCCGTATTTCGCGCCGCGCTCGGCAAGTTCCTCCGATTTATGCGCCCCCTCAACGCCGGAATTGTCCTTTTCAACCGAATGTATCTTGTTATGGACGAAAATCCCCGCTTCCTGTGCGGGGCGGGACAGCGGGTTTCCCTTTTTGCTGCCGGGTATCGGTTTTTCCTGTTCTTCAAAGCGTAAGCGGGTCTTTGCTTTTCCTGTGGCTTCATCAAAGGTGCGCTCCTTAACCAGTTTCTTTTGCTTCGGGATAGCTGCCTTTGCCGCGTCCAGTCGGTCAGCGGCTTTGTTTGATTTTTCAATATAGCGTTCCAGTTCCAGCGTTGCCCGTTCCTCGTCGGTAAATTGCAAGCGGGAAGTGGAAGTACGCAAAGCAGTAGCTTCCTGCTCTTTTTTGACTGCCTTTTTGTTTGCCTTTCGGGTATGTGCTGCGTCAAGATGTTCTATGACGCGTTCCGCTGCGGCACTGTCCGGCTGTGAAAAGTCGCTGTCTGCTTCCCGGCCGCTGATACGCTCGGCGGTCTGCTGTGTTTCGTTGACTTCCACCACGCCGTCGCGGGTCATTTTTTGTGTGATTTTATCGCGTGGTTTTAATTGCTTGATAGTCCTGCACCTCCATTCTCTGAAAATACGCACCATTCCCGGCAGCGTCCAAGCTCTATGTCTGCGATATACCTAAGTATCGGATATACCTGTGCCGGAACAACGGCATTACCTAGTGTTTTCAGTCGCTTTGCTCTGTCTTTTTTGTCCGGGGCAAGGCGGGGAATATCTGCCGGCTCTATGCCCCATAGGAGATTTCCGTCCACCCCTGTGGGAAGCCCATCAGCCATTCCACCCATTCCGGGTTGAAGCGTAAAGTCAAATCCGGGGTCGGTGTGAGAAAATAAATGGTTTCCGACAGTTTGGGTGTCCAGTATGTCCCGTCCTTTTTCTGTCTGCGAAATGCTCCTGCCTGCGTTATACTTATCCGTTCCACATTTGCCTTTGAGCCTGTGTCGGAAGCAAGGGGCGTGGGAAACATCAGCCCCCACGATAAAAGTTCGCTTGCGTTCATGCCACGCGCCGACGGCGCAAGCAGGAAGTACGAATGTCCAAACTGCATATCCCGCCTGTTCCAAGTCAAAGAGCGTTTTGTGGAGCCCCATATTGATGAAGTTAGCAACATTTTCGCCAAGCACCCAACGGGGGCGCAGTTCTTTAATGACGCGGCACATTTCCGGCCAGAGATAACGGGGGTCGGAAAATCCCTGTTTCGGGCCGATTGCGGAGAACGGCTGGCAGGGAAACCCCCCGGAGATAAGAGTGATTGTTTCCTGTCCTGTTTTTTCAATAAAAGCCTCCTTTGTTACGGTTGTAATATCTTGAAAGCGCGGCACATACGGCCAGTGCCTTTCAAGCACTTTGTTGGGGTATTCTGCCCATTCACACTGGCAGACGGTAGAAAACCCTGCCGCTTCTGCGGCAAGGTCAATTCCGCCAATCCCGGTAAACAGGCTGAAGTGCGTTAATCTTTTCATAGGCTGCTCACTTCCTCCGGCTTCGTCGTCATTACTCGGTAAAGCTCGGTATCTTTCGGGAAGCGGTCTACAAAAGGCAGCACCACATTTCCATAGAAGATAAGCCCCTCGCCCGCTTCGGTGTGGGTAACATACTTCATCTGCTGCGGGGAAATATTAAGCTGCTTTGCAAGGATAGTACGGTCGCCCTGTGCTTGATTGAGCATGAGGACAAAATCGCTGTTCTCAAAGATATTTTCCACCTCGCGGCTTGCCAAAAGGTCTTTGACGTTCTGCGTAATGGCTGTGGGGATACCGCCCCATTTACGAAAACGCTTCCAAATCTCCACGCTGTAAGCGGCGGTCTGTTCCTCTTTTAAGAGCAAGTGAAACTCGTCCATATAGTAGCGGGTGGATTTCTTTTCTGCCCGGTTTATCGTTACCCTGTTCCATGTCTGGTCTTGCACAATGAGCATACCTAACTTTTTAAGCTGCTTCCCAAGCTGCTTTATATCAAAGCAGACAAGGCGGTTAGAAAGTTCCACGTTGGTTCTGTGGTTGAATACGTTAAGGCTGCCGGAAACATACAGCTCCAATGCCGCCGCAATGCGGGCAGCTTCCGGCTCCGGCTGTTTTAACAGCTCGTCGTAAAGGTCGCCCAAGATAGGCATTTTTGCCGGGTCGGGGTCTGCAAGGAACGGGCGGTACACATTTCTTACAGCCCTGTCAATGACGGTCTTATCAACAGGCTGCAACCCCTCCTTGCCGCCGATAACAAGCTCGCAAAGGGAAAGGATAAAATCAGATTTTAAGGCTAACGGGTTGTCGTCCTCGGAATAGTTAAGGTTTATATCCATAGGGTTTACATACTGGGGCTTGCCGTCAATGCCCCTGCCCGTAGGGGAAAGGCGTATTACTTGCCCATTAAGACGCTGCACAAGGGAAAAATACTCGGCTTCCGGGTCGCAAATGATAATATCGTCGTCGGTAATGAGAAAAGCGTTTGTCATTTCTCTTTTGGCAGCGAAACTCTTACCGCTTCCCGGCGTTCCCAAGATAAGCCCGTTTGGGGTTTTGAGCTGCTTGCGGTCGCAGAGTATCATGTTATTAGAAAGGGCGTTCAAGCCATAGTACAGGGCTTGCCCCGTCTGAAAAAGCTCCTGCGTGATAAAGGGAATGAAAATAGCGGTGCTGCTCGTTGTCAAACCTCTCTGAATAGGGATAAGGTTTTCCCCAATCGGCACACTGGATAAAAGCCCCGCTTCCTGCTGATAGTCAAGGCGTGTCAGGCGGCAGTTGTATTTCTGTGCGATACCCGCCGCAGCGAAAATATCATTTTCCAGTTTCCGCTTCGTGTCTGCCATGTTTACCACAAGGAACGTAAGGAGAAACATTCGCTCGTTGCGGCTCTGTAAGTCCTGCAACAAGTTCTTTGCTTCGCTGCCAAAGGTGGCAAGGTCGGACGGGATTATATCCATGTCATAGCCGCTTCTAACCGCTTTTTTCTGTTCCTCAATCTTCATCTTGTCAAGGTCTGTGATTTTGCGCTTAATGGTCTTGATTGCTTCCGACTGGTCGATACTGCGGATATGTAAGTTGACGATTACACCTGTTTCCAAGTCCAGTATGTCGGCAAGCATACGGTCGTTAAGCTCCGGCGCAAGGATTTCAAGGAAGCTCGCCGCGCCGATTTTCTTCCCCATGCGGAAATATCTGCCCTCGCCAAAACGGAAAGAGGACGGGGCGATAAAATCCTTTGTAGACAGCCCCGACGGGGTAAGCCAGTCAAAGGAAAAGGAGAACGGCTCGCCCTCCGGGTGGAATACCCCATGCAGCACCTTTAAGCGTTCATAGCCGGATAAGGGGCGGGCGGTTACGCCAAGCACCTTGAAATTGTTAAACACGTCGGTTTCGATACGGGAAAGTCTTGATTTTGCAGCCGCCTTGTTATCGGCTTCAACGGTAAAGGTAATGTATTTGTGCTTCACAAGCCCGTTGTTGCCTTTACTAAGCTGATTTTTCAGCATATCCGAATACTCGGTGCGGATAGAGTTAAAAGCGTCCTCCTGTGCGGGGATAGAGATTGCTTTTTCTGCCTGTTCCCGCTGTGTCCCTTGATTGATGAAAGAAAGCTGCACGCTCACGCTCGCGTCAAAGTAATTGAGGAAATCGCACCAGTTTTCAAAAATGGCGGTCTTATCGTCTGCCTGTGCAAGCTGATAATTGATGTCCTCGAACACGACGCACTTTGAATATCTCTTTTCCGTAACCTTGCAGATACCGTCCGGGTACATGGCAAGGTAGGGAATGGTCTGCTGTGCGGTGCGGGCTTTGCCGTCGCCTTTAGCCTTTCGGATAGCTTCGGCAATCTGTTTCTTTTCGGCGCGGGTCAGCTTACGCCTGTTTCCTGCGGCTTCCCGCGTCTTTTTTGTTTGTCCTTTTGACAATCGCTGATACCTCCTTTTCAAGTTTTCGCTGCTTTTCCAAGACAGCGTATAGGTTTTCGGTTCTGTAAGGTCGCTCCTTTGGGCGGGTAAACTTTGTCTGAATGACGTTTCTTACCACCACTTCAAGGGGCTGTCCATGCTTTTCATACATGGCAAGCAGGAAGCAGGGGAGCATGACGACAATCATCGCCATAGCCGCAAGGTTCGTCCCTGTGCTGCCTTTGAGTAAAAAAAACAGCGGCAGTCCGATTAAGAGAGCCGCCGCAAAACAAACGATTTGCCGCTTTGTCAGATTGAAAGCGACTTTTGTTTTGACTTTGGAAAGGTCTTTGGGTACAGGTACATACGCCAAGAAAAAACCTCCTTTCTGCCCTTAGTGGGCGTTGAATATGGATTTTGCCAGTGTGCCGGATTTGAACAGGGAAAAACAGAGGATAACCGTATAGGCGGCAAGGGAAAATACCGCGCTGTGCAGATTGTCTGCAATTATCATGTCGTTTACCAGTACGGCGTAAATACCGACACATATCATAATGAGGAAGCCTTGAAAACCAAGAGCGAACAGCCCTTTTAGGTAGTTGTTTCCAATCTGTCCCCATTCTCTGTTGGTCATGGTCGCAAATGGAATAGGCGATACCGAACAGTAAAGGTAAATCTCTATCATTCTGCCGTAGAGGATAACGGTTATCAGTACGGACATGATTTTCATGCAAAGGCTCACAAGGCTTGTTTCAAGCACAAGTAAGAGCAGTTCGGGGATTTCCATATCTTCAAGCCCCTCCTGCATGGCGGCAAGGGCTTCGGCAACGTCGATATTCGTATCGCCGCCGATAACCCCCGCTGCGCCGGAAACGATATGCTGCGCCATATCAAAGACCGCCATTGTGATGTTGAACGTGTTGGTTACGATAAACACCGCAACAAAGGCTTTGAATATCCACTTAAAGAACATGAATGTTTCTATGTCGTGCATATTGTTCTTTTCCGTTACCATGCTGATAAGCTCGTAGCATAGGACATAGGTAATGACAAGCCCCGCAATCGGGACGATTACATTTTCAGAAAGGGTCTGTATCATACTGAAAATGTTTGCGTTCCAACCCTGCGGGGTCTGTCCTACCTCGTTTGCGATAGTCCCGACTTTTTCGTTTACGTCCCCGAACATAGTTGACAGATTACCGTTTATCGCTCCGATAAGGATTTCCTTTATCCATTCGTTAATCGCGTCAAGTATGCTCTGCATAGGCAGCTACCCGCGCTTAACCGAACAAGCCGGAAAGCAGAGGTACAAGGATAGTGCCGATAAGGGCAACGCCGCCGCCCGCCATGAGCTGCTTAATGCCCTGTGATTTTGCGCCCGGATTATCATTTCCGTAGCCCTCCAAGAGATTGATAACGCCCCAAATGCCAAGTCCTGCTCCAAGAGCGATAACCAAAGTCTGTAATACGCCGATTGCGCTGTTGAAAAATTCCATAAAACTCCTTTCTGCCGCAAATGCGGCTTGCCCGTAAAAGGGCATAAAAAACGGCGGTCAGTTTTCAAACTGCCGCGGTCATAAGTCCCCGCGCTGCCTAAATGTCTGCTGCGCGGCGGTATTCAGTTGTCAGTGTGGGCGATAGGAATTTTTGTAGGGGCGCGTATCATGCAAGTTGTCTTTTTCTTTGTTACTGCGTCAATTCCTCCTTTCTGTTCGCTGCTGCTCATACAGGGCTTCACATCGTTTCACAAACTGCCGGATAGCAGCCTGCCGCTGCTGTTCCCGTCGTTCAGCAATCGAAACAAGCCCGTTTATGGCTTCTGTGATTTTCTTGTCCTTTTTCTTTCTGATACGTCTATTCATGGTCGGTGTCCTCCTGCAAATCGCTTTCGCTGATTTCGTAGTAGTCAAATACTTCGTCCGGCTTCACAAGGGCGGGTCTGCGCCTTAAATGCTTTTCCATATCAAAAGTATTTTTCTTGTCATAGTCGGAAAGATATTTATAGTTGGGGTGCTTTGTAATGTCGTACTTATCGGAAAAGAACGGGCGCACCCCTCTAAGTTGTAAAATACATTTCCCGCCGTCCATAACCGCTATTTCATCTTCCGTCATAAGCTGCTTGCCTAACTTCTGATAGTTCAGCCCATGCGATACCTCGCGCCCCCGGTTCTCGGAAGTGTTGAAGCTGTCAATGGTTTCTTTCCCCAAGATTTCCGACATTTCTT
>ENA-OYWT01000844-OYWT01000844.1-human-gut-metagenome-genome-assembly--contig:-NODE-844-length-12470-cov-4.376963_pt1 | contig 12470 bp, 10 predicted proteins | sample MGYA00244171_ERZ653399 | MGnify/ENA primary metagenome ERZ653399 (study PRJEB26926, sample SAMN06164987) | human gut metagenome | biome: ENVO:00009003; feature: ENVO:2100002; material: ENVO:00002003... | reverse complement strand
CTGCAGTCTCGTGGGCTCGGAGATGTGTATAAGAGACAGGATGTGCGACAAGTCATGGCCTACTCCGCCGCGCCGTTTCATCAGTTGCACCTGTTCTTCGTCGATGCGGATGATGCCGCCGTATGAGTCGGCTTGTCCGTCCAGACCGATGACGAAGCAGTTGGAAAGCGATGCGATTTGGTGATTGTTGCCGATTCCGGTCATGGGACTACCTGCCGGAATGATGTATTTGAAGTGATCAAGAAGTCCGAATATTTCTTCTGCTTTGAGCGGATTCTCATATTTATTCTCGATGCGGGCGATTTCGTTCGCGATACGCCAGTGCATGTCTTCGGGCGATACTTCATAAATATGACCGTATGAGTCCTTCATGGAGTACTTGTTCACCCAAACCCTTGCGGCCAGTTCGTCCCCCTTGAAATATTGAAGGGCTGCCTCAAAGGCTTCGTCATAACTGTAAGTCTTCTCTTTCACGACTGTTTGAATTTAAATGGTTTACTTTAGGATTCCGTTATCAGATTTTGTAGAAGCAATAGCGGTCAATCCGGAAGGATGTTGCAAAACTACACATGTTTTCTGATATGACCAAAAGAAAAACTTAAAATCTTGTCTTTTCATGCAAAGTTTTCCATTCTTGTGTGTTATTCACCTGATTATAAGTGTTATGTGTTTTTGGCGAATCGGAAAAGTTATCCGAAAATGAAAATCTTATGAAATAAAAACCTTTGAAATCTAATCTATTATGAATCATTTTGTGTATCTTTGCCCGAAGTAAAAAACGAATGAATCATGGAAACAGTAAAGAACCGTAGAAGTATTCGGAAGTATGCCGGAAAACCGGTGGATGAGGAGTTGCTGCGCCGTCTTTTGGAGGTATCGGAAAGGACGCAGACCATGGGGAACATGCAGCTCTACAGTGTGGTGGTGACGCGTAGCGAAGAGGTGAAAAAACGTTTGGCGCCGGCGCATTTCAATCAGCCTATGGTACAGACAGCGCCGGTAGTCCTTACTTTTTGCATTGACTTGCGTCGTTTTAGCAAATGGTGTGAGCTGCGGAAGGCGGAGCCGGGATATAACAATTTTGAATGGTTTGTTACCGGGTCTGTGGATGCCTTATTGGCAGCGCAAACATTCTGTGTGGCAGCCGAAGAAAAAGGTCTGGGCATCTGTTATTTGGGTACTACCACCTACAATCCCCAAATGATTATTGAAGCGTTGGAATTGCCCGAATTGGTTTTTCCTATCACCACCGTTACCGTGGGCTGGCCTGCGGAAACGCCTGAGCAAGTAGACCGCCTGCCTTTGGAGGCCATTGTCCATGAAGAAACTTACCATGACTATACTCCCGAGGATATCGACCGCCTTTATGCATACAAGGAATCTTTACCCGAAAATAAACGGTTTATTGTCGAAAATAATAAAGAAACGCTGGCTCAGGTCTTTACAGATGTACGCTATACGAAGAAAGACAGCGAAGCCATGTCCGAAACGCTTTGGAAAGCGATGAAAGCGCAAGGGTTTTGATGAAGTATGAAATATAATCGTATGTTGCGTTTTTCATAAGTAAATACACATAATCGGCTTATGCTACCTGTCATTCAGAGCGAAGCGAAGAACCTACTCCCTTTTTAAATACATAAAGAGAAGAGATTCTTCGCTTCGCTCTGAATGACAGATAGTAATTTTTAATATTTACTTATGCGTTTATACCTTATATTTAATTTCAGTATTTCAGTTTCCTTTTTTCAGTGCGGTCTGAATCTCTTCGATTTCAGCACGGAATGATTTATCGACTTCTTTCAGCTGCTTGATTGTTTTGCAAGCGTGCAGTACGGTAGCATGGTCTTTGTTCCCGATTAACGTACCTATTTTTGCAGTAGAGAAGTCCGTATGATTTTTTGCTAAATACATGGCTATTTGGCGTGCCTGCACCACTTCGCGTTTGCGCGATTTTGTATGTATGGCGGCATTTTCCAAACCGAAGTGCTTACATACGGTGGTGATTATATCATCGATGGTTATGGCCTTGCTTTCGCTGTTTACGACTTTGCGTACAATGCGTTGCGCCAATTCCAGGTCGATTTCCTTGTTATATATGGTGGAATGAGCCATGATGGAGATGACGATGCCTTCCAAATCACGCACACTGTTGCCTACATTCTCGGCTATATAGTCAATAACCTCCGGCGGAAATTGTAAACCGTCACGATGTATCTTATTCCGCAGGATGTTTTTGCGCAATTCCACCGTGGGCTTTTCCAGTTCCGCTACCATTCCCCATTTGAAACGTGTAATCAGGCGTTCTTCCATACCTTGAAGCAGTACGGGAGCACGGTCGGAAGTAAGGATGAGCTGTTTGCCGTTTTGATGCAGATGATTGAAGATGTGGAAGAACGTGTTCTGCGTTTTGGTAACGCCTGCAAATTCTTGGATATCGTCAATAATCAAAATGTCGATTGTCTGGTAGAAGTTGATGAAGTCGTTGGTTGTGTTGTTGCGTACGGAATCGGTGTATTGTACCTGGAATAGATGCGCAGATACGTACAATACGCGTTTCTCAGGATATAATTCCTTGATTTTTGTACCGATGGCATTGGCAAGGTGAGTTTTCCCCACACCTGACGCCCCGTACAAAAACAACGGATTGAAGATGGTTTTCGCCGGATTGAGCGCTACCGCTTCTGCAACGCTGCGAGAAAGTTTGTTGCTATATCCTTCGATAAATGTGTCGAAGTTGTATTCCGGATTCAGATGCGGATCCAGGTCGGGAACAGGTATCTGCGGAATGGCTTTATCTATCGTCTGTTTTTGCGGTATAATAGTACGGTGGGTAGACTCGTAGTTTACGGTCTTTTCAGGCCGTGAACTTTTGTCCACCATAACATTATACATCAACTTTGTTCCCTCTCCGATTACCTTATAAAGGGTCTTACGCAACAAGTCTACAAATTTATCCTCCAGAAATTCGTAAAAGAACTGGCTGGGAACTTGTACGACGAGCGTTTTGTCCTCATATTTTAAGGGAATGATGGGGAGAAACCAAGTTTTATATGTCTGTTCCGGAACATTGTCTCTGATGATTTCAAGACAGCGGTTCCATAATCCGACATGATCCTGTTCACTCATAACGGCTACTAATACATTTATTATTTAAGCAAAACTTCTACGTTTGCAAAATTGGCAATCTTATTTGAAAAAAACAAATCTCTTTTTTCTTGTGTTTCTCAAGAAAATAATAATCTCTTTACTTTCAGCTACTTATCGGAATACATGAAACCTATGCCTTTATAGGAGCTCTTGCTTTTATATAATAGCCTGTAATGTAGTGGATTATCGTCTGTTTGCGGGCCTTTATATCCTCTGCGGGCAGAGTGAATATAAACCTCTTTTTTACTTTATACATAGACTTATCAAGGGCTTTCTTTCCCCAAACAGATAAGTCTTATTATTTAGACAAAATCTATATAAGCGAAAAATCTACTTATCTTTTTTGCCGAACAACGAGAAGTGAACGTAGCGTTTAGGATGCGATTTCAGGTCTTCCAACAAGCTCGCCGCATTCGCCGTTGTGGCATTCAGATTATTGTAAAGTGACGGGTCGTTTAATAACAATCCGACGGTATTGTCTTTACGGTTTAATTTGTCTGTAATCATTTTTACGTTAGCCAATGTAGAGTCTATGCTTTGCATGGCTGTTGCGTAGTCTATCTCTTTCAGATTATTGGAAATAAGCACGAAGTTATCTCCGATGGTGTTCAGCTTTCCGGTGAGCTGAGGAATATCCTTGTTCATTAATGTTTGCAGCTGCCCGCTGGTTACGGCCAGGTTGGCTGTCAGGTTCTGCACATTGTGCAGGGTGGCCGGTATGGCCGGGTCTGCCAATACCGTGTTTAAAGAGCCGAGGATGGAGTCCAGCTTGGGCAGCATCTTTTCCAGTTGCGGCATCATGGAAGCTACCTTTTCCATCATTCCGTTGTTGAGGGTGCCGGGAATCGTATCTCCAATCTGATATTTCTCGCGGGGGTTGTTGGCAAGGAGAAGGTTCATCTTGACGCCACCTAACATTTCTGCGGCCAATTCTGCCGTACTTCCTTTGGGAATACGCAGGTCGGTATTGACATCTATTTCGGCAATAACTTTTCCGGGTTGGGTATAATCGTAATACAGGTCGCGTACGATACCTACGCGGAAACCGTCGGCAAAGACGGGGCTTGATTTGGTGAGTCCGTTGACATTGTGAAATTTGACATAGAAATAGCTGGAAGGCTTGAACATGTTGATGCCTTTCAGATAATTGATGCCATATACTAATATGCAGAGCGCGGCTATTCCTGCAATTCCTATTCTGACTTCTTTGGTAATATACTTCATGATGTATTTTATTTATTTCTTTTTGTTTTTAAATTCGTTGACGGCAGCGTTGACGTTCACCTTTTTACCATTCTTGAAAGCTATGATGAAAGCATCCTTGAATTGTGCCGTAATGGAACGTTTGGTACGTAGCACCTTGTTATAATCGGAAGATGCGCCATAGGTGTATTTGTATAAACCGCCTTCCTTGTAATAATCCACATTTTTCAGCCCTTTCAATCGTTTGTCGTTCTTTGCCAACGGACGGGAAGAGGTGAGTATCTGTATCTTGAACACGGGGGCATTGTCTTCTGTTTGCGCAACGGCGGCTTTTTCCGAACGTTGAGATGTCGGCTTGCCGCTTTGGCCGGCTGCTTTTTTTTCTGTTTTGGATGCCGCGCCGGCAGATGCGGTTGCCTCTTCTTCCGGTTGCGGTATGTCTTCCGGCAGAATGGTCTGGCTACTTCCGTTCAATCGGATTTCCTGCTCGCGCTTATAGGTAAGAAAAGCGCGGAAGATGCCGTTGGCAAGGGTGGTGGTTCCCGCATCCGTATTTAAATAGCGTTCTTCTTCCGGAGTGGAGATGAAGCCGAGTTCCACCAGAATGCTTGGCATGGCACTGGCTTTCAGTACCAGAAAACCTGCCTGATGCACCCCCCGGTCTACCCGTCGGCACGTATTGCGGAAATGCTTCTGTACGAGCGACGCCAGATGTACACTTTGCGACATATACTTATCCTGCATAAACTCGAAGATGATATAGGACTCGGCGGAATTGGGATTAAACCCCGCATAGCGTGTTTTATAGTCACTTTCATAGAGAATAACCGAGTTTTCCCGCTTGGCTACTTCAAGATTGGCGTCCGATTTTGCAAGACCTAATGTCCAGGTGGATGCGCCTTTGGCGGTACGATTGTTGGCAAGCGCATTGGTGTGGATTGAAATAAAAAGGTCTGCTTTGGCGTCATTGGCTATCTCCGCACGTCGGTTTAATGGGATAAAGACATCCCGCGTACGGGTATAGACGACTTTTACATCCGGACAATTCTTTTGTATCTGTTTGCCGAGTTTGAGCGCTACATTCAAATTAATGTTCTTTTCTTTGGAGATCTTACCGATAGCGCCGGGGTCATGCCCCCCGTGTCCGGCATCGATAACGACGACAAAATCCTTCGCTTCAGCACTGCCGCTACAAAAAGGAGAGGTGAGCAGCCCCAAGCAAATACCTATATATAATATGTATCGTCTATACAGTTTCATATAAAAAACATTGCAAAGATAGTGCAAAGGTCTATTTTCGCTCCGCAAATGTAGTGTAATTTTATAGAAAACTCACACTTTGCTTTCAAGTTTTATTTGTAACAGCTTCTTTTTAGGGAGATTTAGTCTTTACGTTTGCAAAATTTATAGTTTTTCTATGCCTGCGTTTGGTTTACGGTCAGTAGCGAATAATTCGTCAGACAGCCGTTGCCCTTTCGTTAGACAACTGTCTAACGAAAGGGCAACGGCTGTCTGACGCAAGGATGACAATTGTCTAACGAATTAAAAGTGCCGGATTTCCCGTTTATTCAACTCTTTTTTTCCTTTTATTTTCTACGATGAGCCTACTTGTTGATAATATCCGTAACTTTGCGCGCAAATATTAATAGGTAGATACAGGTATGCTTCTTCGTTTTATAAAGAATTGGACATTGCCTTTGGCAATGCTTGCGGGTACCGCAGGGTACTTTTTCTTTGCAAGAATTCCTTTGCTTGCGCCGGCAAAACCCTGTCTGAACGGGTTGATAGCTCTCCTTACTCCGGCTTTGATTTTTGCGCAATTGCTACTGACTTTTTGCAAAGTGGAGGTGCACGAACTGAAACCGAAGGCATGGCATGGTTGGCTGTTGCTGTTTCAGACGGTTTCGTGTCTGGCTGTTGCGGCGTTGCTGGTGTGCTGCCCCATGAAAGAGATGTATCGGGAAATCTTTGAAGGGGCTATGGTATGCCTTATCTGTCCTACGGCTACTGCTGCTGCGGTGATTACCGGCAAACTGGGCGGAAGTGCGTCGAGCCTTACCACGTATACATTGTTATCCAATCTTCTGGCTGCTGTGGCTGTGCCGTTGGTGTTTCCTTGGGTAGAGCCGCATGCCGACATAACTTTCTTTGCGGCTTTCCTGAAAATACTGAGCAAGGTGTTCCCGCTGTTGCTCCTGCCTTTCTTTATAGCATGGTTTTTGCGGGTGTTTGTCAAGAAGGCGCACCGGTATTTATTGGAGTTTCATGATGCGGCCTTTTATTTGTGGGCGGTGGCGCTTGCCATTGTGTCGGGGCAGACGGTGCGCTCGTTGGTGAATAGCGATGCGCCGGTGTTTGTGGAAGTCCTGATTGCTTTAGCAGGTTTGATAGCCTGCTGTGTCCAATTCTATCTGGGGAAGAGAATCGGCGGGCACTACAATGACCGTATCAGTGGCGGACAGGCGTTGGGGCAGAAAAATACGGTACTTGCCATCTGGATGTCCTATACTTATTTGAATCCGTTGTCCTCCGTGGGGCCGGGGTCGTATGTACTGTGGCAGAATATCATTAACAGTTATCAGCTCTGGAAAAAGAGAAAGAGGGAATCCTAAGCCCTCAGGGTACGGAGCATGTCAAGACATTATTCGTCGTACCCCAGTTTCTTCTCGTTATAATCCGATGCGATATAGGCGGGGCGCCTTTTGGTTTCTTTGAAGATGCGTCCGATGTATTCTCCTATGACACCCAATGAGAACAGCTGAATACCGCCCAAAAATAGGATAACGACTATCAAAGTGGGGAAGCCGGCAGCCTGGTCACCGTATATAATAGTCTTTATCAGGAAATAGATGGCGTAGATAAAGCTGGAAATAGAGCAGAGAATCCCGCATACGGTGGCGATACGTAAGGGAGCGGTGGAAGATGAGGTGATCCCTTCGATGGCCAGGTTCAATAGTTTGAAGAAACTCCAGGATGAATGTCCGGCGAGGCGGTCGCCCCGGTCGAACTCTATGCTTTTCTTTTGGTAGCCTATCCAGCAGAATAATCCTTTGGTGTATCGCTCTTGTTCCCGCAGACGCCTTAACGTCAATACGCAGCGGCGGTCAAGCAGGCGGAAATCACCTACGTTCGGCAGGATGTCTATCCGGCTCATGTTCTGCAGAATCTTGTAGAAAGCAAGCGACAGCCGGCGGCGCAACCAGCTCTCTTCTCCACGGCTGCGGCGCTTGGCGTAGATGTCGTCATAGCCTTCTTCCCAATATTGCAGCATCCGGTCTACGAGCTCGGGCGGGTCTTGCAGGTCGGCATCCATTATTACGCAGCAGTCTCCGGTCGTGTAGTCGAATCCTGCCAGCATGGCGATTTCTTTGCCGAAGTTGCGTGAAAGATTTACGAAGTTCACCCTGTTGTCCGTTTGTCTGAGTTGGCGGATGACGTCGAGCGTCTGGTCGCTGCTGCCGTCATTTATAAACAAAATTTCCCACTCATAGGTATCGTTGCGGTTGATAAGCTCTATCAAACGTTGATAGAGAGCGGGGAGCATAGCCTCTTCGTTGTAGACCGGAATCAGTAAGGTTACTTTCTTCATTTCACAAATGTGTATGATAAATACTTCGCAAATATATTATATTTAAGGAAGCTTTGAACAATATTACTTAAAAAAACATCGATTTGAGTACATCAACCTTTTCGTTTGAAAACGAAGCGCACCAATAAGAAATTGACCGGAATGGCTATGGCGAATACCGGAATAGGAGCGATGGCTTTGGAAAGTCCCAGCCACAGGAAGGTGTTCAGCAGTCCGATGTGCAACAGGTAATTGAATAAATGCGCCCCGCCGAAACCGAACGCTTTGCTCCATGACGGCTTTTTGCCGAACGTAAAGTAGGCGGTAAGGTAAAAATTGGCGATAAAGCTGAGGGCGTAACCGAGGGTGTAGGCTATATTTACATTGATGATTTTTTGCAGTAAGAAGTATATTCCGTAGTGCAGGGCGGTCGCAAAAACACCCACCATGACAAAACGTATGAATTCGGGAAGTCTTTTTAATTGCTTCATTTTAGGTTTACACTATCATTGAGGCGGCAAAGTTAGGTATTGTTATAGAATAATTCGTATTTTTGCAGCGTGAAAATGTAAAAACGAAAATATATGTCAGACAGAAAGATAGCGTTCTGGTTTATTGCACTGTTAAGTGTGCTCGTATTGGTTCCCTTTTTAGGAGAAACCATTTTTTATTCGAAAGGGGAACCTCGTGAAGCGATAGTTGCGTATACCATGCTGGAAAGCGGTAACTGGATACTTCCGATGAACTATGGAGTGGAAATAGCTTATAAACCGCCTTTTCTTTATTGGACGATAGCCGTTATTTCATCCGTCTTGGGGGGAGTCTCGGAGTTTTCGGCACGTATGCCGTCGGCGCTCGCTTTTCTGGCTATGCAGTTGGTTTTCTTTAGTTTCGTTGCCAAACGTAAGGACGTAAAGACGGCGTTCCTGACCTCTATCCTTCTGTTGTCTTCTTTTGAAGTACACCGCGCGGCGGTAGCTTGCCGGCTGGATATGTTGCAAGTTTCCCTCATCGTGATTTCATTGTGCCTGCTTTTCCGGTGGGACGAGAAGAACTGCAAAGGAATTCCCTGGCTGGCCGTGTTGTTGATGGTATGCGCTACATTGACGAAGGGGCCGGTCGGCTCCATCTTTCCTTGCCTGGGTATCGGTGTGTATCAGTTATTGTGCGGACGTTCGTTCGGAAAGACTTTCTTTTCGCTGCTGGGTATCGGATTGTTATCCCTCATTCCTTTGGGCGTCTGGTTTTGGGCGGCTTATCAGCAAGGCGGGGAGTCGTTTGTCAATTTGATGCTGGAAGAGAATACCGGACGCTTTTTCCGGAAAATGTCCTATGCGTCACATGAGAACCCGATATGGTATAACTTCCTGACTATTATTTGGGGATGGATTCCCTGGACTTTGGTACTGCTTATTTCCTTGTTCGGACTGAAATGGAAAAAGATGCATATCCTGCCGGAAGGGGCTTCCGTGGGTGAACGTTTGAAGAAAGGGTGGAATAAATTCCGTTCTCAGTCGCCGTTGCAGCTTTTTGCGTGGGTGGTAATCTTAACGATTTTCATCTTTTACTGCATCCCCAAGAGTAAACGCAGCGTATATTTACTGCCTATCTACCCGTTTATGGGAATGTTGCTTGCTGAATACCTGCTGGCATTGGTGCAACGGGGCGCGAAAGTGTTTAGGATTTCCGCCTGGATTTTTGCTTCATTGGCTATATTGCTTACCGTTACTTTCTTTGCGGTACGTTTGGGAATGATTCCCGAAAGCATTTGGGGCACAGGCAGGCACGCCGCCGAGAATATAGCGTTTACGCATGCGTTGCAGACCGTACAGCTTTCATTACCGAAATGGCTGATTGTGTTCTTGCCGCTTGTGGCTGCTGTCTGCCTGCTGTACATGCTGGTGAAGCGTGCGGATACGCGTTCGCTGTTATATGGCACGGCGGGATGCGTATTATGTATTTTTGTGTCATTGGACGGAGTTTACCAACCCAATATACTGGCGGTGAAGTCGGACAAGCATTTGGCTGTACGCTTGAATGAATTGGAGCCTCAGGGCACGGTATATTCGTATGGCGACTGGGTGAAATTCTATGGCATAAACTACTATTTGGGCGACCGCGTACGTATCTTTGATAGAATGCGGCCTGCCGAGGGGTATGTATTGGTGACGGATGAGCTGCAGGAAAAGTTCTTGCAGGAGAATAAAGATTCCTACCGGTTGGAAGAAGTGCATCGTACTCCTTTGCGCAGTTGCGATTTGCGTAGGAAAGTCATCGTTTATAAATTCAGCAAGAAATAAAATGTGCCCTCGCGAGTTGATTGACAAATATTATCCGGAAGCGGATGAACTGAAACATATTCTGCTGACGCACAGCCGTTCGGTGGCTGATAAGGCTTTATGGATTGCCGACAATCATCCGGAATTGTCTTTAGACAGAGACTTTCTGTATGAAGCGGCCATGCTGCATGATATAGGCATATTCCTGACGGATGCCGACGGTATCTGTTGCTTCGGCGATAAACCTTATATCTGCCATGGCTATTTAGGAGCGGATTTGGTGCGTTCGGAAGGTTACCCGCGTCATGCTTTGGTATGTGAAAGGCATACGGGAGCAGGGCTTTCGCTGGAAGATATCATTGCGCAAAATCTGCCTGTTCCCCACCGTGATATGCTTCCGGTAAGCATGGAGGAGCAGGTTGTCTGTTTTGCCGATAAGTTTTACTCCAAGACGCATCTGGAACAGGAAAAAAGCGTGGAGAAAGCGCGGAAGAGTTTACAGCGCTATGGCGAAGCCGGTCTGCAACGCTTTGACCATTGGTGCGAACTGTTTTTGTAGCAATCTAAATTTCTTTAAAAAGGGAGATTATCCGTATAAATTACGTACTTTTGCCCTTTCAAGCGTAAACTGTTAGTTAATGACGCCATTGAAAGCAAATACATTCATATCATTCATACTACTATTCGTCTTACTTCTTCTTTCCGGTGAGGCTGCTTCGCAACGTCGTCGGCGAGGTGTTGTGCCGCCCGAAAGACAGCAAGCGGACTCTTTGCGGGGCGATTCGCTCGGACAGAGGATTGCGTCTTCTCACAGGAGAGGTGTGCGCGATACCTTGCAGGCCGATTCTTTGCAGATGGATACGCTGGCTGCTCCCGGCAAGAAAAAGCAGCCTTTGGATGCTCCGGTGACCTATGAAGCCAACGACTCTATTGTGTTTGCCCAAGGCGGATATGCGCATCTGTATGGCCAGGGAAAAGTAAATTATCAGCAGATAGAATTGGCGGCCGATGTTATTACCATGAATATGGATAGCAGCACGGTATATGCCCATGGGGTAGAGGATTCGTTGGGTGTGAAGAAGGGAACTCCGGTTTTTAAGGACGGGGAAACTCCGTATGAGACTAATACGATTCGCTATAACTTCAAGAGCAAGAAGGGTATTATAAGTAATGTGGTCAGCCAGCAGGGAGAGGGATATGTGACCGGAAACAATGCGAAGAAAGGTACTAATGACGAGCTGTATATGAAGAGCGGCCGATATACGACTTGTGACCACCACGAGCATCCCCACTTTTATATGCAGATGACTTACGCGAAAGTACGCCCTAAAAAGAATGTTGTGACGGGTCCTGCCTATCTGGTGGTTGAGGACGTGCCTTTGCCGCTGGCCGTGCCGTTTTTCTTTTTTCCGTTCTCGAGCAGCTATTCGTCCGGTTTCCTTATGCCTACATACATGGATGACTCCAGCCGCGGTTTCGGTTTGACGGATGGCGGGTATTATTTTGCTATCAGTGACAAGATGGATTTGAAGCTACGGGCCGATATCTTTACGAAAGGTTCCTGGGCGTTGAATGCAGAGTCTAATTATATCAAGAGATACAAATATTCCGGCTTGTTCCAGGCAAGCTATCAGGTAACCAAGACCGGTGATAAAGGATTACCGGATTATTCCGTTGCAAAAGACTTCAAGATTGTCTGGTCTCACAGACAGGACGCGAAGGCCAATCCGAATCAGACGTTCTCTGCCAGCGTGAATTTTGCGACCAGCAGTTATGAACGTACCAATATCGGAAACATGTACAACTCGAATGCCATGTCGCAGAATACGAAGACCTCAAGTGTCAGCTATTCCCGCTATTTCTTTGACAGGAAACTGACGGTTGCGGCAACCACCAATATTGCACAGACCATGAGGGACTCCTCGGTCAATGTCACTTTGCCCGACTTGAATATCTCTTTGTCTACGCTTTATCCTTTTAAACGCAAGAAAGCGGCAGGCGAGGAAAGATGGTATGAGAAAATCTCGATTCGGTATACGGGACGTTTGACCAACAGTATTCAGACAAAAGACAATCTTCTGTTTAAGTCCAATCTGATAAAGGACTGGAAGAACGGTATGAAGCATGAAATACCGGTCAGCGCTACTTTTACATTATTCAAATACTTTAATGTAACTCCTTCTGTCAGCTATACGGAGCGTTGGTACACGCGTAAGGTGATGAACTGTCTCTTATACACATCTCCGAGCCCACGAGACTGCAGCTAATCTCGT
>ENA-OYWT01000834-OYWT01000834.1-human-gut-metagenome-genome-assembly--contig:-NODE-834-length-12622-cov-4.717275_pt1 | contig 12622 bp, 16 predicted proteins | sample MGYA00244171_ERZ653399 | MGnify/ENA primary metagenome ERZ653399 (study PRJEB26926, sample SAMN06164987) | human gut metagenome | biome: ENVO:00009003; feature: ENVO:2100002; material: ENVO:00002003... | reverse complement strand
TCTACACAAGGCTATTCGTCGGCAGCGTCAGATGTGTATAAGAGACAGCTATGATGGTAACACCACTATTTATCGGCGGTATCGGCATGCAGGAAGTACTGCTGATCGTATTGGTTGTATTGCTGTTCTTTGGCGGCAAGAAGATTCCTGAACTGATGAAAGGAATCGGCAAAGGCGTTCGCTCTTTCAAGGAAGGGATGAACAATGTAGAAAAAGAGATAGACGAAATAAAGGACATAGAACAAAAAGGATAACTGATGGCTACTGAAGCGAACACACAATCTTTTTGGGAACATCTGGACGTGTTGCGGGCGGCAATTATAAAAATTGTCGCCGTAGCCGTCGTGTTCGGTATCGTGGTTTTCTTCTTCAAAGAACAGTTATTTGGCGTTGTACTCGTACCGAAGGATGACGGTTTTATTACCTATCAGCTGCTCAACCGGATGGCTGCATGGGCAGGAGGTGCAATGGAATCATTTTCCGTTCGACTTATTAATACAGGGTTAGCGCGGCAATTCATCATCCACATGAAGACGGCCCTATGTGCTGGCGTGCTGTGTGCTTCGCCATATATTCTTTATCAGTTATTCCGTTTTGTCTCTCCCACATTATACGATAACGAACGGCGATATATCACGCAGACAGTCGGAGTCAGCTCTGTGATGTTTGGATTTGGGGGGCAGCTACTTTCTGATCTTTCCACAGACTTTTCGCTTTTTGTAAACATATCAGGTAAGTGGTGAGGTGGATAATTTGATTGTGTGCGATTCGTATATCTTAACACTTTTAATGATGTGCCTTGCGATGAACATTGTCTTTGAGATCCCGATACTCTCATGATTGTTTGCGAAGTTAGTTTTTCTTTCGGTAGATTTTATGCGCCGTTATTGGAAACAGGCAGTCGTGATTATCTTTATGGTTGTTGCTATTATTACGCCGACAATGGATAATTTTATTAATAATCTCGAAAAAGAGATTGAAAAGAAATTGAAGACAATCGAATCTGCGGATTTGAATATCATGAAGAAATCTCTTGAAACCTCACAAATATTAGTTAATGCTTTTCAAAAGGTAAAAGAATTTATTGGTTCCTATACATTCAAGGATGAAGCGGAAGAAATAGATTTCTTTAAAGAAATAAAACCTCGTTTGTTCTACCGATTGCTTTCTTATTGTAAGATTTATAATATAGAAATGAATCGTCCGGTAGGAGTAGATTCACAGCGGGCTTATCTGATTGATGAAATCAAGGCTATCAACCGTTATAACGCAAAACGTTCGGATTTTGTACATTATTACCGTTCAGGCTTGACACACCTTGATTCAATTTATTATTTACGAGGACGTATTGACACGGCTCTTTATTTGGAATTGTTCTATTACGAACGTGAACCGATGTTTTCTACTAATTGCGATTTCAAGTTTGCTAGGCTGAAAGCTAACGAGATGTTGATGGTATATCTGAATAAGGAACTCGAAGCATTGGAAAATCGCCAGTTAGAGCAGTCTTTACCTCGTGTCCGTATCACATGGGTTGCGACAAAAACAGAACTTTACGAGCAAATCTACGCATGGGATAGCCGTAAAGTCTTTGGTGATATTCCTTTGGCAAAACTTTTTGACTATATCCAGACCGTTTTTAATATTGAATTGGACTCTAACCATTCACGCACATTCAGCGATATGCGTATCCGTAACAATAAGACATCTTTCTTGGATTCATTGAAAGAAGCATTAACCAAACGGATGCAAAGCTGGACACAAGGGCATAAAAAGAAATAATAACCTAAGACTTTAGATCGAGTAGGTCTGGGTATTTCAGTCCAAACCTCTCATATAACCATATGTGAAAATTTCTCTTTATACAACTACTCTCATCCAAACGGTTTTAATCGGTTGGGCTTAACACCCACCATGTTGTGAATAGTCATATACTGATTGAGACGATAGCAATCCTCTCGAATCTTGCCATATTTTCTTATCTCTTTTTCCTCAAATAACAATTTCCTCATTTTTATTACCTCGTCATGACTTCCCCTTGCATGGTTCAGGGTGCGAAGCTACAGTCGGGGCCTCTAAAAATCTGCCTCCTGAAACGAGCAAGGTGAAGCCACCGACAAGGCATAAAAAAAAGTCAATGTTATGAAAAAGAGAACGGAAATACAGCAAGATTTGAAACGAGGCTTCGGCTCCGCTCCAACCGGCATAAAAATTTTGGTGAAGTGGTCGTTGGTCGGTTTCATTGCGTATGTGGCGATGCGTTTCATGTGTGCCTTCGTGGGTGGTGTGGTGACGGGTTTAGGCGGTATTCTGCCCATGTTGGCAGGTTTGGCGGTGGTGGGTTTCCTCATCCGTGCCGTATGGCGCATCCTTTCCTCTTTCCTCTCTCTTTTCGTGCTTGCCCTTTTCATCATCCTTTTATGCGTGATACTCTGAAACGAAATATTAATCATTAAAAAACAACTCATTATGAACAACGTACATTTATTAAGAGCGAACAGAAGTTACAACAGAGACGAACAGACCGTTTCAGTCAATCAAGTGGTAGTATTGGAAGGCTACAGCTACGACAGTTATGTAGTGTATGAAGTGAGCCGCAGCAAGTGGGGAATAACCTATCATCTTATCAACTTACGAACCTACGAATTTCACACTTCCGACCTTATCCGACCTTTGTCGGAAAAATTCGGGATAGGCATCTATTACGATGATGCGAACCCCAAGTTTTTAGATCCGTTGGAAACCGCAGTCTTACTCACTAAGGCAACGGAGAAGAAAACGGAGGATGACAGAAAAGCGGAGGAAGAACGGCAGAGAAACGAACGCACCGCAAAAATCGGTGCGGAACGCCTGCGCCCCCTTATCCCGTCGGGTGCAAAAGCCGTGATTATCGGTGAACTACGGATGAGCGAGTGCGACAGCTATACGGACTACTACGACTACCGTATAGAAAGAACCGTGATTTTAGGCTTTTCCACCCATACACGCAACCTCTTTTCAGAGATGCGCAAGTATGCCGTCAATTTTGAGGGAACGGCTTATTTGGCAGAGAACAACAAGGAATACGAGCACCGTGAAAATTACAGCATGGGGGACGGCATGTATTTGGGACGCAACAAGTACAGCGGTTGGACGATTTCAAAAGAGCCGATTTACGACCTTGGAAAGTTCATGGAGAGATACGCCCGCACCGCAGGGGATGAAGCCAACATTTGTCTAAAAGCACCGCAAAGGGAAGACGAAACGCAGCAGCCGACAACATCCGCAGACCTCTCAACGCTCAATATTGAAATTGTGGAGTACAGCGAAAAGGCGATAGCCGTATTCGGGGACACCAAGCCGATAAAGGACGTATTGAAAGATTTAAACGGTCTGTTCCGTGCAAACCTCACCTACAACGGTGAAAGGCGTGCAGGGTGGATTTACAGCAGGAAGCAGGAACAGAAAGTACGTGAGACGCTCGCAGCGTGCATCCACGCATGACTATACACAAAGTATGGCGGAGCAATCCGCCATATTATCAAAGAACTTCTAAACATACGATGATATGAGAACAGAAACAAGAACATATACCCTTTATCAGATAACCGAGTTATCCGGGGAAGCCAAAGAAAAGGCACATAACGAATGGTTATGCAACCGATACTTTTACGGTTGGACGGACGAGAACCGTAAAACGCTCGATACCTTTTGCGAATGCTTCGGCATCGTGTGCGGTCATTGGAGATATGATGAAATTCATTATAGTTATGACTATCGGAGCAGGCAGGAAGACTATATAGACAAGTTAAGCGGCTGGCGGTTGGCAACCTATCTGACAAACAACCATTGGAGCGACCTATATACGCCCAAATTCTATTGGAACGGAAGGAAAGGCAGAAAAAGCAGAATACTTGTAGATACCTGTTGCCCCCTTACGGGCTATTACATAGATGACTGTATTCTCGATCCGATTTATAAGTTTTTGGAATCGCCCACCGAAACAGTCACGTTTGACAGCCTTATGAACGATTGTCTCGACAGCTTTTTCCGTGCTTGTCGGGATGATATGGAGAGTACCCAAACATTGGAATACTTCACGGAAGAAAGTAACGCCAACAATTGGGAATACCTTTCGGACGGAAAACTATTCAATTAACTATCAACATTTAAAAACTTATCATTATGAAAATGAACAAAAAAGTACAGAAAATGAACAGCGTTCAGAAATCAGAGAAAGAGACAGCAATAAAAGTAACCGCTTTGGCAATCATCCCCAAACCGATGATATTACTTTCACCGCAAAACATGCCCACGACTGCCGGAATAACGGAAGCACCCGAAACGGCAACCGTTCCCACCGTTCTGGAAGAAGCACCGCAGCAAACCACGCTTAAAGCACCGCTTGCAACGGCTACAGCCGAAACCGACCTTGATATTACAACCGTGTTTCCGAGCGCAGAGAACCACCGCAAGACCTTCAATGACACTTCTTTGCAGGAACTTGCCGACAGCATTCGGGAAGTAGGTGTTTTGCAGGCCATTGCGGTACGTCCACGCACGGCAGGAGATTATGAAATCATCTACGGTGAACGCCGCTACCGTGCCTCATTGCTTGCAGGAGCAAAGACGATAAAGGCAACTATATATAATAATGTAACAGACAATGAAGCGGAGGATATGTCATTAAGTGAAAATTTACAGCGTGAGCAGGTGCGCCCCACCGAAGAAGCGAAAGCGTTCAAACGCCTGCTTGAAAAGGGCAGGTATGATATGTATTCACTTGTCAGCCGTTTCGGACGGAGTGAAAAGTATATCTATACCCGTCTGAAACTGAACGAACTGTATGCGCCTATCGGTGAACTGCTGGACAATGAAACAATCACCGTCAGCGTAGCCGAGGAAATAAGCACCTATGAACCCAATATCCAAAAAGACGTTTACGAGAAACACCTCAAGGAAGACAGCGGAGATAATTGGACGGGATACACATTGAACCTTTTTAGAAAGCATTTTGAGAAATGCTATACCACCGACCTTGAACAATACAAGTTCGACAAGACGGAATGTAAGGCGTGTGTACACAACGCAGCGAATTATAACCTTTTTGCCGAGCATAACGGGTGCGGACATTGCACCAACCGTAAGTGTTTGGAAACCAAGAATGCCGCATTTGTGGCAAAGGAGACGGAGAAACTATTGAAATCCGATCCGAAATTAGTGATAGCCCGGCCTTATTACGGAAGCCGTAACGATACGGCACTCCAAAAATTGGACAAGAAAGGGCATGAAATCAAATATTTTGATTATAACGTGTCGGCACGGGAATTTCCCAAAGCACCCGAAGCACCGCAAAAGGAACAGTTCACCGAACCGACAGAGTATGAACAAGCGGTACAGACCTTTGAACAAAAAAAAGAAGAATACGCCCGTAAGGTGGAAGAACTCGACCGCAAAAAGGAAGAAGGCAGGATAAAGACGTATGTAAAGGTAGGACAGACAGAACCCGAACTTTGCTATGTGGAGATAAACAAGAAGGAAACCGCCCCCGTCACTATCGAGACATTGCAGGAACGGGACAAGCGTTTCAAACAACTTTCCGTTGAAAAGATTGTAGCCGATACAAAGAAAGTAGTTCGTGAAAATGACTATCCCGAAAGCCCGTTCACGCAGTACGAGGACGGAATGCTTTATTTCATCATGCTGACCAAGTTACAGAGAAAGCATTATCCGCTTTGCGGTATCAAAGACCAGTTGTTGTCGTTGGACGAAAAACAGCGCATGAAGATTGTAGCCAAGCTGACGAACGCACAGAAAACAGTTATCAAACGGGACTTCATCAACCATTTTCTTTGTGAGGACGCTTACGGAGACAATAGCGCATCCAAACTGTTAAGGGACTTCGCAAACATGCACTTCCCCGACCAGTACGGACTTGCCAAAGCCACCCACGAGGAAGAATATCAGAAACGCCATGAACGTTTGGACGAGCGGATAAAGGAGATGAAGAAAGCGGAAAAAGCGGCAGCGAAAAAGGACGAAAAGCAAAAAGTTTCCCCTTCATTGCCCCATGATGATAAGGCAGCTTGAATGTATAATATTGAAAGGTGAAAAATTTCACCTTTCAATATCCAATCCGATTTTTAATTTAACCCTATAAGATTGTAACATTATGGAGAAAGAAGAAATGATTGATACCATCAAACAGTTTGCGTGTTCTTTGGCAGAAAAGGAACTGGCAGATAAATACGGGAAATTACCCGAACAACTGATGACTAAAGGAGGGACATATCATTCTAAATATCAAGATGAATTTAACAAGTTATACGATAGGTACGAAGATAGGCTTATCCGTTTATCGGGAAAGAATGTAGATGAACTGTTCGTATGCGGGTAACTGTTTCATGTGCCGGAAACTATCAGCCGGCACATATTTTTCCCCGTCTTGAAAGAACAGAGGGCAGGGCCGGACGACCCCACCCACACCGCCACCGTAATTATCATCCAAACCGTGAATATATGAAATACATAAGAATCTCCCCGAATGTGGAATATTCCACCGATACGGATTTTTTCCTCGAAAATCAAATCATTTGCATTGTAAGCAAGGAAGGCACGAAGTTTTGCAGTCTGATTGAAAACCGTTTGTTCATGCGTTCCGAGAACCGTCATATCAGCAAACGGATGCAACTGGACATCATGCGTGAAATCCACAAGGACATCTGCCGCCTGTGCTATGGCGGCGAACCGGTGGATTGACCTGCCATACCCCACACCTGAACAGCTTCCCTTAAAAAAGTCGGGCAATCCTTACGTGATTGCCCGGCTTTTTTCTACTTTTGCGTAGTTGAATATAAAATCAAGAATATTATAAGATTAGAAATAATTGAATGATAACATATTAGAATAGCTTTTAGCTGTTTATTCCCGAACACGAAACGACCAATTTTAATGCAGGAGGATAAACGGGTAAGGTCCTTGTCGTACACTTATGGCACGGGCTTAACTCGTCTCCTGCGAGGCGCTTGGTCGTGCCTGTGTTCAGACTTGTTAAGTACCGTGCTTTTTTCTGTCCGGTACATAGCAGGAAGTTACGGACAAGGTATTAATTAAAAAATCATAGCAAGATGTACAACAAGAACGTTGCCATAACAGGCTGTACCATTGAAAAGACAACAAAATACGACTACTTCAGGGAAGACAAAATCCGGATGGAACTCTACCGGATCATCCTTTCGCTTTATAGTGATGGCTGCCGCACATTCACCTGCAATCTACATTCCTATATCGGACTGTTGGGCGCGGATACGATAGTCATGCTGCGCGATACGGGCAGATGCCCGGAGATAATCCTCTCGGCAGTTATACCGGAAACTGGTTTTCCGGCAGATACCGACAGGCTGTACTGTGCCTTATACGACGATTTGATAAAGCAGGCGGACAGCAAAGAACAACTTTCTGAAAAAGGCAACACCGTAAAGGTGCTGTCCGGTTGCCATATCATCTGTTATTATAATGACCTTTGTCCGGAAATCGGGCAGGTGCGTGCGTCTGGTATTCCCTATACCAATATCCGTAAAATGATATAGGCATATATGCCTTCCCGTACCTTACAGCAGTTTTTCCAGCCGTTCAATCCGTCTTTCGGTTGACGGATGCGTACTCATAATATATTCGGTAAAAGTCGGGCGTTCACTGTAAACGTCTTCCGTTCTTTTCAACCGGCGGAGGAAAGAAAGCAGTCCTTCGCCGCAGCCATAACGCACGGCATACGTGTCGCAACGGTACTCGGCATATTTATTGATATTCACGTCAGCTATCCGGCTGATACCGTAAATAATCCGATGAAGCAGTTTATAAACGGCCCACCATATCTTCGCTATAAGTTCACCCACAAAACCCAATGCCGGAACTAATGCAAACACCATGCTGCCGATTATCCCGAATATCAAAGCCGGAATAAGAAATATACCGTAAAGGCAGCGGTAACCGAACGACTCCATCGAGAATAAAAGCACCTGATAAACAAAGTCGTAATGAGAGATATGTCCCACTTCATGGCTGATGATGCCCTTCAGTTCCTCATCCGAAGCGGCGGCGAGTACTCCGCCCGTCAGTCCTATCGTATTGAAACCGAATGCAGCGGCATTTACCCGCACGTCATTGTTACGATAAAGTTTCAGTTTCCGGTTCATACCCATTTCCGAAAGCAAACGTTCCAGCCTCATGCGGTCGGAACTGTTCAAAGAACGGTACCCTTCTTTTCTGCGTAGCATCCATACATTAAGCGGAGAAATGGAATAAAGGATGAATAACAGTAAAAGATAGTACGGTAACGTATTAACTAAATAGGGAACCAGCCCCTCTTCAAACAGACCCGGTATGTACGCCGGCCATATATGACGCAAGATTGAAAGCAGCAATGCGTAAAACACTGTAATAAAGACAAAATTCACTATCGTGACATAGGCCAGCAGCAACAACTTGCTGATGATACGGAATATTCTGAGTGTTGTTTTCATGCGTATATGATTGATTTATTAACTTCCGGCTAAATATAAAAACAAATTTTGTACAATCCGGAACAATTACTTATTCATTTGTTTTCATTAAGCAAATTTCATAAAACAAGAGACGGCGGGATGCTCCGCCGTCCTTCCTGACAGATACTGATAGCGACTATTCTTCAGTCGTACCGCTTTCCACGTCAAACGTCACCGTCAATTCCTTTTCCCTGCCGAAATTATCCCGGACAAAGAATTTCAGTTCCGAGCGTTTGGCACTTGTCGAACGGTAAAAAAGAGTGAATACCTGCTTCACCGGATTTTCCGTATCCAGCCCCGGCACTTCCGCCAGCGGCCTTACTTCCCGGTTGACGAGTTTCACGCCTTCACAGTCCGTCACCTCTCCCTTGCCTTCCGTCTGAATGTAGCCTATTTCATACTCCGCCTTTTCATAGTCCCCTTCACGGTCGAGATAAAAGCGTATCTCCACCGTTTCACCCGTTGAAATCTGTTTTTGCAGATACCATGACGAGAGACTGAAATCATAATCCTGCCGGATGTCTATTTCATCGTTGCATGAACCCAATGCCAGCACCGCAACCAGTGCGGCTATACATATATAGATAACGTTTTTCATTTTTATATTTCTCCTTTCTCTTTTCTCTTTTCGTTAGTTGATAATAATGCGGACGCCCAATCCCATCTGTGTATGGAAATTCCCCGCGTCCGTTCCGAACAGCGCCCTTTCCTTGACTTGCAGCAGGAAGACGATCCGGTCTGTCAGATAGACATCGAAAGCCGCCGTGAGGCCGCCGCCATAAATGAAACTGTCCCCGTTGGTCACTGCCGCCCCGTCAGAAAGCAGGGAAGTTCCCCAGTTGACTGTCTCGAATCCGCCCAGAGCGGAAAGCCCGATACGGAAACAGACGTTCCGTCCCTTGTCCGACAATACGGGGATAAAATAGCCGAGTTCCCCGGTGAACTGCGCTTTCGGTATCGCCTTGTTCTCATAAGTATATTCCTTTATCTGATAGTCCAGACCGTACAGCCAGTAGCTGCGGTTACGATTGGTACGGGTAAAGGCCAGCGAGGTGAAGTAGTGACGCTCACCACCACTTTTCCATGAAAGGAAATGATTCACTCCACCGGTGGTGAACTGTACACCCGTCTGCCCCGACAGGTCACGCTGCGCGTATGCCTTGTCCGCTCCGAAGAGCAACGTCACGGCTAAAGCCAATATGAATAGTATTCTTTGCATATACATTAATTATAATGGATTATTATTTCAGGTGCAGTTCACTGATCGGCTTTGCCGCCACAAGGTCAGTGTTCTCTATGCGGAACGACTGGTGACGGGCACCGCCCTTTTCGTAAATCTCCACCACCAGCAATTTGTCATCCGGCAGGGTCAGTTTGGGCAGTACGAACACATTGCGCACCGTGGCCTTTCCGTCCACCGTCGTCAGGCGGTTATACGTCCTTACCGGCTCGATGAAGTTCTCCTGCATGGCCGTACGTTTGGCCACTTTCTTGTCTATGACTTTAAAACGGATATAGTCGATGTCAAACGATATGTCCGAACTGTTGCGCAGGGAAGTATGCAGGTACAGCAGGTCGTTGTTGATATAAATCCCCTTGAGCAGTGTCTGTATGCCGTACTTCTTGCAGCCGATATGCCTGATGTCCCTTTTGTTCTTCTTATACAGCGTGTACATGATGCGGTTCACCACCAGCGGTGTCTCCCCGCCCAGTTCCTTCAGCTTCACGAACATGCGGTCATCGGCAATGCCGCCTTCGGGATTGTCCCGGAGCCAGTCCTCCATCTCGATGGAGAGCTGTGCCGGTTCGTCCTTGTAAATCACATTGAAGGAATAGAAACAACCGTCGGCAGTGATGACGGAGAAGTTTGTTTCCCCCTCAAAGCCTTTTACCGCCGCCTTGATGCGTACCACGTTTTCCGCCCCCGTCGCTTTGTCGGCGATGATGTCAAACGAACCCAAATCCACATATTTCACTTCGGAAGGGAAAAGGATATGCACGGTTTTCTGGAAAGTCACCTCAATCCGGTGCGGTGCGATAATCTGGTTGGTGGGAAATATCTTTGTTTCCACCGCCTCCTGCGCTTTTGCCCCCAGCAGGAAGAAAAGCATGACTATTGATAAAATAATTCTTGTTTTCATGATCTGATTACTGTTTTTGGGATATGAATAAAAGTTGATAATTCGCTTTCACGGCCACCTTCACCTCACGCATCTTTGTGGCGAGGTATTGTGATCCGCCGCTAAGCACGCCCCTTGTCACGTCCATGACAAGCTGTTGCGAAGCACTGCGTGCAAACGAGATGCTTGTCCCGAAACTGCCCCCGATATTGGCGGCGGCTTCCTTCATGGCAGTACGCTCTGCGGTATTGGGAACGAAAAGCCCGGCCTGCCCGTCCATGTCGTATGCCACCAGTTCCACCGGCAGGATATTCCCGCCGCTTTCAATGGATTTCACCGTGACCGCCATCCGCTGCCCCTCGATACGTACCGTACCGAATAACGGGGTGTTGGCCGGTACAAGCACGCCGCCCACTTGCAGCGGTTCCAGCAATCGGAATTTCAGTCATGCCCCGGTAGTCACCGTCTGGTCTTCGGCCACGCAGGCCCGTATCGTATTGGCTCCGGCAAGCTGTCCGCCTCCTACGGCAGTGGCAAAACCATAATTGCGTGGGATTGAATCCGGCAGCGGAGGCGAGGCCAGCGACGAGACCACATTCTCCGTGGCACGTCCTGCGACTATCGCCGCAGGATTACCCGATGAACTGCCCGTGCGGTCCGCGGGCTGTATGTTCTTCACCTGCCCGCCCGTCTGTCCGGGGAAATAGCGTGCCGCCATTTCATACGACTTCTCCATCAGTTCCAGCGGGTCTTGTCCCTTGCGCTCGCGTTCCAGCTTTTCGTTAAGCTCTTTCACCTGCCGCTCCAGTTCGTCCACCCTCGGACTCTCCTTCGGTTCCTGATAGAACGCGGTGATCTGCCTTGAAATCTGCCGTTGCTTTTCCCTGGACTCCCGGATAGCATCCGCTTTCGGTGTGTCCTCTTCCGGCTTCAGCCCGTCCGGTGTGTCCGGTGTCAAATCGCCGGCCATGTCCTGCAAGGTTCTTACCTTCTCCTGCCTGCGTTTCTTCATCTCTTCCAGTTCGTAAGCCTTCTGTTTGTCGGCCATCGTTTCGGGCGCGATAGCGTCGGGTATCGTGGTGTTGATGCCCGCTGTCCCTTCCACCGTGTCAGCCGCATCCGGTTTGAAAAGGAACCAGATGAACCCGGCACACAGCAGGGAGAGGAATGCCACTACTCCATAAAATTTCAGCTTTCCGGCGGTCTTGCCGCTTAACTTTTTCTCCTTTTGGGATACCGGCTCCGCTTTCAGCGTCTCCTTTTCCTTTACTTCTTCTTTCTTATCGGATTGTGTCATTGGATACATTGTTTTTGAATGGTTGGATACTGTCCGTCCGGGGAAGCGCCACCCTTTGGAGATGCCGCACCTCAATCGGAAATTTGTCTGTCCCGCAGAAACCGCCCACGATGTAGGCAAGGTCGATGGCGGCGAAGAGTCCGAGCAGGTAAAGGATGATAACCCTTTGCTGCCTGTAACTCAACCGCTGCCAGCGTCTGCGGAGTTTTGCTATATGGCGGTCTTTCCCCGTTCTGAACGACTGGAAGACCTTTTTCAGTCCGTTATCTTTCATACTGTCCGATGTCCCTGTTTTCGATGATTGTAAAGCCTTCTATCAGGAAACCCTGCGGATTGTTGTCGCTCCGGGTCACATTTCTCAGGCGGCAGGTGGTGACAAGCGACCTTTCGGTAACGCTGCTCGAACGGATGATGTGCTGCCGGCAATAGGCCCTCATCTCGTACGGATAGCTGTCAAAGTTCCCCCCGATGCTGTCCACCGTCAGGGTCTGTGAGATATTCCCCGCTATCATCCGGTTGAAGTAGCCTTTCTCCTGCAAGTTCCGGTAGTAACAGATGGCGCTTTCATCCGAGAGGTAAAGGGCACGCTGCACATTGCTTTCAATGGCATTCTTGTCCGGTGACAGGGTAAAGAACCTGTCTCTTATACACATCTCCGAGCCCACGAGACTGCAGCTAATCTC
>ENA-OYWT01000805-OYWT01000805.1-human-gut-metagenome-genome-assembly--contig:-NODE-805-length-12925-cov-5.434965_pt1 | contig 12925 bp, 8 predicted proteins | sample MGYA00244171_ERZ653399 | MGnify/ENA primary metagenome ERZ653399 (study PRJEB26926, sample SAMN06164987) | human gut metagenome | biome: ENVO:00009003; feature: ENVO:2100002; material: ENVO:00002003... | reverse complement strand
GTGGTGATGCAGCCGGTGCCTGCGTAAACGGGGACGCGGCCCTTGACCTGGTCGATGACGGTAGCCAGGATCTCTTCCTTCTCCTTAAAAGAGAGGGCGTAAGCCTCGCCGTTGGTGCCCAGAGGGAACATGCCGTGGACGCCGCCTGCCAGCAGACGCTCGACCTGCTGCCGCAGAGCCTCGTGGTTGACGGTCTGCTCGTCATCGTTGTTCATCGGGGTAATTACCGGAGGGATAATGCCTTTGATGTCGCTGGTCTTCATAACGTGTTCTCCTTTTCTATTACATGATCTCCTGATACAGTTTGCGGGCGTCGTCAGCGGTGACGGGGCGCATATTGTTCACCAGCAGACGCTGCACCTGCATACCGGACTCGACCAGACCCTCGAGGTCCTCAGCGGGGACGCCGAACTCCTTCAGGCTGGTAGGGATGTCCAGATGCTTGACGATCGCTTCGAGGCGGGCGATCATCCATGCAGCCTTCTCGTCCACGGTGGTGCAGGTCTTGTTCTCGTGGCAGCAGCGGTCATAAGCCACAGCCAGACGCTCTTTGACAGCCGGATGCTCGCTGTTGAAGCGCATGACAGGAGCCAGCAGGATGGCGTTGGAGACGCCGTGTGCGATGTGGTACTTGCCGCCCAGAGGATAGCTCAGAGCGTGGACTGCGGTGGTGCCGGAAGCGGTGATGGCCAGACCGCCGTAGTAAGCTGCGATCTGCATCCGGTTCTTTTCGGCCATGGCATCGGGGTCATCGCAGGCTTTCTCAATGTTGTTCAGGATGAGGTCGAGGCCCTCCAGAGCGTACAGGTCGCTGAAGGGGTTGGCCTTGTTGCTGGTGAAGCACTCGATGCAGTGTGCCAGAGCATCAACGCCGGTAGCAGCTGCGATCTTGCGGGGCAGGTTCTTGATCATACGTGCGTCGAGGATGACGTAGTCCGCGATCATGTTCTCGTTGACGATGCCGACCTTCAGCTCCTTCTCGGGGACAGCGACGATGGCGTTGGGAGTGACCTCAGCGCCGGTGCCGGCGGTGGTGGGGATGAGGACGATGGGGACGCACTTCTGAGCCATACCGGGGTTGTCCAGCAGCTCCTTGACGCCGTAGTCATCGGTCACCAGCACGCTTGCCAGCTTGGCTGCGTCCATGACGGAGCCGCCGCCGCAGGCCACGATGAGGTCGGCGCCGGAAGCCTTGAACTCATCCACCAGCTTCTGGACAGCCATGTAGCTGGGTTCGGGAGGCAGCTCGTCCAGAACATAATACTCTGCGCCGGAAGCCTTCACAGCCTCCTCGGGCAGGGCGAACAGGCCAGCGCCCTCAATGCCCTTGTCGGTGAACATTGCCACCTTCTTTGCACCACGGGCCTTGATGATGGCGGTGATGTTGTCCATTGCGTTCTCGCCGCCGTAAACTGCGTGCGGCATCTTCAGATTGTACTGGGTCAGCATAACAAATTTCCTCCTTCAAAAAAATCAGCGGGTCTGGGCGCCGGTGGGCAGCAGAGCTTCCAGCGTATCCATCTCTTCGTTTTCGTAGATCGTACCGTCTCAGGGCAGGCCGGGAAGTTTCTGATAGGCCATGGTTTTCTCCGAATCCATCGTCTATCTCAAGTTTGCTCGGCTGCAATGCGGTCTGCAAGGTCGAGCAGCAGTTTTTCGTGGCCGAAGCCGCCCGACTTGGTGATAACGTAGCGGGTGCAGCCGCGGTAGGTGAAGCGGGCCAGCACGACGCCCTTTTCCACCTCGCACACCGGCTCAAGCTCCTTGATGCCCACGCAGTTCATGCACTGTAACAGCGTGTCGCCGCCGGTGAGCAGCAGGGTCCCAAGCGCGGGGCTGGTGAACAGTTTGCCCAGCATATGGCCGATGCTGCTGGCAATGCCGACCCGCATACCCTCAAGGTCGAGGCCCCGGGCGGCGGCGTAATCCGCCGTGGGCTGGTTGCCGCCCTCGTCATTGGTCTCGATGATGCAACGGGGATTCGCGGCCAGCATCTCGTTGATGCCCTGCAGGGCCTCTTTGCCGTTCTCGCTCTCCCAATAGCCGGGGTCGAGCTTCTGGCGCGGGGTCAGGCGCAGGCGGGAGAAGCCGTTCTGTTCGGCCACATCCAGCTGGCGCAGGGTGATGGAGTTGACGCTTCCGCAGACCACCAGCAGACGGGGGTCCAGCTTCGGCATGGTGACCGCCCTGCGCTCGGTCATCTTCATCAGGTCGGGCAGCAGCGCTGCAAAGCCGGCACAGCCTGCCATCAGGCGGGGCTTGCCATTCTGGAACAGGGCGCGGCCCGTGGACGCAAGGTCGTCAAGGCTCCCGGCGTCAAAGACCAGGATGCCCTCCTGCTCCGGCACGGCCTCACCCTCTTTCAGAGTTGGAAAGCTGTAGGCAGGCACATCGGTCTGTTCCCCGATGAGCTCCGTCACCCTGGCGTGGCGCACCGGCTCGAAGGGGTCGATGCCGAAGGGGCTCTCGGTCACAGGCACGCCGCTGATATAATGTACTCCGTCCCGGGTCACACGGTCGATCTGGGGGAAGGCCGGCAGGAACGACAGCTGGCGCTCCCCGCTGGTTTTGAGCAGGGCCGAAAGTTCTGCGCCGATATTTCCGCGCAGAGCGGAGTCTGTCTTTTTATAGATGCTGAAAACGCCCGCACTCATCGCCTCCCGGGTCAGTTTTGCGATGACGGCGTAGGCCTCTGCAGCGGGCAGATGGCGCGTCTCAGTGTCCACCACCAGCACAGCGGCGTCATTGGCTGCAAAATCCACCTGCTCTCCGACCACGACGCGGGTGGGGATGCCGCAGGCGGCAAACTGGACGCCCGTATCCAGTGCGCCTGTAAAGTCATCTGCAAGGATCAGCAGAAGCAGCATAGGTTGCTCCTCCTCTCATGATTTATTCTCTTGATACCATTATGCCTTATTTTGACACGGCGTGCATGGAAACGAGCGGTCTTTTCCGTTTTAATTTGAAACATCGATTAAGTTTTTTGGTTATAAAGTCTTAAACCGTTTCAAATCAGAACAGTCTTTGTTTGATTTTCGGGCGTTTGTTTGCTAGAATAGTAGCAAATATGAACGGAGGTGTCTGTTGTGATAGAGACTCACACCCGTATTCTGGGCATCGCCCCCTACGACGGAATGCGCACTGCGATGGAGCAGGCGGCACAGGCTTATCCCAATGTCGAAATGGACATTTACACCGGCGACCTGGAAGACGGGCAGGCCATCGTGCAGCAGATGCCCCCCAACTCCTACGACTGCATCATCTCCCGCGGCGGCACCGCCGCCCTCATCCGGCAGGTGACCGACCTGCCGGTGGTGGACATCCACATCTCGGTGTACGACGTGCTGCGCACCATGAAGCTGGCCGAGAATTATTCCAGCCTCTACGCCATCGTGGGCTTCCCCTCCATCACCGAGCCGGCCCACACCCTGTGCAGCCTGCTGGACTTCAACCTCGACATCCTCACCGTGAACAACGCTGCTGAGGTGCGCCACACTCTGGAGCGCCTGCAACAGGGCGGCTACCGGATGGTGGTCTGTGACATGGTCACCCACACCATCGCCCGGGAGATGGGCTTCGATGCCTTCCTCATCACCTCCGGCGTCGAAAGCCTCCACGCCGCCATCGACCAGGCCGTGAACATCAGCTCCTGGTTCGGCTATCTGCGGCAGGAGAACCTGTTCCTCCGCAGCATCACTCAGGGCCAGAATGGCCGCGCCATCGTCATGGAGTCCAACGGCGACCTCTTCTACAGCAGCATCTCCGAAGTCCCGGCGGAGCTGAGCAGCGTCCTTCAGTCCCACATCCGGGAGATACCGGCCAGCGGCAACCTCCGCTTTTACTACACCGAGCGGGACCAGCTCTACAGCATCACCGCCCAGCAGCTGCTGATGAACAACGTCCAGCGGTATCTGTTCTACTGTGTTCCGGCCCGCATCCCGCTCCATTCCAGCCGTCCCGGCCTGCGCACCCTGAACAAGGGCGAGTGCGAATACCTCTTCGCTAACAGCTTCTACAGCCTCAGCGGCGCGATGGGTACCCAGGCGGCCGAGATACGCTCCCTCGCCCTGCTGCGCCAGCCGGTATTCATCTACGGCGAGCCCGGCACCGGCAAAGAGCAGATCGCACGCTACCTCTATCTGCACAGCTCCCTTGCAAACCACCCCTTCATCGTGGTGAACTGTGCGCTGCTGAATGAGAAGACCTGGGATTTCCTGCTCAACCACTACAACTCCCCTCTCAGCGCCACCGGAAACACCATCTACTTCCAGAATTTTGAGTCCATCTCGCCCCAGTGGAGTTCAGAGCTTCTTGCCGCCATTGAAGAAACCGGTCTTGCCCGCCGGGTGCGGCTCATCTTCTCCTGCTCCATCGTCGAGGGGGGAGCCGGTGCCGGAGGTGCTGCGGCATTTCAGTGAGCGGCTGGGCTCACTGGCCCTTCCCCTGCCCTCCCTGCGCAGCCGCTCCGACGAGATCTCGTCTCTGTCCAGCCTCTACCTCAACAGTCTGAACCTCGAGCTGGGCAAGCAGCTCTCGGGCTTCGAGCCCCGGGCCATCGAGATGCTCCGCCAGTACCCCTGGCCCAACAATTACACCCAGTTCAAGAACGTCCTACGCGCCCTCGCCGCCCTGTCGGACGGCCCCTACATCCGGGCCGGGACGGTGGCCGATATGCTTTCCAAAGAGCGGACTCTGCGGGCCGTGCCGCCGCCGGCTTCTGCCCGCAAGCCCAGTGAGCAGACCCTCGAAGAGGTCATCCGCGATGTCGTCCAGCAGACCGTCGCCGCCCACGGTGGAAATCGCGCCGCCGCTGCCCGTCAGCTGGGCATCAGCCGCACGACCCTCTGGCGCTATATGGAAAAAATCGAGCAGAAACAACAGAATGTAGAAAAAGAGTCCTGAAAAGCACAAAAAAGCTCCGGCTTTCGTATGAAAGCCGGAGCTTTTTTGTGTTTTTACACGCCCGAATAGGCGGAGAAGCCGCCATCGATGGGCAGGCAGATGCCGGTGATGAAACCGGCAGCGTCATTGTTCAGCAGGAACAGCAGTGCGCCCACAAGGTCCTTTTCGCTGTCGCCGAAGCGGCCCATGGGGGTCGCAGCGAGGATCTTGTTGGTACGGGCCGTCGGGGTGCCGTCCTCATTGTAGAGGAGGCTGGCATTCTGCTCGCTGGCGAAGAAGCCCGGAGCGATGGCATTCACCCGGATGCCGACTTTGCTGAAATGGACGGCCAGCCACTGGGTGAAGTTGGTCACAGCAGCCTTGGAGCCGGAGTAGGCCGGTATTTTGGTCAGGGGCAGGTAAGCGTTCATGCTGGAGATGTTGAGGATGTTGCAGCCCGGGCGGCCCACCATCTGGCGGGCGAAGGCCTGGGTGGGCAGCAGGGTGCCGATGAAGTTCAGGTCGAACACCATCTCTACACCACTCTCGTCGAGGTCGAAGAAGGTCACGGTATCGTCCTCGAGGTCGGCCATCTCGAAATACTCTTTGTCCGTGTTGGCGCGGGCGTTGTTGCCGCCGGCACCGTTCACCAGAATATCGCAGGAGCCAAGCTCTGCCATCACGTCCTCAGCCACCTGCAGGCAGTTGGCCTTGTTCATGACGTTGCAGGTGTAGCCCCTGGCGATGCCGCCCTCGGCCTCGATCTCGTCGGCCAGAGCCTTGAGCTTCTCCATATTGCGGCCCAGCAGGGCGACTTTTGCGCCTGCCCGGGCCAGAGCCTTGGCGAAGATGGAGCACAGGGTGCCGCTTGCGCCTGTGACGACGGCCACCTTGCCGGTCAGGTCAGTGTTCAGTACATTCTGTTCCATGTTCTTCCTTTTTACAGGCTCAGCTGCGGTACTCGGCGGGCAGCTGGTCCATGCTCTGCCACTTGGTCATGGCCTCTTCCAGCTTCATGCCGTTGGCCACAGCGTCGCGGCGGCAGGCGTTGACCGCCTGGATCTCCTTCATCTTCTCGCCGGTCAGGGTGTAGCCCTTCATGGCGATAAGGGTAGCGGCCCAGGCCACCATCGGGATGATGCAGAACAGCACGATGACCACCCAGTTCATACCGGGGGTGTAGAGGTCGTATTGGGTGGGCAGGCTCTCGAGGCCGATGAAGCTCACCGCGATGCCGACGACGGTAGCGGACAGGCTGGACACCAGCTTATCCACCAGGCTGAACAGCGTACCCATGATGCCGGGGATGTAGTTGCCGCTGCGGTAAGTCTCGTAGTCGGAGCAGTCGGCGACCATGGGGATGGGCATATCGGCGGTGGCGTAGTATGCGCCGTAGCCGATGCCGAAGAATGCGATGAAGAGGATGGTGTAGAGGTTGATGGACAGGCCGTTGTCACCCATGATGGACAGGGTGAAGGCGTCGCTGCGGCCCCAGAGCAGCAGCAGCACCAGCACGCCGATGTAGCAGATAAATGCCACACTGACGTACTTCATCAGGCTGGCCTTCTGGCCCTCCTTCTGGCTGGTGCGGACGGTGAGCAGGAAGAAGGGCACGCTGAAGACGTAGCCCAGCACCATCATAGGCAGGTACAAGCCGTCATAGTTGCCCATCATGCAGCCGTACAGCATACACAGGACGGTAGTGTTGGTGGCGATGGAGAGAGCCAGCTTGCAGCCGGCACCAGCCACCATCAGACGCTGCATGGGGTTATTGTTCTTGATGATCTGGAGGTACTCGCGCAGCTTGACCTTCTCGGCCTTTTCGCCGCCGATGCCGAAGTACTTGGGCTGGTCCTTCTCCCAGATGCCGATGATGGCCAGAATGGTGAGGAGGATGGAGATGACGATGCCCACAGGAGCCAGGGTGCGGAAGAAACCGGCAGAGGCGTAGCCGCCCTCATAGTTTTTGGCGAGGATGGGGGCGAAGAACTGCATCGCACCCATGCCCAGCAGAGAGCCGACGGTGTTGAAAATGGTGAACAGGGGGCGCTGCTTGGGGTCGTTGGTCAGAACGGTCTGGCCGGAACGGGTGCAGCTGGTCTGGAAGGTGTAGCCGATGACCCAGACTGCGTACAGAGCCACGAAAGCCGCATAGCGCAGGAACATCGAGCTGGCGGGGATGAGCGGGGTCAGGCAGTACAGCACGAGGATGCTGGCTGCCATGATGAGGTTGCCGATGACCATGAAGGGCCGGAACTTGCCGAACTTGCCGTTGGTGCGGTCCATCAGGGCGCCGATGATGGGGTCGGTAATCGCGTCGAACAGGCGCATACCGGTGACCATGACCGAAGCGAAGATCATGGACAGGGCCAGCACCTTGCTGCCGAAGGTGGCGATGTAGGAAAGCACCAGCACATAGTACACGTTCGTTGCGCCGTTGTTCAGCGGGAACAGCACCAGCTGGTAGGTCTTGGCGCGGTTCAGGCCCGGCGCCTTTGCGGTTTGTTCACCCATTTGCGGTGTCTCCTTTTTTCTTATAAAAAACGACAGCCTGCCCGCCGTTCTGGGGGACAGGCTGCCATTTGTTCTTAACAGTTGCGGAAATCTGCGCCGGAATTACTTCTGGTCAGCTGCGGGAGCGGTATCGACCATGCTCTTCTTAGCCTTGAGGGCCTTGCTCAGCTGCCATGCGCACAGGATGGTCAGAACGGCCAGCACTGCGATGAGCGCATAGATGGCGGTCTGCCACCACGGGGTGATGGTCTTCAGGGTATCGGTGGAAGCCCAGCCGTTCATGGCGTTGGAGTTGACCACGGTGTAGAGGATGTGGTGCATCGCATTGCGCATCTGAGTGACGATGTAAGCATCGTTCTCATAGTTTGCAGCCTTGGTGGTGTGGATCTTGGGCATCGGGCTGTCCCAGATGTCGGAGCCGGCGATGAGGCCGTCCACCAGGTCCATGTACTGGCTGGAACCGGAGAAGTCGGTGATGCACATGCCGCGCATACCCAGCTCGCCGCGCAGGAAGCCGGTCAGCAGGTTGGCGTTAGCGCCGCACCAGGTAGCACCCCAGCGGTTGAAGCCGGTCATGACGCTCCAGGCGCCGCCATCGGTGATGGCCTTGTCAGCGACTTCCAGATAGATCTCACGAGCGGTCTGCTCGTTCAGCCAGGTGTTGACACCGCGGCGGCTGGTCTCGGAGTCGTTCAGGGCGACGTGCTTCAGGTAGACGTAGACGCCCTTGGACTGGATGCCCTGCACCTCAGCAGCGCAGATGGTGCCAGCCACGAACGGGTCCTCAGAGTAGTACTCGAAGTTACGGCCGGAGTAAGCGGTGCGGTGCATATTGATGCCGGGGCCGTACAGGCCGGAGTAACCCATGGCCAGGCAGTCCTCGCCGATGCACCTGCCGACCTCGTTGATGAGGTCAACATTGAAGGTAGCAGCCATGACATCCTCGGAGGTGTAGCACATTGCGGATGCACCACCGGTCAGGGCAGCGGTCAGACCCTGAGGGCCGTTCTCGTCCTTGGTAGCGGTCTTGCCGATGGAGGCAGCCGCTGCAGTGTTGTGGAAGCCCAGAGTGATGGTGTTGACCATCTCATCGAAGGTCAGCTGATCCAGCAGAGTCTCCCACTGGGGATCGTCAAAGTCCTTGCCGATCATGGAAGCGAGGGTCAGGCCGTTCTTGGCACCCAGAGTGGGCATCTCGACGCTGTCGGCCTCGGTGCCGTCGTACTGGGTAAAGGCCAGATCTGCAGCCAGCGTTTCGTTGGCGGTCAGAGCTGCAGGCTGAGTGGGAACCGTGCCGGTCCAGTCAGCGCGGCTCATCCAGGTCACGCTGCCGGGAGCATCGCTGCTCTTGTTGGGGTCGGACTCGTCAAACAGGTTGGTGATGGCGGTGCCATTTGCGCCGGTGGAGAAGGTGGTGGTGTCGAGGGTGTCGTTGGTCCACTTCCAGACGAGGTCGGTGTTGCCGTCCTCGGTCATGCGGCCATTGGTGTTCTCGACAGTATAGCCCTTGGCAGCCAGGATGTTGTTGACTGCGTTGTGGGAATCGGTGGCAGCGGTGAAGTAATAGTCACCAGCGTCCACGATGTAGGTCTTGGCGTTGTTCGCGTCGTAGGTGCGCAGCTCGCTCTTCGGGACAGTGATGGTCACATCCTCAGAAGCGCCGGGAGCCAGCACGTCGGTCTTTGCGAAGCCGCACAGCTCAGCAGCAGCCTTCTCGATGCCGTTTGCCTTGTCGTAAGCGGTGTAGGGAGACTGGAAGTAGATCTGGACGGTCTCCTTGCCAGAGAAGGTCTTGCCGGTGTTGGTGACCTTCAGGGTGACGGTGAAGGCATCGTCAGACTCGGTCACGTTGAAGTTGGAGTATGCGAAGGTGGTGTAGCTGTCGCCGTAACCGAAGGGGTAAGCAACGGTGGTCGCCCAGTTGTAATCGCCAGCCTTGGCGGTACCCATGACGACATCCTCGTAACGGGTCTCGAAGTAACGGTAGCCCAGGTAGATGCCTTCCTGATAGACACTGTACATACCCTGCACGTCAGCACCCTCGGTCAGCAGGTTGTACTCTGCTGCGTTGGGGTAAGCCTGGGTGTAGAAGTTGTACATAGCGGGGTTTGCCATGTTGTCGTACAGATAGGTATCGACCAGAGAGCCGGAGGGGGTGACAGCGCCGGACAGCAGCTGGCCCACACCGTTGATGCCAGTCTGGCCCACGTCGCCGATCCACATAGCAGCGTCGATGCCGTAGTCCTCACCGCAGATCTCGGGGTTGAGGAAGTCCAGCTCGATGGCGTTGGAGCTGTTGATGAGGACGACGATGTTCTTGAAGGTGCCGTTGTCCTTCAGAGCCTTCAGGTTCTGCAGCAGCTCGATCTCTTCAGCAGACAGAGCGAGGTAGTTGCCGTCGCCCTCCTGACCGGAGATCCAGTTGTCGCTGGTGCCATTCTCGCCGCTGGGAAGGTCTGCGCCCTCACCGCCGGAGCGGGAGAGGACCACGATCGCAGCGTCGCCGTACTCAGCAAAGCTGGACTCAGCGCTGGACAGAGCGCTCCAGGGAGCCTCGTTGACAGCGTACTGGGTGTTTGCCTCCAGAGTATCGGAGATGGAAGCAGGGGTCAGGCGGCTGTACTTGCTCATCATGGAGTCAGAGCTGTACAGGTCCCACAGGGTCTGGTTGATGGTGATGCCCTGAGCTTCCAGAGCCTGCTTGAGGTTGGGAGCCTTGCTGGTATCGACAGAGCCGGAGCCGGTGCCGCCGTACATCAGGTCCACAGAGCCGTGGCCGAACAGGCTGACCTTAGCGCCGCTGGCCAGAGGCAGGGCATTGTTCTCGTTCTTCAGCAGAGCTGCGCCCTCGGCCTCGACCGTCGCGCACAGTTCGGCTTCGTAAGCCTCGCGCTCCTCATCGGAAGCAAAGCCCTTCTTGAAGTATTCGGTATCGCCGGTATTCTCGCCGTGGATGATCTTATAGGTAGATGCATTCAGAGCGACGTTGATGGTGGTAGCGTACTGGTTTGCGATGATGTTGCCCACGATGGCAGCGACGGTCAGGATCGCCGTCAGGCCGGTGAGAACAGACCACAGCCGTACTTTCGGTTTGGTGTTTTTCACGGATTCTCCTCCTTTTTTCTATAACAACCGCCGGTCGGCGGAATGTTTCACAAATCAGACCCAGTTTGCACTCTTGGACTTGGTCTTGACCAGCTTGTAGCTGGGATTCGGGGTGTCCACATGACGGAAGGAAGCGGTGTCGGTGCAGTCACCGGCCACAGCCTTGACTTCGATTTCGCCGGCCAGCGGCACACGGAAGCTGAAGACGTGCTCGCCGGTCTGCTCGCTGACCTTCTCGCCGTTGACGTAGAGGGCGACGGACTTCTGGTTGGAGTAGACCTTCACTTCCATCTCGCTCTCCGTGCGGTCGGTGAACCGCTTGGAGCAGATGTGGACAAAGTTCTCGTCGCTCCACCATGCCTTGTAGAGGTAGAAGCTGTCCTTCCGGGTCTTCCGGTCGAAGGTGACGAGGCCCTTATGGTTCATGCCCGGCTCGCCGCCCTGATCGCGGGCGTCGGCTGCAAAGTCGAACATATTCCAGACGTGGGTCGCCCACATCCACTTATGCCGTTCGAAGCAGCGGAGCATGTACTCGTGATACTTTGCCTGATACTCTTCGGTGTGGTCGCCGCGGCGGGGCTTCGAGCTGTGGAGGTTCGGCATACCCTCGGCACCGTACTCGGAGAAGCCCAGAGGACGGCCCGGGTAGACCAGATGGAAGAAGTCCATCCACAGGTCGTTCAGGAACAGGCCCGGCACATACCAGCCGAGGTAGAGGTTCCAGCTGACGAGGTCGGTGATGTGGGCCACCGGGTTGAAGGGGCCGCACATGGCGTAGCAGGCCAGCGTGGTCAGGCGGGTGGAGTCCATCTTGTGGCACAGGTCGTTCAGCTCGCGGTGATTGTCGAGCATATCGGCCTTGTCCTTGGTGGAGATGGTGATCTCATTGGAGACGCCCCAGCAGACGATGCAGGGGTGGTTGTAGTTCTGGTAGATGAGCTCCTTCATCTGGCTGATGGTGTTGGCGCGGCCATTGGGCAGGTGCTCGGAGATGTAGGGGATCTCAGCCCAGACCACCATGCCGTACTGGTCACAGAGGTCGTAGAAGTACTGGTCGTGCTGGTAGTGGGCCAGCCGGATGGTGTTGGCACCCAGCTCCCGGATGAGGGCCATATCCTCATCGTGCATCTCGCGGGTGATGGCGTTGCCCACACCCTTGCGGTCCTGATGGCGGGAGACGCCGTGGAGCGGATAGGGACGGCCATTGAGGAAGAAGCCGTTCCTGGAGTCCACCGAGAAGGTGCGCAGACCCACGCAGGTGGAGACTTCGTCCACCACGGTGCCGTCGTTGCTCAGGCGGACGACACAGGTGTAGAGATAGGGGTCCTTCACGCCGTCCCAGAGGTGGGGAGCGTCGAGGTGGAGCTGAGCGTCTGCGCCCTCAGCCCTGGCCACGATGCTGCCGGCTGCGTCCTGCAGCTCGACGGAGACAGCGCCCTCACCTTCGACGATAGTCTCGACCCGGATATCAGCCTTGCCGTCCTTGAGGGCGGGGGTGATCTTGACGCCGGTGTCGCCGAAGTGGCCCAGCGCGATGTGGTTCTTGCTGACCACCATCAGGCTGATGTCGCGGTAGATGCCGCCGTAGAATGTAAAGTCGGCCTTCTGGGGGTAGACGCGGTCGTTGATGCTGTTGTCCACCTCGACGGTGAGCTGGTTGTCTTTTGCCAGCAGGTCGGAGACATGGACACGGAAGGTGGAGTAGCCGCCGTCGTGGGTGCAGATGTTCCTGCCGTTCAGCAGAACTTTGGCGCTGGAATTGACGCCCTCGAACTGCAGCCAGACTTCCTGCGAAGCTGCGTCGAACGCCGGAGCGGCAAAGGTGGTGCTGTAGGTGCAGGTGCCGCGCCAGTAATCGTTGCCGCCGTCCTGGCCGTCTTTTGCGTTCCAAGTGTGGGGCAGCTCCACCAGAGTGGTCTTGCCGTCCGGCCCGGTGAACTGCCAGTCCTGCATGAGCTTGGCGATGCTTCGCATTCGTTTTCCTCCCGTGTATCTGTAGCGTTTTCTCTGTTGTGCGGTCGTTTTTCTGTCTTTCGCTATTATTTTATCAAAGACTTTTTCTTTCGCAAGACCGTTGCGATAATCGGTCGAATGGTGTGGATATTCGGTTTTGCTCTCACAAATCGAAGCTGATATATTTGTGCATCTCTTACAAATAGATGGATACAACAAGAAAAATGCAAAAAGAAAAGAGACCGTCCCACATTTATTTTGTGAGACGGTCTTAAACCTCTTCGTTACGCCTGCGGCGTGGGGCAGGCTCTCCCTCATACAACCTCTCAGTCTGCTTCGCAGACAGCTTCCCTTGTAGGGGAGCCTCTGGCGAAGAGACGAAGCTTTGCGGAATGCCAAGGCCTCTCCTCGATAGGAGCAACAACGACGACCGCCGCCAGTGGCGGAAACAGGGAGTCGTTGTTGGGGCAGC
>ENA-OYWT01000785-OYWT01000785.1-human-gut-metagenome-genome-assembly--contig:-NODE-785-length-13031-cov-4.950139_pt1 | contig 13031 bp, 23 predicted proteins | sample MGYA00244171_ERZ653399 | MGnify/ENA primary metagenome ERZ653399 (study PRJEB26926, sample SAMN06164987) | human gut metagenome | biome: ENVO:00009003; feature: ENVO:2100002; material: ENVO:00002003... | reverse complement strand
GAGATTAGCTGCAGTCTCGTGGGCTCGGAGATGTGTATAAGAGACAGGATGTAGAGAGCACCATTTTTAAGTGCTGACATAATATCACCTTCTTCAATTTTAAGTATGAGAAAAAACGCCAAAACAAACGTTCTGCTTGTCTGACGTTTCCGAAGATGATACAATATGTTTTGTCGAACTGGTATCATTCTTCGGAATGTTACTGAGCCGTCCTGGTGCGCCAACACCGGGGCGGTTTTTCTTTTATTCGAAGTTTTTCAGTAATTCCGCGATTGTGATCTGCAGATCGCCGTAGATACCGACGGTCAGCGGCTGATCGAAAGGAACGATCATCGGCGCGGCATCTTCTTCGTAGCGGTATATGGTGGTTCGCCTCCGGGCCAGATCCACGATCCAGTATTCCCGGACACCAGCCTCGGAATAGAGAGTATTTTTTGTGATATAGTCCATCTTCCGGCTACTGGGAGAGACGATCTCCACGATGAAGTCCGGTGCGCCGTTGATTCCCTTTGGCGTAATCTTGCTCCGGTCGCAGACAACGGAGATATCCGGTTCTACGTAAGTCGTATCATCCGCCTGCAGATTCACGGCAAGCGGTGCCGGAAGTACCTGGCAGGAACCGTTGTGGCTGCGGATATAGTCCCGGATCGTAGCGGAAAGCTCCATGCAAAGCGTCTGGTGCAGATAGCTGGGCGGCGCCATCATATATAGTTTTCCGTCGATCAGTTCGGCACGTTCGCCTTCTGGGAGAGAGTAGATGTCTTCAATAGTGTAGTGCTGTGGGTTGGGTAAGGGCATTGGATCGACTCCTTTCTGTGAAATAATTACCATTTCTTTTAAAATCATTGCCAAAATTCCATCACCTGTAATGAGGGGACGAAACGTATTGCATAATTATCTATTGTGACAAGGTTTTCTCCGTATTTTCTACTGTAGCATTCCAAAGCTTCCTGTAAATATTCTTCTGTCACCTGCAGGTATTCAGCCATTTCGTAAAGAGAACGGCAGTGGTGTTTATAACATTCTATGATGCCGATCAGACCGATCTGCATATCATATCCATGGAGACGGGCACGGAGTTCCTGTTTTCGGTTTTGGATTTCATCCATGTTTAGAATATTTCCAAAGCTGGTAAAATAGTGTCCAAGTTCTTCGGCGAGAACGCAGGACTTTTCTGCCTGAGTTTCGATGCTTTTACGGATGGCAATGCGCCGGCCGCGAATCAGACCATCGTGAACGGTCAGCGGCTGTTCTTTTACAGCCAGATCGAGCTGATCGGCAGTGTCTAAAAGTTCTTCGTAATTCAAACGTTATCACCTCTTTTGAATCTGAAAAATCACTGTTTGACAAATATCTGAAAAATCAGTATAATATACTTATCAAGACAGCCAGTAAGGGAAGTCAAGGTTCCCCGTCCTGGCAAATTATATTAAGCTATGAAATAGCCGCCTATTCTTTACCAGAGAGCAGGGCGGCTATTTCTTATGTGTGTATGTAAGAATGGATACAATCAGACTGGCTGTTGTCAGAATAATCATAAAGATCTCGTAATCGCTCATAAGCATCCTCCTCCTGTCAAGCTCAGGTCGGAGAACCACAGCCGCTCTACTGGCTGCCTGGATAAATATATTATATTGTCAAAGATACCTGCGTGTCCCAAATGGACACGCTTTTTTAATCCCATTTAGAATCATCGTCCATAATGTCGATGTCATGCTGAATGTCTTCCGGAGTGGCTTTGACATCGGTGCGGGCATGAGCTGCGAGCAGTTCGTTATCGGATGTATGTTTGGAAAATATTTTATATTTTTGAAAAGCTTTTTCGTAAGCAAGAAGTCTGTTCTCGGTTTCGATTAATTTTTGGGCATGAGATTCTTCCATTTTTATTAGTTCACTCATAATAGAATCAATGAGTTGGCGCCCACCTTCGTCAAGTTTACGATATTTTGCAATATGTTCTGCCTCGAGATAAGACAGAGTAATATTGGAATCAGGATATATACCATATATATCATTGATAGATACATTCAATACTTTACATACGTCAAATAAAATATCTATTGTGGGGCAATTGGCACCCTGTTCCCAATTTGAAACTCTTGAAGGGGTCACACCGAGTTTTTGGGCAAGTTCTTTTTGTGAAAATCCAGCAAGCTCTCGATATTTTACAATGTTTTTTGAAATATTCTGTTTAATTACCGTTCCATCGATAGACATAATGTGTACCTCCTATGGGCAAATCATATCACAGAGAATATGGAATTTCAATAAAAAAATACAGAATTTCTGAAACATATATTGACAATACAGAAAAACTGTTATACTATCTGAATATACAGAAAATCTGTATTTAATACAGGAAATTTGAAAAGAGGTGAAAATATATGTTGGGCAACAATATAAAACGATATCTGGATAAGAATGGAATTAAATATTCATTTGTATCCATGAAAACGGGTATTCCAATGAATATTTTAAGTCCGATGCTGAACGAAAAAAGAGAAATTAAAGCAGTGGAATATTTTGAAATATGCAATGCGTTAGGAGTTTCACTAGAAGAGTTTGCAGATACACAGAAAGAGGAGGTGTAAGAAAAAGTGTGCAAGTTAGGCAGAATAACGAGTGCAAAGATAGTTAAAGTAATTGAGGTAACAGCCACAAAAGGAATGGGAACAGAAGATGATCCAGTACGCGAAATAACGCAATACTGGGACTTGGAAGGAAATCTTCTGACTGAAATAGATCCATATCCATATGTGGCTGACGATGAGACGTATTATCAATGAGCATCTAAAAAATTAACGGCTTCAGCATAATTGAGTTCATATTCTATGTATGCAATAGCTGTTGTTACAAAACGTTTCAAATCCTGGAGATTATAGTTTTGATGTTTTTGGACATAGTGTGTTTCATCATTTCCAATCCATGCAGATGCTTTGGCTAAAGTTTTAATTTTTTCATTATCAATATAAGAATTAATGCATTTTCCTAGCATAGAAGACTCTATTTCGTTTTGACGATCTGGGTACTTAGAAATGGCATAATCTTTTACTAAAAACTCAAGAGCTTTACGATAACCCATTCCACAAATTTCAAGCAAACCAGTGGATTCTGCTTGCTCTGACTGGTTGTAAATTTTTACGAAATTTGGAGATAATTTGTTAATCTTGTCAGAAAAGGAAGTTGTTTCATGACCATATGGAATTAATCCACATAGGTCGCCATCTGATATATAACGAGAATCTTGTACAAATACACGATATTCGGCTAAAAAACATTTTTCACATCCTGAGCAGAAATAGAAAGAATACAAAGTCCCAGCATCTTCACAGCCGTAAGGCGTTGATTGATCTTTCAGAAAATAAGAATCAAGATGCCTCGGGACGATAGCGGTATGGCAACAAGGGCAATGTCTAGGAAGTTGGAGATGAAATTTTTGCGTATCATCATTGGACAAATTTCTGGCAACAATTATCTTTTTCATGTTATGTAATGTCCTTTCTAAAAATAATTGTAGTAAATTCTTATATTCAAAAGGATAGGGGGAAAGCAGGAAAATGTCAATAGAAACAGCAGAAAGAGGCGGTATAAGAAATGGGAAAATATGAAGAAGCAGGAAGAAAAGCTCTTGATTGGAATTTAGAATATTCCGGAACCGATGAAATGGCAATTCTTTCGCTGAAAGTACTGGATCTGATCGATGAGAAATCAGAGGGACTTTCAGCAAAAGATGCCATTACCGTGCTCGAAGATGCAATCAATATCTATCTGCAGCTTAGAGCGTTTTAGGAGGGAACGATGAATCCAATAAGAGTGGCCATAGTCGCATTAATTGGGATAACTGTAGGAGCAGTATTAGTAAAATTTATCTGGAAAGATATCAAGGACGACCCTGTAGGTAATTTAATAGTGCCGGCAGCCACTGCTCTTTTAACAAATTTGTTGCTATGGTGGTTAGAAATGCGACGATAATCGAGGAGGTAAACATACGTGAAGAAAGAGAAGAAAATTACCATTGTCTATGTGGGCAAAGAACTTTCAAAAGAAGAAATCAAAAACTTCGAAAAAGACAACCCGGGATACCGGCTGAGCTTTGAGCTGCGGCATCCAGACTTCCCACTGTGGTTTTCAATAGGAAGTCTGATTGCGTCGATTGGACTTTTGATTCTATCCATTGTGATGCCTATAATCCGTATAATTTGGTGAAATAGATCTGGAAAAATGGCGAAAGAACAATAGACAATGCCGAAATGATAAGAGCAATAACAGAAATTATGATTGGGATCCTGCGCCATCGATTGGAAACCTTGAGGGTGTGCAGATATGCTTTTCCTGCTTCTGTGATTTTACAATAGCTCTGTTGAGTAGAAGGATCGAAAAAGATATCAATCATTTTTTCACGATGCATGAAAGTAACAATATCTGATTCTTCAGGAAGAGATTTGTATTGCTTTAGATGTTGGATTTTATGCAAAAAGCGTTGTTGCTCCTTTGAGTATTTGGACTCCATATTTACGTCTCCTTTCTTGAATACTTGGGCATGGCAGTGCCCTGTACCAAAAGAATAGGAGCAGACGTTGGAAAAGTCAATAAAAACAGCCGAAACGGCCAGCAATGGCCGTCATGCAAGGGGTGACTGCCTTGTGTCTGATGATGGCAGGTCAGGTCAAAACTGCACAAAGGAAAAAGCATAGCCGACGGGCGGTGCATACCATAAAGAAGAGGTGAGGCTTTGTGAGTGAAATTATGTGTGTTACCCGAATTACAATCGGAGGACAGCAGTATACGGAAGAAGAACTCGGAGAAGAGAAGACAAAAGAGATCGTTCGCCAGCGTGTGGAATTCGCGGTGGAGTCGATGGGATATGAAAGGACACAGAAATGAAAGTAACAGATAAAGCAGCGCTGGCGATCGGCGCGGTTGGTACATGGATCTACATCGGCGGCGTGGATTCGGATATGTGGGGACGCGCCGCACTGGGTGCCGGAATGTTTCTTCTGGCACTCGTGGCAAAGAAGATCGGTGATTACGTCGAAGAGTGCTGCGAGGAGCAGGAAGAGTGGGAAGAAGAGCGCCGGGATGAGGTGTTTGCGGCGTGGATCCGCTCAGGCTCACTGAAAGGAGAAAGAAAAGCAGAATGAAAAAAGAGAGATTGACGGTAAAGAATCCGGACGGAACATACCGGATCTGGATGGATCGCGCCGGAACATTCCGGCTTGAGGCACAGATGAATTCTATTTTTGCATATGGAGATCTGGTCAACAAGCTGGGGTGGTATGAAGATCAGGACGAAGAAAAACATAAAAAATAGCTCCTGCCCAAAAGCAGGAGCCCGTAGCCGGATGGCATACTTATCCTCACAAGATCAGTGTACCACCCGGCTGTTGAAATGTCAAATAGGGAGAGGCAACTCGCCTGTATTTTTAACTAAAAATCAGAATTGAGAAGGGCGGGGACAAGCCCTTTTCGGACTTGATAAAGATATTAAAGATAGGACAGGTGGATGGGAACAAAGCGTGAAGAATACAGGCTTCGTGGGGGAGATATCCTCGAAATAAGAGAGTTCCACGATGGCCGATATGGAGCGCCGGGACAGCGGCGGGAGAAAAAGAGAAAACCGACAGAGGAGCAGATGCGGCAGGCAAACGAAAGAGAAAAGATTCGGCGATGCCAGCTGCGGATGATGACGTACTTCCATGAGGGCGACTGCCTTGCTACGCTGACATACCGGCAGGACAAGAGGCCACCCAATATGAAAGAGGCACTGAGAGATTTTCAAAAGACTATCCGGAAAGTGCGGAAGGAATATCAGAAGCGGGGATATGAGCTGTTCTGGATCCGGAATATTGAGAGGGGAACCAAGGGAGCCTGGCATATCCACATCGTTCTCAATGAGATTGGGGATACAGCCAGCATTTTACAGAAGGTATGGGGAAAAGGCGGTGTCTGGTCATGTGAAATCAAGAACAGCCAGTTCTACAGCGAAGATTTCTACCAGCTCGCCAGTTATCTGACCAAGAGCGAACACCGGATCGAACATAAATCGAACGGGGACGCTGCGAAGCCGCGGTTAAAAGAAACGAGCTATAACACATCAAGGAATATGCCGCTGCCGGAGCCGAAAATTCAGAAACTTGTCCGCTGGCAGGAGGAGGCAAAGCCCCGCAAAGGGTATTACATAGCAAAGATTTATGAGGGATATAACCCGGTAACCGGATACAAATACAGACAGTATACGATGATCCGTCTGGAGAGGAGGCGAACAGACTATGATGGCGACCGACGTTTACGTCGAGACAAGCATAAACGCACCGCAGGAAAAAAAGCGTAAGTGGGGTTATGTGCTGGAAGCTCCGGGAGGGAGAACAGTATACCAACTGGGTGAGACGACTGGCACAATGCATGGAATCACACTGCAGGTTCTGATCAGAGCGCTTCGCCGGTACCAAAAGCCAAGCCGGATCACGATTCATGCTGCAGATGAGTGGGTTCTGCAGATGATGCTGCATCAACTCTCTGCATGGGAGCAGAACGGATTTTCCAATGCAAAAGGGGATCCGATCAAATACCGGGAAGACTGGGAACAGTTGGCAAATTTAATCAAAATACATACAATCACGATTGAGCCAGGGCGGCACACGTACAGTGCCTGGCTGCAGAGCGAGATGGAGAAAATGGAAAGAGGGAAATAGAATGTTTGAAAGATTTGGGGAAATGAATTCCTTCCAGGAAATCAATGAACTGGCGGAGAATTTGTTCAATGAAGGAGATATTGGAAGCTTGGAGGCAATGGCTGCGGAGAATGGAATCCCGGCGGATTTCGTGGAGATGTTCTGCAGCGGCGACCTTCCGGCACTGTGCGATGCAACGACAGCAGCGCTTGGCAAGATTGAGGTCGAGGCAGAACAATTAAAACCAGAGGAACTTCTGGCTGATTGGACTGAATATGTAAAAGCACAGTGTATGGACAATGAAGTAATGGCATATCAGGTGCGTAAAAAGGGCAAGAGCTTATGCGGCTGCATCGGTGCCTTGCTGAAATGGTCATATAAAAACCGGAAAACAGTTGACAAGAAAATATTAAAAGCGGCCGGAATAACAGGCAGAGTAGATCATGGTGAGCCAGGCATGGCGACGGCAAAGAAGATCATCACGGACTACTACATGGGAAAGTAGGTGGGACGGATGAAAAAGAAAGCGATTGAAAAAATCCCTTACTTGGGGTTGAAGAAAACCAGTGCAAAAGAAGATGTCAAATACGTCGGTGTCACGGCGATTAAGATTGTAGGTCATGAAAAGCACCTGTTTTTGGAAGTGTACCAGAACAAAGCGAAATCCAAAGAAACGCCGCTGGTGCGTATCGTGCTTACAAAAAAGGATTTCGGCACGTATTGGCCCAAGGGAGAATGGACCCGACAGAAAGTGGAGACAGATTATGGAGAGGTGATATGGGCAGAACAGTCATCGAGCTGGGAGCAGATGGAGAAAGAAAATATTCTTCAGGATGCAGCAGATCTGGAAAGAATTAAAAAGTTCTGCAAAACTAAAATCCCTGTCTACAATGAAAAGCGCTGGTGGGAATACATATATAAGCATGAAAAAGAAATCGTAGTGACGGCCAGACGGGACAGGGAGCATAGAGAATATGTGCGCCGTCAGGAGGAGCTGGCAGACAGAATATCACATACCAAGGGATTGCCGGAAAAAGAGATTCTGGCCAGAGCAGACAGGATCTGCTTCCATAATCAACATTATTTATATTATAAAAAGCGGGGTTGCTGGGCGAAGATAGCTTGCAGCAAGTGCGGGGGAGTAACAGATGCAAGATGGAAAAGCGGGGTTTCCTACGAAAGCCAGTTCCAGAGATGGGTAGAAGAACCAAGGGAGGACAGATATGGTACCTGCCCATTGTGCGGGGTACGCGGAAAATATAAATGCCAGGGAAAAGCGAAAGGAGATCATAGTAAAACCATATATCTGTTTTTGGGGCAGAAGTATAAAGAGAAGGGAATGGTCATGCGGTATGTGGAAGTGTCGAAAAAATGGATATTGGGTTTCATCTGCGGAGATAAAGGACCGGAGATGTACAATGCCTGCGAAGAGCTTTCCGGAATAGAAATTGCGAGAGCATATTGGATCCCGGGGGAAAAGATCCAGATAGACTATAAAAAACATAATTCATACACGGGAAAGGATTTCTGGGATGACTGCAACTTGTGTGGAATGTCGCCTATCTACATCCATTCCGGATTAATCATGTCAGAGACTTACGAGGAAATGAAAGGGACAATGTTCCAGTATAGCGCATTGCAGGAATATGCAGAGAGCGTGAGAGAAATTAATCCGATTGACTACCTGAAATGTTATAGTAAGACTCCACAGATAGAGATGTTGGTAAAGCTGGGAATGACTGATGTCGTAGATAAGCTGGTTAATTGTTATCACGGTATAGTTGCTTATGAGAATGCCAAGAGGCCGGATCAGTTCCTTGGGATTCGAAAAGAAAGGGTAAAACAGCTCATCAGAAAGAAAGGCGATATACAGCTCTTGGAAGCAATGCAGATGGAGAAACGCCAAGGGAAGAACTGGACAGATAAACAGATAGAACATCTGGCAGAGACTGGTCTGAGTGGGGCATATGTGGAAATGGCCACCAGATATATGTCTTTGCAGAAGTTACTCAACCGCATAGAGAAATATGCTGGATGTGAGTATGGGACAGACTGCAACAGCGCATCAGAGAGAATCAGGCACACGGCCACAACCTATGTAGATTATCTGAGTATGAGGCTGACTGCGGGATATGATCTTAATAATTCAGTATACCAACAGCCGAGGGACTTAGAGGAGGCACACAATAAAATGGTCGTAGAGTCTAACAAAGGAGAAATGGATAGACGTCTCGAAGAGGTAGCAGAACGTTATCCGGAAATTCGGCACATTTACAGAGAACTCAGAAATAAATATTTTTATGAAGATGACAGATACATCATCAGACCGGCCAGATCGGCAGAAGAAATTGTCATGGAAGGGCGCCTTCTTCATCATTGTGTGGGCGGGAACACCTATCTGGAAAAACACAACACAAGGCAGACATACATATTGATGCTTAGATTCAAAGAGGAGCCTGATGTGCCGTACATTACAGTTGAGATCGATGCAAAAAATCCGACAATTCTGCAATGGTACGGAGATAAGGACAGGAAACCAGATAAAGAGAATATGCGGAAATGGTTGAATACCTGGCTGAAGAAACTGAAAACAGGAACGTTGTCAGAGACGATACAGTCGGCAGCTATAGCGTAAGGAGGAAAGTATGGAATATGTGCAGTTGACCTTGGATGACTGGGTACAGATGAAGCAGAGATTGAAGCAGGAGCTTCTGGGGGGTTAAACAGAGTTTTGTCAGGATCGGATATGCTCTGAGACAGATTGACGATCAGAAACTCTACGAACAGGACGGATACAAAAGCATAGCGGAATTTGCTCAGGCCGAGTATGGCCTGGGACCGTCTATCACCAGCCGGTTTATGAGCATCAACAGAGAGTATTCCGTTGATGGCTACTCTGAACATCTTCGGCCGGAATATGCCGATATGGGAAGAAGCCAGCTGGAAGAAATGCTGAAGCTGCCGGAAAGTGATCGGCAGATGATCCGTCCTGAAACATCCCGAGAGGATATTCGGGAGCTGAAACGGTTTAACAAGGCGGTGCCGGATGCGGAGCAGGCGGACTCAATCGAAAAACTGGTGCAGAAGTTCTTTGAAATAAATCCAGAGGTAGAAAAAGAACTGGAGCAGAGCGCAGCATACGCGGAATGGAATATTGGAAAAATGGCTGAGATTGTTAATCCGTCTGGAACGCGAACCTTTCGAATGGGGATGTTCTTCGCTGCGATGTATGAGCAGAATCTTCAGATCAAGCAGTTTGGTCAGACCCCGCGGCCGATGAGCTGGGATGAATTCTTTGAAATTTCGAAGAAAATCTTTGAGAAAAAGAATGAAGAGACGGCAGTGGAGCAGGAGACAACCAGAGAAGAACATGAATCAAGGGAAACATTAGAAGATCAGACACTCTATCAGAAAAATGATTCTGACGAGGGTGAAATGGAAGCGGAGGAGCAGTCGCCGGAAGATGTTCATCCCAAAGTGCAGTTAGAGGAGAAAACTGAGACAACGCCAATTGAGCCGGCGCAATTTGAAATGCCGGAAACCATTGTAAATACAGAGGAGGAGACGATTTCAGAGGATCCAAAAGAATCGGAAAGAGAAGTGTCCCAAAGTACGGAAGAAGAGAAATATGGGACAGTACAATTAAAAGATTCGCAGAAAGTAGAAGAAAAAGTATCCAGTGAGCCGGAAGTCGTACAAAACGAAACGGAAGATGTCCAGGAGCAGTTGCCAGGGCAGATGAATCTTCCTGCAGATTATCCGGGTACAGAGAGTATTGAAGTGGTCGGAAAGGCAATGCCAAGAAAAGATTATTTTGATACCCTCACCGCCTGGGGACTGTCAGTGTATCTCTCGAAATATCTTCCGGCGGATGTCTTGGCGGATCAGAAGAAACTGTATCAGTGGATGCAGAAGCTGGTTGATGAACGAGGATATGAATTCGAACAAGAGGGAGGCGCGGATGCATAGTAGAAAAGAGAGGAAAAGATCATGAATAAAGTAATTTTGCTGGGAAGATTAACCAGAGATCCGGATGTCAGATGGACACAGGGACCAGAGCAGAGTGCCGTTGCACGTTACACATTGGCGGTGGATCGCCGCTTTCAAAAAGAAGGCGGGTCAACCGCGGACTTCATCGGCTGTGTAGCGTTTGGCCGGCAGGCAGAATTTGCAGAGAAATATCTGCGTCAGGGAACAAAGATTGCCATCACCGGCCGGATCCAGACCGGAAGCTATACAAATCGTGAAGGCAGAAAGGTCTACACGACAGACGTGGTTGTGGAGGAGCAGGAGTTTGCGGAGAGTAAAAATGCAGAGCGTCCGCGGGAGCAGGGCGCAGCACCGCAGGACGATATGGACGGTTTCATGACTATCCCGGATGGCGTTGATGAAGATATTCCGTTTATGTGATAACAACGAGAGGAGCATAATTATGTTATTTCCGAAACCAACAAAGAAAAAGAAGAGAAGAAAGCACAGAGAAAGCCTGCTGCAGAATAAAGAGAACCGGATCTGTTATCTCTGTGCCAGAGGAGGGGATTATAGCTGGAAGCAGGTACTGGAGGAACACCATATTTTCGGCGGACCGAATCGGCATCTGTCAGAGGAATATGGACTGAAAGTCTATATTTGCCCGGAATGTCACCGGACATCCGCCAGGGCCGTGCATCAGGATCCGGCGGGAGAAGCCAACCGCTATCTGCAGACGATGGGGCAGAGGGCATTTGAAGAAAACTTCCCGAGATTAAATTTCAGAGAGATTTTTGGCCGGAATTATTTGTGAGGGATGGAAAATGAGAAAAATACCGGAAGAGATGGAACGAATGATTTTGGAGATGCTGCAGCAGGGTGAAATGTATAAAGCGATTGTGGACAGAACCGGAGTATCGGAAACTACGGTTGGAAGAGTTGCGAGAGAAAACGGAATCTGCAGAATAAAAAGAAACCATGAGAAAGTGAAAGATAATTATCCACAAGAACTTCTGGATGAATGGGACCGTGTAAGAATTAAAATTTTGGAGGAAGGATATGAGAGCAATTATTGAAATTTTACTTACCTGCGTAGGTATGGTCGGCGCAGCCGCATGGTTACTGAACAGACCGCCGCGGCCGTCTGATCCAGAAGAAGACGCGGAGCAGGAGAGGTATCTGAAAGATTGGAATGAACGGCATAGAAAATGATCTTTGCCCGGACTGCAGTCAGCCGTTGGAGTGGGAGGAATAAGATGCGAGCAATTACAAAAACACTCATGATAATTTTTGCAATAATTTTTGTGAAAAAGTAAATGACGATTAACATGAAAATACACAGGGAGGTGAAACCGATGGAGCAGTACAAAGAAGAGAATGACAGAAAAAAAGCATATTTGAAAAGATACCATGCGGCAGAATTGGCAGAAAAAGAGATTCGGGAAGAGATTGATGATCTGCGGATGAATAAAATGTTTCCGGCGCTGATCCAAGACGGGATGCCGCATGGGAGCAGTTGCATGGATCTTTCAGAGTATGCCGCACAGCTTGATGAGCTGTTGACAGAGTTGAAAGATCAGATGGAGCAGCGGATCAGGATCCGGCGAGAGATTACGCAGAGGATTGAGGCAATGCAGGATGAAACGGAAAAAACAGTTCTGCGAATGTATTACATAAATTGGCTAAAATGGAAAGAAATTGCTGACAGGATGGGCTATGATGTGCGAAACGTGACAAGAATCCATGGACGGGCATTGCAAAATTTCAAAATATAAGATGTCCTAGAATGTCCTATTGCACCTATGCTATAGTGTAAGAGCCAAAGAATGGATAAGGGATCAACATTTCCTACACTTTCTTGTGAAAACTCCTTGTATGTATTTTGAGCGGCGGTTAGGTGTCACAGCCTGGCCGTTGAATTGGGCAGGCATCAGCCCATGGAAAAAGTCCGAATGATGCACGATGTTGAACGAAGCCCCAGACATCTGAACTGAGAGCGATGCACCGCCTTAGAGAGATTGACAAGGCCTGCTTGAATTTTATAGTTATGTAGTGCCATAACTACAAAAAACGGTAGGAAGTGCTATTGGAATGTAGCTCAGCAGGTAAAGCGATTGACTGTTAATCAATATGTCGTAGGTTCGACTCCTACCATTCCAGCTCTCCATTGACTGGAGAATCATCTCCCATATACTTCTTTTGAAACGTCCTGTAGAAATGCAGGGCGTTTTATTGTGAGGAAAGGCTAGAAAAAATATGAATAAGGTGATAAAATGGACAAAAATATATATTGGGAGAAAAACAATGCAAAAAATTGACGGACAAGAGCTTATTGATTATCCAATGCGTCGTAAAACCCCTTGCTTCAGCTATGGGGATATAAGACGCGTC
>ENA-OYWT01000784-OYWT01000784.1-human-gut-metagenome-genome-assembly--contig:-NODE-784-length-13056-cov-4.978540_pt1 | contig 13056 bp, 15 predicted proteins | sample MGYA00244171_ERZ653399 | MGnify/ENA primary metagenome ERZ653399 (study PRJEB26926, sample SAMN06164987) | human gut metagenome | biome: ENVO:00009003; feature: ENVO:2100002; material: ENVO:00002003... | reverse complement strand
GCTATTCGTCGGCAGCGTCAGATGTGTATAAGAGACAGGCCTTAACTTGTCCCAAAGTTTTTGAAAGACCTCTTCATTATAATATTGCTTCTGATAGTAGTTATGAATTACCTGATTAGAAGAAACTTGACTTTTATTTTGTAATTTAAAGATTCCATCAGCCAAAAAATAGTTTATTAGATTAGTCTCAATGTTATACGTTGCAGACTGATTAAATTTATCATGCCCTATTAATAGAACCCTCTTAAGTTTTCGTCTAACTGGATTCTTTAAGTGGTTCTTCATACGATTTCTTGCATTCGTCGTCTGACCAATATAAGCTTCGGATTTATCCCTATACAAAATATATAATATTGGATAATCTTTAATGTAACTCGTTGAAATTAGATTAAATTCTTTCAATTCGAAATTCTGCTCAATAAAGCTTTTATCTTCAAAATATAATTCTATGTCCATCTTCCACCACTACAACTCATTATACTTTTTATTACTTCCTCGACTTTTCTCAACAGGATATTTCTGTTCGTTCAAATCAAGTTTACTTTTAATAATATCTTCAACATCTAAATTCAAATTATCTGCCATCATCAAAGAATAAATCAATACGTCAGCAAGTTCTTCCTTAATTTCTTTAAGTGAGCTCGCTACTACTTCTTCTGATTTTTTCCATTGGAACAACTCAAGAAGTTCACTTGCTTCTAGTGATATGGAGATAGCTAAATCCTTTTCATTATGAAATTTACGCCAATCTCTATCATCTCTAAATTGATTGATTTTATTCATTAATTCCTTCATCTTGTTACCTCAAAACTGTCGTAATCCCTTACATTATAGCATTTTCACGGTTTCTTTCATAGTTTTGGGAAAATTCAAACAAAAAAACACGGCCCGAAGGTCATGTTTTTATCTTCTATTTATCCCCCCTATGAATCGTAAAACCTGTGGCTTGTTGGTTAGCCATGATGGTCATGTCTGAAATCTGGACACGTCGTGGTTGCTTGGTAACGTAGAGGACTGCCTCCGCAATATCTTGGGCTTGGAGGGCTTCCAAACCTTGATAAACCTTGGCTGCCTTGTCCTTGTCACCGTGAAAGCGAACTTGAGAAAAATCCGTCTCAACGATACCGGGCTGAATGGTTGTCACCTTGATATCTGTGGCAATGGTATCAATACGCAAACCATCGCTGAAAGTTTTCACTGCGGCTTTTGTAGCTGAATACACAGCTGCACCTGCATAGGCATAGATGCCCGCCGTAGAGCCCATATTGATGATATGGCCCTCATTGGCAGCTACCATGCTTGGCAAAATCTGACGTGTCACCATCATCAAGCCCTTGACATTGGTGTCGAGCATGGTCAGCAGATCCCACTCTTCATAATCTTGATAGGCTGTTAGGCCTAGAGCCAGGCCTGCATTATTGACTAAAACATGGACTTGTCCCACACTTTTGAGAATAGCTTGGCAAACATCCTTGACCATGTCCATATCGGTAACATCCAGTGCAAAAGTCCAAACTTTTTGGTCTGGATAGGTTGCTTGGAGCTCTTCTTTCAAGGCTTGAAGACGCTCCACACGGCGACCTGTTAGGATGAGATTTTCTCCCTCTTTAGCAAAGGCACGCGCCGTTGCTTCGCCAATTCCTGATGTTGCTCCTGTAATAAGTACGTTTTTAGGCATGATATCCTCCACTCCTATAGTCCAGCTGCCCCTAATCGTTGTTCGTTAATTCACTCAACTTCTTGATAAAATCAGGAAGTTCTAGCTTGGGCAGGCTAGATTTCTTGTTTCCTGACTTCCAAAATATCGAGAGTAATTGGTTGAAACCATCTTGAAGAACCTTTTTTTGTTGGTCAGTAAGATTGCCAAATTCTTGCAACAGTTGACCTAGCTTAGGGAGAGTTTTTATCCCAATATCGTCTAGACTCTCAATTCCAGAATCAAGAATGGTATCAAAGAACAAATCACAGACCTGCTTGAGTTCTTGATTTGGCAAGGTCTCAATCCATTCTTGGAAAGTTCCTTCCAAGCGTTGACTCAACTCTGTCGGCTGGTCCACATAAACAAAATCTCCTGCTTCTAGGTCAACCTCCCAAGTCAAGGCGTTATGTTGAGCAAATCCAATGCCTTCTGCTGCGACTAGCTGGGCAGGCCTATCCCAATAGAGCATAACCCCCACAACAGAATCTTGAGGTCTAATAACTGTCATCTTGGCTTTCAACCCTTGGTAAGAAGGCTTCTCTAAGAGAGACTTCATCAAGCCTGGGGAATCTAGGAGCAAAAGCTCTGCTATTTGCTCACGTAGAGCAGTCGAGCCTTGGACAGCTGCATAGAGGGCAAGATTACCACCCTTGGAATGTCCAGAAACAGCGATATGGCCACTGAGTTTTGGCAAGTGCTCAGACAGAAAGGCAATAGCTGAGCGATGGGCAGGAATTTCCCGACTGTAGGTCAGTTGAAAATCCTCCTTCCAACCAATAACGCTATCATCTGTCCCACGAAAGACAATCTGCTGGTAGTCCAGTTCAGGCAGGCTAAAAATCATGGCTGCAAACTGCTTTTCGACTTCCTTGTCCAAGACACTACAGTAGTCACTTAGATTAAGTCCAGCGAAACGCTTCGACCTGACCATGGCTTCAGCCAAATCTACCCGTTCCTTAGTCACCATGAAGGTATACTCAGGATTTAGCTCTTTACCCTCGGCATAGTCATGTAAATTGATAGTTTTCTGTAAATCACTTGCTGTGAGGCATTTTTCATAAGTCAGGTAGCCAATTTCATTGATGCAAACTTTATCCAAGATATTAAGTGGCTCTTGGTCAAAAGGCATATCCTTAACCTTTTCAAGATAATCGATTAGATTGGACATAGTAATCTCCTTGAAGTCTTTCTTACTTTGATTTTACTAGAATTTTCAAAAAATTGTTAGTGAAAAATGTGATATGATAAGAGAGATTATTTATTAGGAAAAGGAAGCTTATGACTATTTCACGATTTTACCGTATTTTACTAGCTCTTTGTGGATTGGTAGGAGTCTCTATCCAAATCCATGATGATGGTTGGGGCATGTTGCTCTACTACACTGTTTTGTCCAATATCCTCGTCTTTTCTAGTTTGATTTTCTTTATCATCTATGACTTCAAAAAAGGGGAGGCGACGACTAACACAAAACTCTTGCGTTACAAGGGTGGCGTAACCATGGCCATCCTCATCACTGGAGTCATCTATCACATCCTCTTGGCTCCTATTACAGAACCTGAGAAATTCTGGACCCTCCGCAATTTCTTGGTTCACTATATTGTCCCTTGGGGATTGGTGCTTGATACCCTCATTTTCGATGCTAAGAAAGCCTACCGTCTCCGTGAACCAATTTACTGGTCAGTGGTCCCTCTGTCTTACTTTGCCTTTGCCCTTCTAAATGGCTTGGTGCTAAAACTCCCAATCCCAGGTGCCAAAGATAGCCCCTTCGCCTACTTCTTTATCAATGTCAATAAATTTGGTTGGAACAAGGTCTTGGTAAATGTCCTAGTCATCAGTGCCGGGTACATTGCTGTTGGCTATCTCTTGTTCCTCTTGAAAAAATTTATCGGTCGTAAACCAGCATAAAATACAAACTGAGCTCCCAAACGGAACTCAGTTTTTTCTATTGCAATAAACCCAATTTCTCAAAAGCCTTGTAGAGGCCATCAGCTTCAACATCGTCTGTTACAAAGTCTGCCATAGCCAAGATTTCTGGCCCACCATTTCCCATGGCAACCCCAACCTCACAGTATTCCAACATAGGGATATCAATCTTGGCATCGCCAAAAGCAATGGTTTCCGAACGCTCAGCCCCCAAATGTTCCAAAAGGACATCGATGGCATGGGCCTTGTTAATATCCTTAACACCTAACTGAAGGCCATGAAGAAAATCTTCTGGTTCCTTACCAGCGACAGACTCTTCTGACTGCCCCTTTTGAATGGCATAAGTCTTAAGTGTCTCACGTGCCCGCTCCCGAAAATCAGGACTGGCAAAGAGACCATTATTGCTCTCCAGATAAAAGGCCAGATGGCGTTCTGTTAGCCAATCCACAATCTTAGTAGCGTCTTCCTTGGAAATCAGCTCATGCATGAGGACTTGGCCATGATGCTCTACATAAGAGCCATTACCACCAATCATCCCATCAACATCTAAAAAAATAAGTTTTGACATGTTTTCACCTCAAGTCTTCTTTTACTTTATTATACCCTGATAATGCGACAAGAGATACTACTATCCTTAGACAAACTGATACTATCCTACGATAGTATTGTCTCCAATCCAATGCATTGCCATTTTGCATGAAAGAAGCTATTATGAAAGTATGAATGATTTAAAAACACTACTGAATCACCTGTCCTATAAATTAGCAGCCTATGATGCCCAAGGAAACTTTCTCTACGACAACGGTGGCGCTGACGGTAGTTTCTTCCCCCGTGAGCCTGAAAATCTGCCCGATTGGATCATGTCTGAAGTTCTAGCATCTCCTACCAAAGAAAGAAGTTATCAGATTCCAACAGACAGTTTTGATCAAGTCCTCATCCAGACCTACCAAGCTGCTATCGACAACGAAGGAAAGGTCCTAGGATTTTGGGAGACTATTTATGATTTGAAGCAACCTCTCAAGACCTATCTGGATAACTCTGCTCAAGCTCTTGTCGCCTGGTCTGATGCCACTAGTGGCGCTAGTTTCAAGGAAGAAACTGACTTTTAAGCTAAATTTCTTGCTTTAATAAATGAAAAATTCACTTAATTCAAGACTAGCTCAAAACACCCTTATTCATAAAATGTGCCTAAGTCAGCACTACAAAGGCTTTTTGGAAATCAGTCACTTTAATATCTCTCACAGAATTTATAAACACTCTATTTTGCATTTTTGCACTATTTAAGGTAAAATGGGAGTAATGAGAAAAAGAATAAAACCGATCGTTGTTTACGTGGTTCTAGCTCTTTTAGGATTAGCATTAGTTATTGCAAATATTCACAATACGTCCAAACAACAGGCGCATCTTCAAAACGTGAAATCTGCTCTTCCTTATGCTACTACACCAAAAACAACAACCAGTAGTACATCTAGCAGTTCCGACGAGGAGCTGATACTCAATCCCATTATCGACCTTTCAGGGTGGCAACTACCTCAGGATATCGATTACGATGTCTTGTCAAATCATATTTCTGGTGCTATCGTCCGCGTCTTCGGTGGATCACTGATTAGTAAGGATAGCAATGCCGCTAGTTCGAATGGGGTCGACAAATCTTTTAAAACACATATTAAAGAACTCAAAAAACGTGACGTTCCAGTTGCCGTCTATTCCTACGCTCAAGGTACTTCTGTCAAGGAGATGAAGGAAGAAGCTCGTATTTTCTACAAAAATGCTTCTCCATACAAACCGACTTATTACTGGATTGACGTCGAAGAGGAAACCATGTCTAACATGGAGCAAGGTGTCCAAGCCTTTCTCGCTGAGCTCAAACGACTTGGAGCTGAAAATGTTGGTCTCTATATTGGTGCTTATTTCATGCTCGAGCAAGAAGTTTCAACTAAAAACTTCGACGCTGTTTGGATTCCAGCCTACGGTACCGATTCTGGTTATTACGAGGCTTTACCAAACACTGAAATCGACTATGACCTTCACCAGTATACGTCTCAAGGAAGCCTTCCAGGTTTCGACAACATCCTAGATCTTAACCAAATCAATCCAGAGAAAAACAAACGTAAAACCTTTGAAAAACTCTTTGGTAAGATTAAGCAAAAACCAACTAAAAATAAGAAGACTACTTCGACAAGTTCATCTAGTAGTCAGTAAAAACCAGTGTCTAAGGCACTGGTTTTCTTCTTGTCAAATTGGTTTAGGCGTGTTCGGACGAATGTGTTATAATGGATGGTAGAAATGTATAACTTTAAAAGGAGATATGACAATGGCTAAGAAAGGCAAAGTCAAGAAAACCTTGGTTGACCAAATTCTTGATAAAGCTAAAATTGACCATGATAGCTTATCCTTCAATGGTTTAGAAGGAGAGCTTCCAGAAGATGTGGCACGTGAGAGCATTTATAAAACCCTCGCCCTTAAGGGAGATAAGACAGGACCAGTCATCGGCATCGTCCCTATCACCGAACACCTGTCTGAAAAGAAATTAGCTAAAATTTCAGGGAACAAAAAGGTTCAAATGATTCCACAAAAGGATCTCCAAAAAACGACTGGCTATGTTCACGGAGCCAACAACCCAGTGGGAATTCGCCAAAAACACAATTTCCCTATTTACATCGATCAGTCTGCCCAAGAAGCTGGCTTCCTTATTGTCTCAGCGGGGGAAATTGGGCGTTCGATCCGTATCAATAGTCAAGAACTTGCTGATTTTGTTAATGCTGAATTTGCTGATATTAAGGAGTAATCATGAAACTGTATTTTGTACGTCACGGTAAAACTGAGTGGAACTTGGAAGGCCGACTTCAAGGCGCCAAGGGAGACTCGCCTTTGCTTAAAGAATCTATCGAACAAGTACGTGAGTTAGGTCACTATCTCAGTGACACACATTTTGACTTGATCTTCTCAAGTGACCTACCACGTGCTAAAAAAACGACTGAACTCATCATGGAGTCTCAAAAGCCTAAAGCTAAAGTTACCTACACTAAAGCTCTGCGTGAATGGCAACTTGGTAAACTGGAAGGGCAAAAAATTGCACTCGTTCAGGCCATCTATCCAAAAGAAATGGATGCTTTCCGTCATAACCTAGCCAACTTCCGTGCTAATGACTTCCAAGCTGAGTCTGTCTACCAGACAACCAAACGTGTGGCCGAATTTATTAAAACACTTAAAGATAGCGATGCTAAAAATGTCCTCATCGTAGGTCACGGAGCTAACTTAACGGCTTCTATCCGTACACTACTTGGTTTTGAACCTGGTCTTCTTCGTAAGGCAGGCGGTCTTGACAATGCTTCTGTCACTATTCTCGAAACCAATGATTTCGAGCACTTCACTCTTAAATGTTGGAATGATACGTCCTATATGGATGAACAAAACAAGATCAGCTAAATCAGCGACTGACTTCATAAGACAAGCGATCCTTAACAAGGGTCGCTTTTTAGCACTCAAAAAGCTCTTAAATCGATTGCTTTAAGAGCTTCACTTCCATTATTTCCACTTCGGTTCATCTGGCAAACGATTTAATTCGACACCAAAGTCTCGAGCCAAGTCCTCTAGTTCATTTTCAAAATCGTCTAGTTCCTGTGAGACAAAATCATACTGTCCTTCAGACAATAAACGCTTAAAACGAAGACCACGACTCAAGATAAATTCCACGTCTATTTTGGCAGTTCTGTGTACATGTTCCCAATAGTTGTTAGCAAACCCTCTTTGCTTTTCCTCAGCATTAAGGTGGTCTACTAATGCATAATAGGAATCCCAAGCAACGCCCTTCATCTGCTCTGCATCTCTAATACCTTCGAAGAGATCGTCACGTTTGGCTTCGAGTGCTTCTACCTCTTTTCTCAAAGCATCACGTTCAGCACTTAGTGCTTCAATATCATGTTTTAAGTTGTTGATTTCTACCATTCTCAAACTCCTTATCTCACGTTCTAGACAATAAAACGGCCATACGAGGCCGCTCTATTATCTTCCATATTTCATACGAAGGATTTTTTCCTGGTTCGCATTCAAACGAAGAAGGATAACCACTTTATCAATACTCATATTGCTCTCAAGAAGACGTTCAGCCGCCATCATAAGACCATTATTGATACCTAGTTGAAGGACTGGATTTTCATTATCATTGATATCAAAGATATATTTGTTATTTGGAAGATCGAAAAGGACTTTTACCGCTCCAAAGAGTTGCTCAAAATTGTCGATTTCCAAGTCGAAGACTGGCTTAGTACCTGGTTTAAGGCTACGTCCACGGTGGTTAAACCACATAGAATGCCAGCCACCATTGAAGGCACCCATGACATCATTGTCATAAGAATCTCCAACATAGAGTGTCGTTGATGGATTCATGTCAAATTGCTCAGCTGCGAGATTGAAGATTTCCTTCTCAGGCTTTTGGAAACCTGTCGCCTGACTGACGATGACACGCTTAGGGTCCACATAATCATAAAGTCCCAACTTCTTGACCTTCTTAAGTTGGTGCTCTGTTGGTCCATTGGTAATAATACCCATAGGAACATTTTTTTCCTTGAGGAAATCAAGGGTCATGCGCATCTCATCAAGCATGGTGATATTTTCCAACTCATGCTCGTAAACCTCTTGGAAATGGTTACCCGTTTCTTCATCAATTTCACGGTAGCCAAACTCCAAAAGGGTCTCTTTACAGCGCCAAAAACGGAAATATTCGGTTGTCCACTCACCGGCCATTACACGTGGAAAACCAACATCAGAATAGTGGCGGAAACGAATGTAGGCTTGATTCATGTGACTCATATCAAAGTCAGGGAAACATTTTTCCATGGCAATACGATAAGGTGCCTGTTGGTCATAAATAGTATCGTCAACGTCAAAAACAATAGAAGTAATCATCTGTCCGTTCTTTCTTATATCATTCTCTTGTCAGAGACTTAGGTAAATTAAGAGATCTAACAACTAAACTGCAATATCAGTCAGCTCCTAATTTAATCTTCAGTCTTGTAAAAGTAAGCTTTAAGTCAACTGTCTTGGGGCAATCTTACTCGTCTATTTTTTATCAGAATGCAATTGCCCAAACAGTCTTATTATACCGTTTTTACCCTTTCTTTTCAATTTTCGACCCCACTTAAGGAAAGATTATTCGTGTTTTGAAGATAGAAAAAGGTTTGGAACATTTTGTCCCAAACCTAATGCATCTTGTCATATTCAGACACTTATTTAATTTCTTTGAAGGTCATTTTTTGTTTGACTTCACCCTGACCACCTTTGGCAATCTGGTAATAGAAATCTTTTGATGTGAAGTGGTCACCATAAGCAAAGACCTTGTTGTACTGCCATTGTGACAATTGATCGTCCTCTTTTTTACCAAGAGTCAATGTTGTTTTTGTCACACTGTATTCCCACTTAGCTGTTTGGTCATTATAGGCCTTGTCAAAATCAGTCTGACTCTTAGCAGCATTAACCACTGTCGTACGATCTTGACTCACAAGTGCCTTGTTACCACCTTCTTGGAAGGCTACATACATGACACGATTATTGACCTCACCGTTTAGAGTACTTGAGTATTGGTAAACCTTACCAGGTACAACACTATCTAAATGGTGTGTTCCCCAGTAATAGAAAGCACCAAATCCAGCTCCCGTAACCAAGAGACAAGCAAGAACAACACTAATAATGATATTTCTCTTTGACATGTCTTGCCCCTCTCTATTCGTCACCAGTTAGGTCAGAGAAAGTTGCCTCTGAGTCTGTTTCAGTGTGGCTTGAAGAACTTGATGAAGAGCGTTCAACGCTTGATGAGCTTGAACTCATGCGTGTTTCTGTTTGAGAATCATCACTTGATGACGCCTTAGATTCTGAAGATTTCTCAGTGCTTGATGATGAACTTTCTTTTTCCTTGTAAACATCAACGTTGAAAGCCCACTTATCACCCTTATAACTTACTTGAATTTGGGCATATTTTGCCTTGATAAGATCTGACATTTTACTATCTCTGTTAAGGGCGTCGTAAATCTTTTGAGCGAGGGCTTTGGCATTGGCTTCAGTTTTGGCACCATCTTTAGGTCCATCTACAATGTCTTGAGCCTTAGGTGTTTCACCTTGAAGGTAAAGGGCTTTGCTTTCAGTGTCCTTCTTAGCAGTAGCATTTACACCCGTCTTATCATCTGCATGTGAGAAGAAAGTCCATGCAGAACTACCTGAACGATTTTGTCGATAAATATTTGAGAATTCTTCTTGAACCTTGTCTTGGAAAGCATCATCAGTCAATTCTTTTTCCTTAGAACTTTCTGTACTTGCTTTACTTTCACTACTGCTCGCTGTTGAGCTTGATGCAGAAGATGATGATCCACTTGTTGAACTTGATGAAGCATCTTTAGATTCTGATGATGATGAAGATGAGTCCTTGCCATCTTTAGAATCTTTAGTATCTTTGTCTTTATCGTTGTTATTGTTAGTTGTGCTATTTGAGAATGAAACGCTATTGTCAGAATTATCTGGAGCGTAAATCACTGTATTCTTAGAATGGTCATCAGAGACAAAAGTGCTGTTATTGATAATCACTCGGTTGTTATCACCATAATAGTTGTTGATAACAATCTTAGAATGTGCACAACGGTAACCATTACCAGTCACATGGTAACCTGCTGGGACATCACCATCACGTTTCAAGATGAGGACGTCACCTGCGAAGATAAGGTCAATATTCTGAATATTATTATCGTAGGCTAATTTTTCAATAGAAATTCCAGTCGCTTGAGAGATTCCCCACAAGGTATCTCCCCATTGAATCACGTATTGTTGGCCATCTAACTGCTGTGGATTGATGTTCTGAGTTGTCAAATTATTTGTAATTTGTTCAGGTGTGCTGGCAATCCAGTTTGTAATATCAGCAGCGTGAGCACTTGTTTGATTTTGATAAAAGCTATCTGCTAACACAGATACCGTAGGCATCCCAATAGGTGCTAGTAAAGCGCCAAGCATCACGGCTTTACTAACATAATTTTTCTTTTTCATCGTATTTCCTCCTTATATCATACGAAACTTACTTTGCTATTGTACACCCTTTTTATTATATTTGTCAATAAATTCTATAACTTTCTAATCAAAGATTAATGCTAGTTAACGATTTGTCCTAAAAATAGACAAATCCTAGCTTTATTTATCTGACATTTAATCATTTGTCCTATCTTTAGAAGGTGATTTATGATACAATAATTACGACTATTTTATGGAGGACTAACATGTCAAATCAACACATGGAAGAATTGAACGATCAACAGATTGTCCGTCGTGAAAAAATGGCGGCCTTGGCTGAACAAGGAATCGATCCTTTTGGTAAGCGATTCGAACGCACAGCTACATCTGGTCAATTAAAAGAAAAATACGCTGACAAAACAAAAGAAGAATTGCACGAAATCAACGAAACTGCTACAATCGCAGGTCGTTTGATGACTAAACGTGGCAAAGGTAAAGTTGGCTTCGCCCACATCCAAGACCGCGATGGTCAAATCCAAATCTACGTACGTAAAGATGCTGTCGGTGAAGAAAACTACGACATCTTCAAGAAAGCTGACCTTGGTGACTTCCTCGGCGTCGAAGGTGAAGTTATGCGTACAGATATGGGAGAACTTTCTATCAAGGCTACTCATATCACGCACTTGTCTAAAGCCCTTCGCCCATTGCCTGAGAAATTCCACGGACTTTCAGACGTTGAAACCATCTACCGTAAACGTTACCTCGATTTGATTTCTAACCGTGAAAGCTTTGACCGCTTTGTCACACGTTCAAAAATCATTTCTGAAATCCGTCGCTACCTCGATGCTCAAGGTTTCCTTGAAGTCGAAACACCTGTTCTTCACAATGAAGCTGGTGGTGCTGCTGCTAAACCTTTCATCACTCACCACAATGCACAAAACATTGACATGGTACTTCGTATCGCGACTGAGCTCCACCTCAAACGTCTCATTGTTGGTGGTATGGAACGTGTTTACGAAATCGGACGTATCTTCCGTAACGAAGGTATGGATGCCACTCACAACCCTGAGTTCACATCTATCGAAGTTTACCAAGCTTACGCTGACTTCCACGATATCATGAACTTGACTGAAGGTATCATCCAACACGCTGCTAAAGCGGTTAAAGGTGATGGACCTATCAACTACCAAGGAACTGAAATCAAGATCAACGAACCATTCAAACGCATCCACATGGTTGATGCAATCAAGGAAATCACTGGCGTTGACTTCTGGCAAGACATGACTTTGGATGAAGCCAAAGCAATCGCTGCAGAAAAGAATGTTCCAGTTGAAAAACACTACACTGAAGTTGGTCACATCATCAACGCCTTCTTCGAAGAATTCGTTGAAGAAACATTGATTCAACCAACTTTCGTTTACGGTCACCCAGTTGCTGTGTCTCCATTGGCTAAGAAAAACCCAGAAGATCCACGCTTCACTGACCGTTTCGAGCTCTTCATCATGACAAAAGAGTACGGAAATGCCTTCACCGAATTGAACGACCCAATCGATCAATTATCACGTTTCGAAGCACAAGCTGCTGCTAAAGAACTCGGTGACGACGAAGCAACAGGCATCGACTACGACTACGTTGAAGCTCTCGAATACGGTATGCCACCAACAGGTGGACTCGGAATCGGTATCGACCGTCTCTGCATGCTTCTCACTGACACAACAACCATCCGTGATGTCTTGTTGTTCCCAACGATGAAATAAAAATCATATCCCATTATTGAATAATGGGATATGATTTTTATATGAGGTATAAACGTGTTCAAAAAACTGAAGTCCCTATTTAAGAAAAAATCAATTGTGGGTGAACAGCCTGAGACAAAGATAGAAGAAAGCCAATTAGACTTTCCCATAGACCGTGCAGATTATTTTTTCGATCAAGCACTTGTATTTTATTGTGAAGAAAATAATATCCCTTCAGAAAAACTAAGCCAATCAGACATGCTAGAGATTAGTAAAAGAGCTGCTTTTCATCTCAGTATCTTCGTCGCCTGGCTAGCAAAACATGATTTTCTGAATCCCCAAAGTGATGGATTTAACCTTGAGGATGCACAAAAACTCAAGAATGAAACGATTACGGGTACAGACTATCTCTTTAAACATCTTGATGAAAAACTCTATTCAACTGATATCAGTAACACACTCCTTCCCTTCATCTCTGATTTTTATGAAGATTATATGGATTTTTGTTATACAGTCTTGGTTGATGATGTTGCTAAAACTGAATTTGACTGGAAAATCTATCACTTGGTTGAAGATGATATTAACGAAATCTTCAGTCAATATAAGACTCACATCGGGTAATATGAAATAACGCTTCTCTCGAAATGAGAGAAGCATTTTCTTATTTCCAAAATTTTGCTTTTGATGTTGCGATCCAATGTTTTAACT
>ENA-OYWT01000783-OYWT01000783.1-human-gut-metagenome-genome-assembly--contig:-NODE-783-length-13057-cov-5.219351_pt1 | contig 13057 bp, 10 predicted proteins | sample MGYA00244171_ERZ653399 | MGnify/ENA primary metagenome ERZ653399 (study PRJEB26926, sample SAMN06164987) | human gut metagenome | biome: ENVO:00009003; feature: ENVO:2100002; material: ENVO:00002003... | reverse complement strand
TCCCCAACCCCTAAGGGTCATGGTACACATGGATGTGACTGTATGTTGATAGTACTTGTTCATTGTCTCTTACTGCTATCGTTTATGATAAGTGTTGCAAAAGTAACAATAAAAATATTCAAACTATCACGTTTTATGACTTTTTTGCGATAAAAATACAATTTCACCTCATAAAGGACAGAAATATGTATATATCACGGCCGACAGATTCACACTTTTCACAGCGGAAAGGCAAAAATACGAACGCAGTTTTATAACACTTTGCTATTATTTTAGAGATATATTACTATCTTTGCATAGTAACCATGTAAGAATCGAGCGTATGTCCCCAGATAACACTTCCGTTTTGTTAATTTACACCGGTGGCACTATCGGCATGATAGAGAATGCGGAAACCGGAGCTTTGGAGAACTTCAACTTCGAACATTTACAGAAGCATGTGCCCGAACTTCAGAATTTTACGTTCCGCATCGATACCTATCAGTTCGATCCGCCTATGGATTCTTCGGATATGGACCCGGATGCCTGGCGCAAACTCGTACGCATCATCAGCGACAACTACAATCGATATACAGGCTTCGTCATTCTTCACGGCACGGACACCATGGCCTACACGGCATCCGCCCTCAGCTTCATGCTCGAAGGTCTTAACAAGCCCGTCATTCTTACCGGTTCACAGCTTCCCATCGGAGTGCTTCGTACCGACGGTAAGGAAAACCTGCTGACGAGTATTGAAATAGCCACCGCCCGTCATTCCGGCGGACGGCCTATCGTACCGGAAGTATGTATCTTTTTTGAAAACCACCTGATGCGCGGCAACCGCACTACCAAAATAAATGCGGAAAACTTCAACGCTTTCCGCTCGTACAATTATCCGGTACTTGCTTCCGCCGGCATACATATTAAATATAACAATGTACAGATACATACGGAAAATACCCACGGACAACTGCGGCCGCATTATCTGCTTGACACCGATATTGCCATACTGAAACTCTTCCCCGGCATTCAGGAGAGCGTGGTAGACGCCATTCTTGCCATAAAAGGCCTGAAAGCCGTGGTTCTGGAAACATACGGTTCAGGGAACGCTCCCCGGAAGGAATGGTTCCTTCGCCGCCTTCATGACGCTTGCGAACAGGGCGTTGTCATCGTAAACGTTACCCAGTGCAATGCCGGTACGGTGGAAATGGAACGTTATGAAACAGGTTACCGGCTGATGCAGGCAGGCGTAGTATGCGGATATGACAGCACCACGGAATCCGCCGTGACCAAACTGATGTTTTTGTTAGGACACAACTACTCTCCCGCAGAGGTACGCGAACTGATGAACCGCCCCATTGCAGGTGAGATTACGATATAACAGGGATGCCTGTATAAGCAAGCCGGGATGAGAGTACCGGTGAGTTATGATTAAAAGCCTTATAATATGGTATTAAAAGCCTTTTAATGCTATATTATAAGGCTTTTAATACTATCTCATCATAGGGAAGAGGGCGGCAGATACAGTGAAAGAAGAAAGACGGCTCCCGCCAATATCCGGTCAAAGGTATACATCCATACGGATAATCATAACCGTTTATTCCACCACAGGGCTCAAGGCTCCGGTAATCGAGTCTATGATAAACCCGGAAACATGCACGTCTTCCGGAATCAGCGGGTGTTCCAGAATAGCTTTTACCGTCTCCCGGACGGATTTCTCCGTATCGCCGAAACCGTAAAGCCACGAGTCGAAATCCACCCCGCAGAAACGTATCATATCTATCGTCTCCTGCTTGATACCGCGCGCTTTCATGTGTTCTATCATTTGGGCGCTGCTCATATGGCATGCACCGCAATCGGAATGCGCAATGACCATCACCTCTTTCACCCCCAATTCATAGATAGCCACCATAAGACTGCGTATGACACTGCCGAAAGGATGCGAAATGATTCCGCCCGCATTCTTTATCATCTTGACATCACCGTTCTTGATACCCAAAGCCGCCGGAAGCAATTCCGTCAGACGGGTATCCATACAAGATAAGATGGCGATTTTCTTATCGGGATATTTGTTGGTGATATACTTCTCATATCCCTTGTTCTCTACAAACTGCTTATTGTATTTAAGAATATCTTCTATCATGGTTTCCGTTTTATATTTCTGAGAACAAATATAAAAAAACTCTGTGACACACCGCCGGCTCTGAAACGAAAAATCGTACCTTTGGGCAATTATTCTAAAGGAAGTTCTTTTTATGGCAAAAGAAAAGACGGTATATGTATGTAGCAACTGCGGACAGGAATCGCCCAAATGGGTAGGTAAATGCCCGTCGTGCGGAGAGTGGAACACCTATGTAGAAGAGATTGTACGCAAGGAAGCAGTAAACAAGCGTCCGGTATCGGGCATAGAAACAGCCAAAGCAAACCCCGTAACATTAAACGAGATTGCCGCCGATGACGAACCCCGCATCGACCTGCATGACGCGGAGCTGAACCGTGTGCTGGGCGGCGGGCTGGTGCAGGGCTCGCTCGTACTGATAGGCGGCGAACCGGGTATCGGCAAGTCCACCCTGGTACTGCAAACCATACTCCGCATACCGGAGAAACGCATCCTTTACATATCCGGGGAAGAAAGCGCCCGGCAGTTAAAACTGCGTGCCGACCGCCTGTCAAGTACGTCCTGCGACTGCCTGATTGTCTGTGAAACCTCGTTGGAACAGATTTATGTACATATCAGGAACACACATCCCGATTTAGTCATAATAGACTCCATACAGACCATTTCCACGGAGACGCTCGAATCCTCTCCGGGCAGCATAGCCCAAGTCAGGGAGTGCTCCGCCTCTATCCTGCGCTTTGCCAAAGAGACGCATACGGCGGTTATCCTCATCGGGCACATCAACAAAGAAGGAAGCATTGCCGGGCCTAAAGTACTGGAACATATCGTAGACACCGTACTTCAATTTGAAGGCGACCAGCATTATATGTACCGCATCTTGCGCAGCATCAAAAACCGCTTCGGAAGCACCGCCGAACTGGGCATCTATGAAATGAGGCAGGACGGTCTGCGGCAGGTAAGCAATCCTTCGGAGCTGCTTCTCAGCCAAGACCATGAAGGGATGAGCGGCATAGCCATCGCCTCAGCCATAGAAGGCGTACGACCGTTCCTGATAGAGACGCAGGCATTGGTCAGCAGCGCCGTATACGGAAACCCGCAACGCTCCGCCACCGGTTTCGACATACGGAGAATGAATATGTTACTCGCCGTACTGGAGAAGCGCGTCGGCTTCAAACTCGCCCAGAAAGACGTTTTTCTCAATATCGCCGGCGGGCTGAAAGTAAACGACCCCGCTATCGACCTGGCCGTTATCAGCGCCATTCTGTCCAGCAACATGGATACCGCCATCGAACCCGAAATCTGTATGGCGGGAGAAATAGGGCTGTCCGGTGAAATCCGCCCCGTAAACCGGATTGAGCAACGCATCGGCGAAGCGGAAAAGCTCGGCTTCAAACGGTTTATATTGCCAAAATACAATTTGCAGGGACTGAATACCTCCAAATTAAAGATAGAGCTGATACCGGTGAGAAAGGTGGAAGAAGCGTTCCGGGCACTGTTCGGCTAAATCCGTCCCAGAGTGATTTTGCCGCAGGGCATACGGATTAATACACATTATTATATAGTATACAGAAAGAAACCCAATGATACAAGAATACCAATTACGCGTGTTGCCTGAAATCGCAGCCAACGAACAACGCATAAAAGAATACCTCATACAAGAGAAAGGGCTGAACGCGCGCGACATTACGGCCACACGAATTCTGAAACGCAGCATCGATGCACGCCAACGGACCATCTTCGTAAACCTGACCGTGCGTACCTATCTCAATGAGATGCCGAAAGAGAAGGAGTATCAGGAAACCGTCTATCATAATGTGTCGGACAGGCCGCAAGTCATTGTTGTAGGAGCCGGCCCCGGCGGACTGTTCGCCGCTTTGCGTCTGATAGAGCTTGGTTTGCGCCCCGTCATAGTGGAACGCGGAAAGAATGTGCGCGACCGCAAGAAAGACCTTGCCCTGATAGGAAGGGAGCAGACCGTCAATCCGGAATCCAATTACAGTTTCGGAGAAGGCGGCGCGGGAGCCTATTCGGACGGCAAGCTCTATACCCGCAGTAAAAAGCGGGGAAACGTAGATAAAATACTGAACGTATTCTGCCAGCATGGCGCTTCGTCTTCCATACTCGTAGACGCCCATCCCCATATCGGAACCGACAAACTGCCGCGGGTCATAGAAAATATGCGGAATACAATCATCAATTGTGGCGGTGAAGTGCATTTTGAGACACGCATGGACGCCCTTATCATTGAAAACGATGAAGTGAAAGGCATCGAAACCAATACCGGGCAAACGCTCCTCGGTCCTGTAATACTCGCCACCGGACACTCTGCACGGGATGTATACCGCTGGCTTGCAGCCAACCGGGTGGAAATAGAGGCCAAAGGCATCGCCGTAGGAGTACGCCTGGAACATCCCGCTTCCCTGATAGACCGGATACAATACCACAACCGCAACGGACGCGGCAAATACCTGCCCGCCGCCGAGTACAGCTTTGTTTCCCAGGTGGACGGAAGAGGCGTGTACAGTTTCTGCATGTGCCCCGGAGGCTTTGTCGTTCCGGCAGCCAGCGGTCCCCGGCAAATAGTAGTCAACGGCATGAGCCCCAGCAACCGGGGTTCCCGATGGAGCAACTCGGGAATGGTGGTGGAACTGCGCCCGGAAGACTTGGGGAATGAAGAATTAAGAATGATGAATGAAGAATGGGCTGCGCAACAAAGCAGTGCGACCGACGCTCGACTTTCGGATTTCAATTCCCAACTCAACATGATGTACTTTCAAGAAGCTTTGGAACGTCTTTGCTGGCAGCAGGGCAACATGAAGCAAACAGCACCGGCACAACGCATGGCGGACTTTACAAAGAAAAAGCTCAGCTACGACCTGCCGGAAAGTTCGTATGCTCCCGGACTGGTATCATCGCCTCTGCACTTCTGGATGCCACCGTTCATCGCAGACCGGCTGAGCAAAGGTTTCCAGCAATTCGGAAAGTACAGCCACGGTTTCCTTACCAACGAAGCCACCATGATCGGGGTCGAAACCCGTACATCGGCTCCGGTGCGTATTGTCAGAGACAAAGATACGCTGCAACACGTCCGCCTGAAAGGGTTGTTTCCCTGCGGAGAGGGAGCCGGATATGCAGGCGGTATCGTATCAGCCGGGATTGACGGGGAACGGTGCGCGGAAGCCGTAGGCCGGCTCTTGCTACAATAATTCCGTTTTCAGCCGGTCACACCAGGCTTTGATACGTTTATCGGTTCTTCCGGACTGGTTCTCGATATCAATAACCAGTCCGCACCATTCATTGCCTCGTAAAGCCTTCGACCGGTTGAATGAATACTCTTTAGCGGGAGTAAATCCCACTAAAGCAGCTCCCGCCTTTTCAAAAGCATCACCCAGAATACCCAGGCCGTCAACAAAATTATCGGGATAATTCACCTGGTCGCCCAGGCCGAAAAGAGCAACGCGCTTTCCTTTCAAGTCCAATGTCTCCAGTTCAGGAATCAGCTCATCCCAATAGGTGGGCAGCTCTCCGTCAAACCAGGTGGATACTCCGACAATCAAATTGTCATAGGCCTCGAAATCATTGCCCCAAGCCTGTTCGGTCGGAATAATATCCACATACTCCGTACCCAATGCCTCACGTATCTTCTTCGCTATCTGTGAGGTCTTCACTGCATTCGCAGCATAAAACAATCCTATCTTTTTCATAATCCGTTCATCTTTCATTAAAATTCCAGCAGCTTTTTGGCCGCATCATAAATTCTGTCCGCGTCCGGCAGGATAGCACGTTCCAATACCGGATGAAAACCTACGGGTGTAAAGGTGGAACCTACCCGCTGTACCGGAGCGTCCAGATAGCGGAACATATCCGAACCGATACCGGCGGCAATCTCGCCGCCAAAACCGCCGAACACCTTATCCTCGTGCACCACCAATGCCTTGCCGGTCTTCTTCACCGACTCATAAATCGTCTCCCTGTCCAGCGGAATCAAAGAACGTATATCGATGACTTCCACGTTCCAGCCGCCTTCTTTTTCCAGACGCTCGGCCACATTCAGACAGAGGTGCGTCGTATTGCCATAAGTAATGATGCTCAAGTCGGAACCCTCCCTGCGGATACGCGCCTTACCGAACGGAACTTCAAAATCTTCGGGTACGACCGTCGCCGCTTCCACCGAGTTATACAAAGCTTTCGGTTCGAGAAACAGCGTAAATCCGCGCGAGCGCATACTCGTACGAAGCAGTCCGGCAGCGTCATCCGCAAAGGACGGGTATACAATGCGCGCTCCGGGCAAGGTAGCCAAAGCCCCTTCGAGATTCTGCGAATGATAAAGCCCTCCGCCGATATAGCCGCCCGAAGCCAGACGTAACGTTACATTGGGAACAAACTTCCCGTTGCTGCGCCAGTACTCGTGCGTACATTCCACATACTGCTCAACCGCAGGCCAGAAGTAATCGGCAAACTCCGCACCTTCTATTACGACACGTATCTTCGGGTCAAAACGGCTCATGCCGTTTGCCGTACCCACAATATAGTCCTCGGCAATGGGCGCACTGAACACGCGCGCCTCTCCAAACTCCTGCTGCATACCTTTCGTAACATTAAAGACACCGCCCTTATCCTTATTGGCAACGTCCTGTCCCCAAATAAAAGTATCGGGATTATGCCGGAATTCCGCTTTCAGGGTCTCATTGATAGCATTCACCAGAAACTCTTTCCCGCCTTCCGTCTCGGAGTGCACACCGTCCCTGTATTTTTCAGGCTTATAAGGCTCGGGCAGTACATAGTCGAATATGGTCTTCGGATCCGGGTCGGGAGCAGCCAGCGCCTTACGGTTGGCTGCGGACAAATCTTTCTTCGCCTTTTCCTCAATCGCAACCAAATCTTCCTCGGTAAGGCGTTTGTAGCGCAGCAACATCCTGCGGAACTTCATCAAAGGATCGGCGGCCTTTACGTAAGTCAGCTCTCCTTCATCACGATACAACGTATGCTTATCCGAATTGGAATGCGAACCGATACGCACACAATTGGCATGCACAATCACCGGATTGCGGTTAAGCAACGCGTATTCCCGCGCCTCGGTCATCGCATTCATCGAGTCAAAGACATCCTTGCCGTTGCAATGAATGATTTTCAAGTTCTTGAAACCGGAAAAGTTATCGGCAACCTTACGCGCCGCCGTCTGGTCTTTCTTCGGTACGGAGATGCCATATCCGTTATCCTGCCAGACGAAGATAACCGGCAGACGCTCCAGACTCGCACCGTTGACAGCCTCATACACAAACCCCTCGGACGAGGCCGACTCGCCATGCGAAGTGATAACCACTCCTTTATGCCCGTAATACACCATGGCCCGCGCCACGCCTGCGGCGTGCAGGTCGTGCGTACCTGTCGCCGAAGATATATTCTCGATATGCCACTCCGGTTTGGCGAAGTGATTGGACATGTGCCGTCCGCCGCTTCCCGGATCGGTAGCCTTCGAGATGCCGTTCAGTATCAGTTCTTCGGGAGTCATTCCTGCCGAAAGTACTGTCAGCATATCCCTGTAATAAGGAAAGAGGAAATCCTCTCCTTTGGTGAATACCTGTCCCATTGCCAGCTGTATGCCGTCATGCCCCGCATACGGAGCATGGTAAGACCAGCCTAAGGACTGCAACAGATAGGCAGGCGCTTTCTCGTCAAGCGCACGCCCCAACGCCATTAAGTAATACCACTTCTTCAGCGTTTCCGCATCCGTGGTTTTTATATCATATTTCTTCATAATACTCTTTTTTTAGTTTTATTCATTCCAGTTCTCCAGGTAATTCTTGATGAAGTAGAGGAAGTTGCCTCCCAGCGACCCGTCCACCACTCGGTGGTCGTAAGACAAGGAAAGATACATCTTATGGCGGATAGCTATCACATCCCCTTCGGGCGTTTCCATAACGGCGGGTTTCTTCTCTATCACCCCTACTCCCAATATAGCGACCTGAGGCTGATTGATGATAGGCGTACCGAACAGCGACTTGAACGTGCCGAAATTGGTAATCGTAAACGTACCGCCCGCTATATCATCGGGCGTCAGTTTGTTGACGCGCGCTTTAGCCGCCAAGCCGTCTATCGCAATGGCAAGTCCGCTCAGGTTCAGCCGGTCGGCATCGCGCACAACAGGTACAATCAGGTTACCGTCGTTTTGCGATACGGCTATTCCCACATTGATATGCTTCTTGAACAAGATGTTATAACCTTCCACGGAAACATTCACCTGCGGATAGGCAACCAGCGCCTTGGCTGTCGCTTCGGTAATGGCAGGCATGTAGGTCAGTTTCACCCCTTCACGTTTAAGGAAAGCCTCCTTATTCTTCTCACGCCACTTCACAAGTTTCGTCATATCCACTTCCACCAGCGTGGTTACGTGCGGAGAAGTATGTTTGGACATCACCATGTGGTCGGCAATCATCCGGCGGACACGATCCATCTCTTTCACCTCGATACCTTCTGCGGAAGAGGTTGCAGTCACGGACGAGGGCCGAGACGCTACCGATGCCGATGTGCCTTGTACGGGAGATGCCGCCGATACCGGTTTCGGCGAGGCAGCCGCGCTCACCTTCGGAGTCGGCGTCACATCCGGCTTCGCAACGGCAACGCCCGCCCCGCCATTCTGTTTCCGTATGATATATCGCTTGATATCCTTTTTGCTCAAACGCCCCTGATAGCCTGTACCCGGTATCTTATCCAACTCCTCTTGCAATATCCGGGCTTCGCGCGCCAATTGGAGAACCACCGGAGAATACCAGCGCTCATCTTCCGACTTGGCGGCTTGCGCCTCAGGCAGTTCCCGCGCCGCGGCCGAAGCATCGGACGCAACATTATCCGCCGCAGCGACCTTGGCGCTTTCCGCCGTACCGGCAGGAGATTCGGAAACCTCATCGTCTCCACCCATATCCACCACGGCCACTACCGTACCTACCGCAACGGTATCGCCCTCCTGAAACAATATCTCCACTATCTTACCCTCCACCGGCGAAGGAATCTCCGCACTGACTTTGGCTGTATTCACTTCAAACAGCACATCATCTTCCTTGATGACGTCCCCCACTTGTACCGACCAGGAGACAATAGTCCCTTCGGTTATACTTTCGCCCAGCTTGGGCATCTTTATCTCAAATCTCGACATATAGTTAAGTTTTAGGTTATTAGTTCTTATTATGTAAACAAATCGCCCGGAAGTAAAGTTTACCTCACACCGAAACCGATACGGCCTTATCGTATATCCACTCCCCGCAGGCGTATTTTTCGGCCTTCAGCCGTTCAATCTCCTTCAAATCTCCGGGAGTGAAACGATAGATACGGCTGTCTCCCTTCTCAAAGAAGAAGTGAAACAGCAGACAGGCGAAGCGTCTCAGAGGCAGGACGGGCGACAGATGCTCACTGATATTCGTTACCGTACTTCTCACAGACGGAACGGCACGCAGCACGCGTGAACCGGGCAATAAATCCCCGTCACCACCCTTTCCGCATAATGCGGCGTCCAGCGCCTGCAAGTTGGTGGAATACAATAAAGTACAATGATACATCACCCTGTTCTTATGGATGCACTGCGCACTGCCCGACACTTTCCGCCCGTCTACATAGATACCCATCCGCTTGTCGGTATACGCCACAATGCCGAGGGTTTCAAGGAAATCCACGGTCTGCCGCAGGTAGTACTCAAAGTCGGGACGCTCCACCGTTTCTATAAAGCTCAGATTGAGGTTGCCCTCATCGTGGTACACAGCCCCGCCACCGGAAAAACGGCGCGCCAACGCGATATCGTTCGCACGCAGATACGCCTCATCCGTTTCCTTCCGTACACTCTGGTGCTTGCCTATCACCACAGAAGGGGCGGACTGCCACACCATAAAGAAATTATCTTTCTTTTTCTTGAGAAGGTACTCTTCCGCCGCCAGATTGAAATACACATCCGTACAGCGGTTATCTATGCAGGATGTCATGCAAACAGTGTTTCGTGAAATATCTCTCCCACCGTAGGATGCGGGAATACGCTCTTTTGAAACTCCTCCACCGTATAGCCGTGCTGAACGGCAATACCCGCCACAACGACCATCTCCGATGCCGGATTGCCCAGCAGGTGGCAGCCGATAATCCGTTCGTCATCGTCCAGTACCAGTTTGCACAGCCCGTTTCCCAATTCGTTTTCGGCAACGAAACGTCCGGAATACGCCATAGGCAGCTTCTGTATGTGATAGCCGGTGCCGGCGGCTTTCAGTTCTTCTTCGGTCTTCCCCACTCCGGCGACTTCCGGATTGGTATAGACCACACCCGGTATGCAGTCGTAGTTCATCATATCCTCTACTCCCAGAATATGGTTAACCGCCACTTCACTCTCACGAATCGCGGTGTGCGCCAGCATGGAGCGCCCCGTTATATCGCCGCAGGCGTAAACACGGGGATGGGACGTTTGCATATGCTCATCCACCTTCACGCCGTTGCGCAGCAGCTCGATATCCAGTTTGTCCAATCCCGCCTTATCGAGATTCGCCTTACGGCCTACGCTTACCAAAACTCTTCCGGCCTCTATCAGGGAGGCCTTGCCGTCCTTTTCGACAGTCACCCCCTCTTGGGACACCGCCGTTACTTTCGTATTCAGATAGAAGTTCACGCCCCGTTTCAGATATTCCGCACGCAGCATGCCGCTCGTTTCCTTGTCCATCGCCCCCAGTATCTCGGGCATCATCTCCACAACGCTCACCTTCACCCCCATACTGTTGAAGAAAGAGGCGAACTCCATGCCGATAACGCCGCCGCCGATGATAACCAGCGATTGGGGGAGCTCCTTGCTCTCGAGCGCTTCTTTGGAAGTCCAGTAATCCGTATCGGACAAACCGGGTATCGGCGGGACAACCGTATCGGAACCGGTACACACCAGCAGATAGGTTGCTTCGTAGGTTTCACCGCCCGACACGATGCGGAACATTCCGTTCTCCTCACCCGCTATCACGGCTTCCCGCTCCACTATGGCGACGCCATACGAGCCGACTGTCATCTTCACGCCGCCCGTCAGTTTCTTTACAACTTTGTCTTTGCGGTCGATTATCTTTCCCATGTCGAAAGCCGCCGCATCGGGAACGGCTATGCCGTATTTGGCGGCTCCTTTCATAGTATCCCACAGCTTGGCGGAATACAACAGTGTCTTTGTTGGAATACATCCTTCATTCAGGCACACGCCGCCAATGGCTTTCTTCTCAAACAAGACGGTCTTCAAACCGCCGGCAGCCGCTCTCTCGGCCGCTGTATATCCGGCAGGCCCGCCGCCGATAATGGCTATATCATATCTCATAACGTTAAGGTTTTAAGTTAGTTATAAACTACTAACAAATAAGAGAGTGACAGAGTTCTGCATTCGGGCGAAATTCATTTCCCCGCATTATAAGGATGATACAAAAATAATCCGTACTTTTGCGGGCAAACCCTGTATCTTTATGACAACTCCCGAAATAGCAATCGTCGCTCCCAACACACTGACCTCTTTGGGATTGCAGAACCTTCTGGAAGAGATTATCCCGATGGCCACCATCCGCGTGTTCCGTTCTTTCGCCGAACTCATGGACGACACGCCCGACATGTACGCCCATTACTTCATCTCTTCCCGGATATACTTTGAGCATACCTCTTTCTTCCTGCCCCGCAAACCCAAAACCATCGTACTGGCAGGCGGCGACAACCAGCCCCAGCTATCGGGAGTACCCACCCTGAACATCTATCAGGACGAGAAAAGCCTCATCAAAGATATTCTCCAACTGCACCGGTACGGCCATCACCACGGGCATCCGGGCAAGCAACCGGACGGCTCCCGCTCCTCCATGCCGCCCCATGCCGCCAACGGCGCCGACGACCACGACCTGTCCGCCCGCGAAATAGAAGTGCTGGTACTCATCACCAAAGGGCTCATCAACAAAGAGATTGCCGACAAACTGAACATCAGCCTCACCACCGTCATCACCCACCGCAAGAACATCGTGGAGAAGCTGGGCATCAAGTCCGTATCGGGACTGACCATTTACGCCGTGATGCACGGCTACATTGACGCCGACGGGATATAATAAAGCGCTTCCCCCTCATAATCCTCATAAATTAGGATTGCACGGACTGGAGATTTCGCGTTACTTTGCAGCCGAAATAAAACCAGTTATGAAACAATATAAGATTATCACCCTGATTCTGATGCTCCTCACTGCCGGCAATGCGCTTGCAGAAGACCTGGACACCCTGAAAGTAGTGGACGTTGAAGAAATCCTCGTCATCGCAGCGCCCAAAGAAAACCGCAAGTTGCGCGAGCTGCCCACGGCCGTCACCCTGCTTTCGCAGGAAGACATGCAGGCTGCCCGGGTGGGCTCCATCAAGAACCTGACAGGACTTGTTCCCAACATGTTCATCCCCGACTACGGCTCACGCCTGACTTCCGCCGTTTACATCCGAGGCATCGGCTCGCGCATCAACACGCCGTCCATCGGACTGTATGTGGACAACATCCCCTACATCGACAAATCCGCTTTCGACTTCGACTACTCCGACATCGAACGCATCGACGTATTGCGCGGCCCGCAAGGAACCCTGTACGGACGCAACGCGATGGGCGGGCTGATTAAGATTCACACCAAATCGCCTTTCTCCTATCAGGGCACAGACTTCCGCATGGGCGCAGGCACGCACAATGCCTACAACACTTCGCTGACGCATTACCACCGGGTGTCCGAGCGTTTCGCTTTCTCCACCGGCGGCTTCTATGACTACGAAGGCGGTTTCTTCCGCAACGCGGCGCTGAACAATAAGAAAATAGATAAAGGACAGTCGGCCGGAGGACGCTTCCGCGGCATCTACCTGCCTTCCGAGAACTGGAAAGCGGACTTGAACATAAGCTACGAATACAGCGACCAGGGCGGCTATCCGTACTATCTGTCTCTTATACACATCTCCGAGCCC
>ENA-OYWT01000778-OYWT01000778.1-human-gut-metagenome-genome-assembly--contig:-NODE-778-length-13076-cov-8.132862_pt1 | contig 13076 bp, 11 predicted proteins | sample MGYA00244171_ERZ653399 | MGnify/ENA primary metagenome ERZ653399 (study PRJEB26926, sample SAMN06164987) | human gut metagenome | biome: ENVO:00009003; feature: ENVO:2100002; material: ENVO:00002003... | reverse complement strand
CCGACAAAAGGAGAATATATATGTCTACAAATCGTGTTGTTGTTACAGGTTACGGCGTAACCTCACCAATCGGTAATACACCAGAAGAATTTTGGAACAGTCTTCATGACGGTAAAATTGGTATCAAACCAATTACGAAGTTCGATGCTTCTGAAATTCCAGTCTTTAACGCTGGTGAGATCCAAGATTTCCCGTTCGATAAGTACTTTGTGAAAAAAGATACTAACCGTATGGACACTTACTCACTTTATGCGATTTATGCTGCTATGGAAGCTCTTGAAAATTCAGGACTTAACATGGAAGAAGAAGATCGTGATCGTGTTGGTGTCATCGTGTCATCTGGTATCGGTGGTCTTCAAGAACTTGAAGATCAAATCATTCGTATGCACGAACGTGGGATGAAACGTATCAAACCAATGTTTATCCCTAAAGCACTTTCAAACATGGGTGCTGGTAACATTGCTCTTAAAATTGGTGCTCAAGGGGTATGTAAATCAGTGACGACTGCTTGTGCCTCTGCCAATGATGCAATCGGTGAAGCCTTCCGTGAAATTAAATTCGGTTTGCATGATGTTGTCTTGGCTGGTGGTGCTGAAGCTTCAATCACTAAGATTGGTATTGGTGGTTTCAATGCTCTTACAGCACTTTCAACAACAGAGGATCCAGAACGTTCATCAATTCCATTTGATAAAGACCGTAATGGTTTTGTTATGGGTGAAGGTGCAGGGGTTCTCGTTATCGAAAGCTTGGAACATGCCCAAAAACGTGGTGCTAACATCTTGGCTGAGATTGTTGGTTACGGATCAAACTGTGATGCCTACCACATGACAACACCAACTCCAGACGGTTCAGGTGCTGCTAAAGCAATTAAATTGGCTATTAATGAAGCTGGTATCAAACCTGAAGATGTTGATTATGTCAATGCTCACGGGACATCAACACCTGCTAATGAAAAGGGTGAAAGTGGTGCCATTGTTTCTGTACTTGGTAAAGATGTTCCAGTTTCATCTACTAAATCATTTACAGGTCACTTGCTAGGTGCTGCTGGTGCAGTTGAGGCTATTGCAACAATCGAAGCTATTCGTCATAGCTATGTACCGAAAACTGCTGGTACAAAAGAATTGTCTGACTACATCGAAGCTAATGTTGTTTATGGTGAAGGTCAAGAAGCTGATATTGAGTACGCAATTTCAAATACCTTCGGTTTTGGTGGACACAATGCTGTTCTTGCCTTTAAACGTTGGGAGGCTTAATTCATGAATATTTCTGAAATCAAAGATTTATTGGCTCAATTTGATGCATCAACTTTACGTGAATTTTCATACAAAAATAACGGTGAAGAATTGAACTTGAGCAAAAATCAAACAAGTTCAGTAACAGCTGCCCCAGTAGCTCCTACAGTTGAAGTAGTTGCGCCAGCTCCTCAAGCTCCAGTTGCTCCAGTAGCAGCACCTGCCGCTGTTGAAACTCCAGCAACACCAGTTGAAGAAGCTTCTGCTCCTGCTCAAGCTGCTGAAGGTGAAGTGGTTGAAAGTCCACTTGTTGGTGTGGCTTACTTGTCTCCATCACCTGAAAAACCAGCCTTTGTTTCTGTTGGTGATACTGTTAAGAAAGGTCAAACGCTTCTTATCGTTGAAGCAATGAAGGTGATGAATGAAGTGCCAGCACCTAAAGATGGTGTTATTACTGAAATCTTGGTAGCGAATGAAGAAGTTGTTGACTACGGAAAAGGATTGGTACGCATCAAATGACAATTGATATTAATGCTATTCGTGAAGCTTTACCACACCGTTATCCAATGCTTTTGGTTGACCGTGTGCTAGAAGTTTCAGAAGACGAAATCACAGCTATTAAAAATGTAACGATCAATGAACCTTTCTTTAATGGACATTTTCCTCAATACCCAGTTATGCCTGGCGTTCTTATCATGGAAGCTCTTGCGCAAACAGCTGGTGTTCTTGAATTGTCTAAACCTGAAAACAAGGGCAAATTAGTCTTTTATGCAGGTATGGATAAGGTTAAATTTAAAAAACAAGTGGTTCCTGGTGACCAACTTGTTATGACAGCTAAGTTTGTTAAACGTCGTGGAACAATTGCTGTTGTTGAAGCTAAGGCTGAAGTCAATGGTAAACTTGCTGCATCAGGTACTTTGACTTTTGCTATTGGAAGCTAATGTTTTGTGAAAATCCTTCTGGCGACAGTCGGAAAGGATTTTTCTTTAGACATTGGTCTATCACATAGAAAGGAAATCAACACAGACTATCAAAAAATGTCTGATGTTATCTTGTTTTATGTTTAAAAAATTATTGATTGCCAATCGTGGTGAAATTGCAGTGCGTATTATCCGTGCAGCGCGTGAATTGGGTATCCAAACGGTTGCTATTTATTCTGAAGCGGATAAGGATTCTCTACATACTATGCTCGCTGATGAAGCTATTTGTATCGGGCCTGCAAAATCAACGGATTCTTATTTGAATATGAATCGTGTCCTATCAGCTGCTATTGTGACTGAGGCTCAAGCTATTCATCCAGGGTTTGGTTTCTTGAGTGAAAACTCTAAATTTGCCACTCTCTGTGAAGAAATGAACATCAAGTTTATTGGTCCTTCAGGCGAAGTCATGGACAAGATGGGTGATAAAATCAATGCCCGTGCTGAAATGATTAAGGCTAATGTCCCTGTAATTCCTGGTTCAGATGGTGAAGTCTTTACAGCTGAGGAGGCTTTAGAGGTTGCCAACAGTCTTGGTTACCCAGTAATGCTTAAGGCTTCTGCTGGTGGTGGCGGTAAGGGGATTCGTAAGGTTAACACTGAAGAAGAGTTAGCTCCTGCCTTCGAATCTGCGTCACAAGAAGCTAAAGCAGCCTTTGGTAATGGGGCGATGTATATTGAAAAAGTTATTTACCCAGCTCGTCATATCGAGGTTCAAATTTTGGGAGATAGCTATGGTAATATTGTTCACCTAGGTGAGCGTGATTGCTCTCTTCAACGTAATAACCAAAAGGTTTTGGAAGAATCACCGTCAGTTGCTATTGGTAAGACACTTCGTCACGAAATTGGTTCAGCGGCTGTCCGTGCCGCTAAGGCTGTTAATTATGAAAATGCGGGTACTATCGAGTTCCTTCTTGATGAGAAAACAGGTCAGTTCTACTTTATGGAAATGAACACCCGTGTTCAAGTTGAGCACCCAGTTACAGAATTTGTAAGTGGTGTGGATATTGTTAAAGAACAAATCCGTATTGCCGCAGGTGAAAAACTCTCTGTGACCCAAGATGATATTGAAATCAAGGGACATGCTATTGAGTGTCGTATCAATGCAGAAAATCCTAAGTTCAACTTTGCACCTAGTCCAGGGAAAATTAGCAATCTCTACCTACCTAGTGGAGGTGTTGGTCTCCGTGTAGACAGTGCAGTCTATCCTGGCTATACTATTCCACCTTACTATGATTCAATGATTGCCAAAATCATTGTTCATGGAGAAAATCGATTTGAGGCACTCATGAAGATGCAACGTGCTCTTTACGAGCTCGAAATCGATGGTGTTGTGACTAATGCTGACTTCCAGTTGGATTTGATTTCAGATCGTAGCGTTATCGCTGGGGATTATGATACTTCCTTCTTGATGGAGACCTTCCTACCAGCTTATCAGAATCGTGAGGAATAGAGTTTATGGGATTATTTGATCGAAAAGAAAAGTATATCCGTATCAATCCTAACCGTTCTGTACGTAATGGGATTGATCACCAAGTGCCAGAAGTTCCAGATGAACTTTTTGCAAAATGTCCTGGTTGTAAACAAGCTATTTATCAAAAGGACTTGGGACAAGCTAAAATTTGTCCAAATTGTTCTTATACCTTCCGTATTTCCGCTAAAGAACGTCTCGATTTAACAGTTGATGAGGGATCTTTCCAAGAACTGTTTACAGGCATTAAAACTGAAAATCCATTGAATTTTCCAGGTTATATGGAGAAACTAGCAGCGACTAAGGAAAAAACTGGTCTTGATGAAGCTGTCGTGACTGGTGTTTCAACTATCAAGGGGCAAAAAACAGCCTTGGCCATTATGGATTCTAACTTTATTATGGCTTCAATGGGAACTGTTGTTGGTGAGAAAATCACTAAACTCTTTGAACATGCGATTGAGGAAAAACTTCCAGTTGTTATTTTTACAGCATCTGGTGGGGCCCGTATGCAAGAAGGAATCATGAGTTTGATGCAAATGGCTAAGATTTCAGCTGCTGTAAAACGTCATTCGAATGCTGGCTTGTTGTATTTGACTGTATTGACAGATCCAACAACTGGTGGGGTTACAGCAAGTTTCGCCATGGAAGGTGATATCATCTTAGCTGAGCCACAAACCTTGATTGGTTTTGCAGGTCGTCGTGTCATTGAAAACACAGTTCGTGAAACTTTGCCAGATGATTTTCAAAAGGCTGAGTTCCTTCAAGAACATGGTTTTGTTGATGCCATTGTTAAACGTACAGAGTTGGCTGATACCATTGCCACACTCTTATCATTCCATGGAGGTGTTCAATGAGCGACGTAGCACGTATTTTAAAAGAAGCGCGTGACCAAGGCCGTTTAACTGCTTTGGACTTTGCCCAAGGAATCTTCGATGACTTTATCGAACTTCATGGCGATCGTAATTTCCGTGACGATGGTGCCATTATTGGTGGTATTGGTCGTTTAAATGGCCAAGCGGTTACTGTAGTGGGTATCCAAAAAGGTAGAAACCTACAAGATAACCTCAACCGTAACTTTGGCCAACCTCATCCAGAGGGTTATCGTAAGGCTCTTCGCCTCATGAAACAGGCTGAAAAGTTTGGTCGTCCAGTCGTTACCTTTATCAATACTGCAGGTGCTTATCCTGGTGTTGGGGCAGAGGAACGTGGACAAGGTGAGGCAATTGCGCGTAACCTTATGGAAATGAGCGACCTTAAGGTGCCAATTATTGCCATTATCATTGGTGAAGGTGGTTCGGGAGGAGCTCTTGCCTTGGCAGTAGCCGATAAGGTTTGGATGCTTGAAAATACCATCTATTCTATCTTGAGTCCTGAAGGATTTGCAACTATCCTCTGGAAAGACGGCTCACGTTCAGAAGAGGCGGCAGAGTTGATGAAGATTACATCAGGTGAGTTGCTTAACATGGGAATCGTTGATAAGGTTATCCCAGAACGTGGTTACTTTACAAGTGAAATTATTGAAGCAATTAAGACAGCAATTGTAGACGAGTTGGCAGAATTAGGCCAATTATCAACAGAAGACTTACTTGAAGCGCGTTATCAACGTTTTAGAAAATATTAAAAAACATTGGGATATACCCCAATGTTTTTTATACGGTATGGCGTTCGAAGGCTTGGTCTGAGATACCTTGTTCAAGGATAAGTTTAGCCCATTCCTTAGCTGAATGAAGACTGTGATCCTTGTAGTTACCACAAGATTCAATGGTTGTCCCTGGAACATCTTCCCATGTAATCTCGTTAGCAATAGCTTCAAGACTAGATTTGATAACTTTGGCAATTTCTGTAGGATCTTGTTTACCCCACATAATCATATGGAAACCTGTACGGCAACCAAATGGTGAGCAATCAATAAGTCCATCGATACGTTGACGGATCAGTTTAGCGAGTAGGTGTTCGATAGTATGAAGACCACCTGTATCAATACTATTTTCATTAGGTTGAATCAAACGGATATCAAAGTTTGTGATGATATCTCCTTTAGGTCCAACTTCCTCTGAAATAAGACGGACATAAGGTGCTTTTACAATGGTGTGATCAAGTTCAAAACTTTCAACAGTAACGTCTTTTGGCATGGTAATACCTCCCTATTCTAATAGAGTTATGATACCACAAAAGCAGTTTAAAGTTCTAGTATTTATTTGAGAAATCGCTATAAATATGATACACTAGAAGACGGTTTTCTTTAGGGAAACCTTAGAAAAGTTGAGGTAAAGACATGATAAACATGATAATTTTAGTTGTCTTTGCACTCATTGGTTTAGTCGTTGGATATTTAGCAATTTCTATTAAACTTAGCAAAGCTAAGGAGCAAGCAGAAACTACCTTGCTAAAGGCAGAACAAGACGCTGTGAACCTTCGCAGTCAGGCGGAACATGATGCAGATTATCTGCGTGTGACTGCTGAACGCGAAAGTAAGGCTCAACGTAAAGAGTTCTTGTTAGAAGCAAAAGAGGAAGCTAGAAAATATCGAGAAGATATTGAAAAAGAATTCAAATCTGAACGTCAAGAGCTTAAACAAATGGAAAATCGTTTAACAGAACGTGCAACCAGCCTTGATCGTAAGGATGAAAATCTATCAAGTAAAGAACTTGCCCTCGAGAAGAAAGAGCAGAGTCTTGCTGACAAATCTAAACATCTTAATGAGCGTGAAGAGAATGTGACTCAGTTAGAGGCTGAGAAGCAAGCTGAACTTGAACGTGTTGGTCAGATGACCATTGCAGAGGCGCGTGAGGTAATCTTAACGGAGACTGAGAATAATCTGACTCATGAGATTGCAACACGTATCAAAGATGCAGAAGCACAGGTTAAAGATACTGTTGATAAGAAGGCCAAAAATTTGTTGGCGCAAGCTATGCAACGCTTGGCTGGAGATTATGTTACTGAACAAACAGTAACCACTGTTCACCTTCCAGATGACAATATGAAAGGTCGTATCATTGGACGTGAGGGGCGTAACATCCGTACGCTTGAAAGTTTAACAGGTATTGACGTTATCATTGACGACACTCCAGAAGTGGTTGTCCTTTCTGGTTTTGATCCAGTTCGTCGTGAAATTGCACGTATGACTCTCGAGGCCTTGATTAAGGATGGTCGTATCCATCCGGCTCGTATTGAAGAGTTGGTTGAGAAGAGCCGTCAGGAAATGGATAACCGTATCCGTGAATATGGTGAAGAGGCAGCCTATGAAATTGGCGCTATGAATCTTCATCCTGATTTGATTAAGATTATGGGACGCTTGCAGTTCCGTACGTCGTATGGTCAAAACGTCCTTCGTCACTCAGTTGAAGTTGGTAAATTAGCAGGTATCATGGCTGGTGAATTGGGTGAAAATGTTGCCCTTGCTCGTCGTGCTGGATTCCTTCACGATATGGGGAAAGCCATTGACAAAGAAGTCGAAGGTAGCCACGTAGAGATTGGTGCAGAGTTTGCACGTAAGTACAAAGAACATCCAGTTGTGGTCAATGCCATTGCCAGCCACCATGGCGATGTAGAACCTGAGAGCGTTATTGCAGTTATTGTAGCTGCAGCAGATGCTTTGAGTTCGGCTCGTCCAGGGGCTCGTAATGAATCTGTTGAGAATTATGTCAAACGACTTCGTGATTTGGAAGAAATTGCATCAAGCTTTGACGGTGTTCAAACAAGCTTCGCCCTTCAAGCTGGTCGTGAAATTCGTATTATGGTTCATCCAAACAAAATCTCGGATGATGAAGTTACGATCTTGTCTCACAAGGTACGTGAACAAATTGAGAAGAATTTGGATTACCCAGGAAATATTAAGGTTACAGTCATTCGTGAATTCCGTGCGGTTGACTATGCCAAATAAGATAAGAGAGCCGAAAGGCTTTTTTATTTTGCTCTTCATACTGAAAGGGGTATTCTTTTTGAAAATGTAAGAACTTTCTTATCAAATTGCGTCATTTTGGTAGATTAGTGTTTTGTAATGAAATATTTTGATTTTTTTTGACTGTTTTTAGTTGACAGTTATTAAAAATTGAGTATAATAGATTCTGTAAACGATTACAGAAGGAGAGATTATGCTAAAGTCTGAACGTAAGCAGATTATCTTGTCTCAGTTGAAACAAGATGGTTTTGTCACTTTGGAAAACCTAACTGTTTTGTTAAGTGATACTTCCGAGTCGACGATTCGTCGTGACTTGGACGAGTTAGCGGCAGATGGCCAACTTAAGCGTGTTCATGGTGGTGCTGAAAGCATTCATGGTCTAAAGGAAGAAATTGCCAATAGTCAAAAAGCTATTAGAAACGTTAAAGAAAAGGCTCAGTTAGCTGGTTATGCTGCCGATTTGATTAAGGAAGGTGATGTCGTCTTTCTTGAGGCTAGTACAACAAATGAACTTTTGATTCCACATTTGGCCAATCGTCAGGTAACGGTTGTGACTAATTCTATCCATCATGCGGTTAAGCTGGTAGATCTTGGTGTTAGCACTAGGATTGTTGGAGGAAAGGTTAAACATTCAACGGATGCCTCTATTGGAAGTACTGCTCAAGAGCAAATCAGACAACTGAATTTTGATTGTGCTTTCATTGGTGCTAATGGCGTTGATGCTAATTATTTCACCACACCAGACATGGAAGAGGCAGTTATCAAACGGACGGTTATAGCCAATGCGCAAAAAGCCTATGTTCTAGCTGATGCCTCTAAACTTGGTCAGATTACCTATGCTAAGGTAGCCGAGGTCGAGAAAGTAATCATAATTACAAATGCTTCGGAAGAAGAGCTCCTAAAAGAATTAAAAGAGAAAACGAGGGTTATTGAAGTATGATTTATACTGTAACGCTGAATCCATCAATCGACTTCATTGTTCGTATCGATAAAGTAGAGATTGGTGAAGTTAACCGTATGGAGAGTGATGATAAGTTCGCTGGCGGTAAGGGTATTAATGTTAGTCGTATTTTGCAACGTTTAGGTGTTGATAATACTGCAACGGGCTTCATCGGTGGTTTTACAGGACGTTTTGTGACAGATGGTTTGGATGCAGAAGGCATTAAAACCAAGTTTGTAGCTGTGGATCAAGACACACGTATTAATGTTAAAATCAAGGCTGACCAAGAAACTGAAATTAACGGTGCAGGACCTGTCATTAATGAGTATCAATTGGCTGAATTGGAAGCAGTTCTTTCAAGTGTAAGTGCCGATGATGTGGTTGTTTTTGCTGGATCAGCACCAAGCAATCTTGGAAATAAGGTCTATAACAAATTGATTCCACTAGTGCGTGAAACGGGTGCACAGGTTGTCTGTGACTTTGAAGGACAAACCTTGCTTGATTCCTTGGCTTACCAACCACTCTTGGTTAAACCAAATAACCATGAGTTAGAAGCTATTTTCAATGTCAAACTTAATGGTTTGGCTGATGTTGAAAAATATGCGCGTGAAATCCTTGCTAAGGGGGCCCAGAACGTTATCATCTCAATGGCAGGTGATGGAGCGCTGCTTGTCACACCAGAGGCTGCTTATTTTGCTAAACCAATCAAGGGAACAGTTAAAAACTCTGTTGGTGCGGGTGACTCGATGGTTGCTGGTTTCACTGGTGAGTTTGTTAAATCTGGTGATCCGATTGAGGCTCTCAAGTGGGGAGTAGCGTGTGGAACATCTACAGCTTTCTCAGATGATTTAGCGACAATTGAATTTATTAAAGAAACATACAATAAAGTAGAGGTAGAAAAACTATGAAAATTCAGGATTTACTGAACAAAAAAGTAATGTTGCTTGACCTTCAAGCAACTACAAAAGAAGCTGCTATCGATGAAATGATTAACAGCTTGGTTGACAATGGTGTTGTGACTGACTTTGATGTTTTCAAAGCAGGTATTATGGCTCGTGAAGCACAAACATCAACTGGTTTGGGTGATGGAATCGCTATGCCACACAGTAAAAATGCTGCAGTAAAAGAAGCAACAGTACTTTTTGCTAAATCTAATAAAGGTGTAGATTACGAATCACTTGATGGTCAACCTACAGACCTCTTCTTTATGATTGCTGCTCCAGAGGGAGCAAATGACACTCACTTGGCAGCCCTTGCTGAGTTGTCAAAATACCTTATGCAAGATGGTTTTGCAGATCGTTTGCGTAAGGTGACTTCTCCAGATGAAGTGATTGCTGCTTTCAATACGGGTGAAGAAGAAGCACAGGCTGAGGAAGCTAAGAAAGCACAAGCTGTTAAAGAAGCAGCTTCAAGCGATAAACCACTTATCGTAGCTGTAACAGCTTGTACAACTGGTATTGCTCACACTTACATGGCTGAAGAATCACTAATTAAAACAGGTGAAGAAATGGGTGTCAATGTTCGTGTTGAAACTAACGGTGCTTCAGGTGTCGGAACACCATTGACTGCTGAAGAAATCAGTAAGGCTGTAGGTGTTATCGTAGCAGCAGACAAGGCAGTTGAAACAGCACGTTTCGATGGTAAAAAATTGCTTTCTAAACCAGTCGCTGCAGGTATTCGTCAACCTCAAGAGTTAATCCAAAACATCTTGGATGGTAAAGCTGAAGTTTTCCATGCTGAAAATGCTGGAGCTGCTCAAGAATCAAGTGAGAAATTGAGCCTCGGTGGTGCCTTCTATAAACACTTGATGAGTGGGGTATCACAAATGCTTCCATTCGTTATCGGTGGTGGTATCATGATTGCGCTTGCCTTCTTGCTTGACCAAATCATGGGTGTTCCTAAAGATCAATTGTCACAACTTGGTTCTTACCATGAAATTGCTGCTCAATTCAAAGCAATTGGTGGTGCTGCCTTTGGCTTCATGCTTCCAGTACTTGCAGGTTACATTGCTTACTCTATCGCTGAAAAACCAGGTTTGGTTTCAGGTTTCGTAGCTGGTGCTATTGCTTCAAGTGGTGCTGCCTTTGGTGGTGTTCCATTTGCTTCAGGTGGTAAAGCAACCCTTGCCCTTGCTGGCGTATCTTCAGGTTTCCTTGGAGCTCTTGTTGGTGGTTTCCTTGCAGGTGGTGTTATCCTTGTTCTTCGTAAACTCTTGGCAGGTATTCCACGTGCTCTTGAAGGAATCCGTTCTATCTTGCTCTTGCCACTTCTAGGTGTATTTGCTACAGGTTTCTTGATGTTGGCAGTGAATATCCCAATGGCAGCAATCAATACTGGTCTTAATAACTTCTTGTCAAGCTTGTCAGGAAGCTCAGCCGTACTACTTGGTCTCCTTGTTGGTGGTATGATGGCAGTGGATATGGGTGGACCAGTCAACAAAGCAGCTTATGTCTTTGGTACAGGTACTCTCGCAGCAACAGTAACTTCAGGTGGTTCAGTTGTTATGGCAGCAGTTATGGCAGCTGGTATGGTTCCTCCATTGGCAGTCTTTGCAGCGACACTCTTGTTTAAAGATAAATTCACTGAAGAAGAACGCAACTCTGGTTTGACAAACATCGTTATGGGACTTTCATTCATCACTGAAGGTGCGATCCCATTTGGTGCAGCTGACCCAGCACGCGCTATCCCAAGCTTTATCGTCGGTTCAGCTCTTACAGGTGCTCTTGTAGGTATGGCAGGAATCAAATTGATGGCACCACACGGAGGTATCTTCGTTATTGCCCTCACATCAAATGCCCTTCTCTACCTTCTCTTCATCTTGATTGGTGCTGTGGTATCAGGTATCCTCTTCGGATTCCTCCGCAAACCACTTGATAAATAAGATATGACAAAACAATCTCGTTGTGACGGGATTGTTTTTTGTGTCGTAGCAGATTTTTGTCAGGGTACCTATTTTATGATAAAGTATAGGCAGAAATGGCTTATGCTAGTAGCTAATACGCTGTATAAAGAATTATAAGAGGTAAAATATGGTGAAAGAATACGATTATATTGTCATCGGTGGTGGTTCTGGTGGGATTGCCAGTGCTAATCGTGCTGCTATGCATGGCGCTAAGGTTATTCTCTTTGAAGGAAAAGAGGTCGGTGGTACCTGTGTCAATGTAGGTTGTGTGCCTAAAAAGGTCATGTGGTATGGTGCTCAGGTTGCTGAAACCCTTCACCGTTATGCAGGTGAGTACGGTTTTGATGTGACGATTAATAAGTTTGATTTTGCAACGCTTAAGGCCAATCGTCAGGCTTATATCGACCGTATCCATGGTTCTTATGAGCGTGGTTTTGATAACAATGGCGTTGAACGTGTATACGAGTATGCTAGATTTATTGATCCTCATACGGTTGAAGTGGCGGGAGAGCGTTACACAGCTCCACATATCCTTATTGCAACAGGTGGTCACGCTCTTTATCCAAACATTCCAGGTAGTGAATACGGGATTACCTCAGATGGTTTCTTTGAGCTAGATGAAGTTCCAAAACGTACAGCCGTTATCGGTGCTGGTTATATCGCAGTTGAGGTTGCTGGTGTTCTCAATGCTCTTGGAAGTGATACACACCTCTTTGTGCGTAAAGATCGTCCATTGCGTACCTTTGATAAGGATATCGTTGATGTTTTAGTTGATGAAATGGCTAAATCTGGTCCAACCCTCCATACGCATGCTAATGCGACAGAGGTAGTGAAGAATGAAGATGATTCCTTAACCATTAGTTTTGATAATGGAGAAACGATTACAGTTGATTGCTTAATCTGGGCTATTGGACGCGCAGCCAACACCTCTGGTTTTGGACTTGAAAAGACAGGTGTTAAACTGACTGAAAAAGGAACAATCTATTCGGATGAGTTTGAAAATACCTCTGTTCCTGGAATCTATGCCCTTGGCGATGTGACTGGTAAACTTGATTTGACACCAGTTGCAGTCAAGGCTGGACGTCAATTGTCAGAGCGACTCTTCAACAATAAAGCCGATGCTAAGCTTGATTACACTGATGTAGCCACTGTGGTCTTTAGCCACCCAGTTATTGGTTCTGTTGGTTTGACTGAGGAAAAAGCAATTGCTAAATATGGTGCGGAGAATATCAAGGTCTATAAATCTAGTTTCACTCCAATGTATACAGCTCTTGCAAACAATCGTCAGCCGTCAACTATGAAATTAGTAACACTTGGTGAGGATGAAAAAATCATCGGTCTTCATGGCATTGGCTACGGTGTCGACGAGATGATTCAAGGCTTCTCTGTGGCTATTAAGATGGGAGCAACTAAGGCTGATTTTGATAATACGGTTGCCATTCATCCAACCGGTTCAGAAGAATTTGTAACGATGAGATAAAAAGGTGAAGTCTGTCTACCTAAATGGATAGACTTTTCTTTGTGTCTGAATGGCCTCAATTGAAAGTGATCGCAAGGAAGTCCCTTGCGAATTTCCATAGCCTTTTTGGCTATGGAAACCATTCATCCAACCGGTTCAGAAGAATTTGTAACGATGAGATAAAAAGGTGAAGT
>ENA-OYWT01000777-OYWT01000777.1-human-gut-metagenome-genome-assembly--contig:-NODE-777-length-13080-cov-6.258042_pt1 | contig 13080 bp, 12 predicted proteins | sample MGYA00244171_ERZ653399 | MGnify/ENA primary metagenome ERZ653399 (study PRJEB26926, sample SAMN06164987) | human gut metagenome | biome: ENVO:00009003; feature: ENVO:2100002; material: ENVO:00002003... | reverse complement strand
ATCTACACAAGGCTATTCGTCGGCAGCGTCAGATGTGTATAAGAGACAGTGCTTGCAGAAGCGGGAAGACTTGACCTGCCTGGCAGACCTATTGCATACAAGACGACGGACAATTTTCTCCGTTGTTTCAGGCTGTCAAGCCTGGACGATCTGCCGCCTATCCCTGATAAGCAGGAGCAGATAACCATTGACGAGATAACAAAAGAGAATGATACGGAAGAATAAAGTATGACCGTGAGGGGAGATGATAACGATAATTGTTTTATGGATACTGCTTGGTATTATAGCAGTTATTGTTATCCTGCTTCATTTTTCCATTACGGCACAGATAGATCTGAATAAAAAAGGCTTTGATCTAAAAGTGCGGTATATGTTTTTTGACATTTATCCACGAAAGCCTAAGAAGAAAAAACAGAAAAGATCCTTACAGATTTTCTCACTGAGAAACCGATCACAGTACGCTGCAGAACTCATAAATATCCACAGAAAGAGATTTATGAGAGCCTGGTCGATCAGGGAGTGGAAGTGAAACCTGCACCTTATCTTCCCTATGCATATGAAATTTCAAATTATAACCATATTCTTGCACTGGATGCATTTATACAGGGGAAAATCCAGGTGCAGGATGTAAGCTCCATGCTGGTGGCAGAAATTGCAGATCCGCAAAAAGGGGATTATGTGATAGATATGTGCGCAGCACCTGGTGGAAAGAGTCTCCATATTGCAGATAAAATGGGAGATTACGGAACAGTAGATGCACGCGATATCAGCCAGTACAAAGTGGATATGATCGAAGAGAATATTCACAGAACAGACTGCATTAATGTGCAGGCTCATGTGATGGATGCTACGGTATTTGATGTAGATTCAGAACTCAAGGCAGATGTCGTTCTGGCAGATGTCCCATGTTCCGGATATGGAGTAATTGGAAAGAAGCCGGAGATCAAATACAGGGTGACTGCACAGAAGCAGGAAGAGATTGTAATCCTTCAGAGAACAATCCTTGACAATGCGGCAGAATATGTGAAACCGGGCGGAGTGCTGGTATTTAGTACCTGTACTATCGCAAAGGAAGAGAATGAAGAGAACATGTTGTGGTTTATGAATAATCATCCATTCAAACTGGAGAGTATTGATCCGTATCTTCCGGAAGAACTGCATTCTGAGACAACAGCTCTGGGTTATCTTCAGCTTCTGCCGGGAGTACACAAAACAGATGGCTTCTTTATTGCAAAATTCAGGAGAAAATAAGTAATGACAGACATTAAGTCAATGACGATCGACGAATTAAAGAAACTGATGACCACTCTGGGAGATAAGCCTTTTCGTGCGAAGCAGATTTACAGCTGGCTGCATGAACACCTTGTTACTTCTTATGATGAGATGACCAATCTTTCCAAAAGCCTGAGGGAAAAATTGAAAGAATATCCTGTCACAGCACTGAAGATGGTAGATGTACAGACATCCCGGATTGACGGTACACAGAAGTATCTGTTCCGTCTCAGTGATGGAAATGTGATAGAGAGTGTTCTCATGCGGTATAAACATGGAAATTCTGTCTGTATTTCTTCTCAGGTGGGATGCCGCATGGGATGCAGATTCTGTGCATCTACCATAGGAGGACTGACCAGATGTCTTCTCCCGTCAGAAATGCTGGATCAGATATACAGGATACAGGCTCTGACAGGAGAAAGAGTTTCCAATGTTGTGGTCATGGGAACGGGGGAACCTCTTGATAATTATGAAAATCTTCTCAGGTTTATACATATCCTGACAGAAGAAGGAGGACTTCATATCAGTCAGAGAAACCTGACTGTATCTACCTGTGGGTTGGTTCCGAAGATTTATGACCTTGCAAAAGAAAAGCTTCAGATGACACTTGCACTTTCCCTTCACGCACCTAATGATGTGAAGCGACGGGAACTGATGCCGATCGCAAACAAATACAGCATGGATGAGGTTCTGGAAGCCTGCCGTTATTATTTTAAAGAAACCGGGCGCAGGATCACATTTGAATACAGTCTGGTAGCCGGAGTTAATGACAGCGATGAGGATGCAAGGGAACTTTCCGGCAGAATCAGAGATATGAACTGCCATGTAAATCTGATCCCGGTAAACCCTATTAAGGAACGTTCCTTTGTGCGTTCAACAAGACAGGCTGTGGAGAATTTCAAAATAAAACTTGAAAAATGTGGAATAAATGTTACTATTAGAAGAGAAATGGGCAGTGATATTGATGGTGCCTGTGGACAGTTAAGAAAAAGTTATATGGAAAAAACAGAAAGCGAGAAGTGACATGAGGATATATTCAGCTACTGATGTCGGGCAAAAGCGGAAGATGAACCAGGATTATGTGTTCGCAACTGCTGACCCGGTTGGAAATCTTCCGAATCTGTTTGTTGTTGCAGATGGTATGGGTGGTCATAATGCAGGTGATTATGCATCCTCTCATGCGGTTACATCTATGGTGGAGGAAATCCGGCAGGATGCGGATTTTAATCCGGTAAAGGTAATCCGTCATGCCATTGAATGTGTAAATACCGAGATTCTTGCCCAGGCACAGCAGGATGAGAAACTCAGAGGAATGGGAACAACGATAGTGGCAGCTACTATCGTAGGACATTACGCTTATGTGGCAAATGTAGGTGACAGCAGACTTTATGTGATCGGAGAGAAGATTCAGCAGATAACAAGGGATCACTCACTGGTGCAGGAGATGGTAAGAATGGGAGAACTTGACCCTGAACAGGCAAGGAAGCATCCGAAGAAAAATATCATTACAAGAGCACTTGGAGCAGAGAAAACAGTGGATATTGATTTCTTTGATCTGAAACTGGAACCCGGAGATGTAGTTTTGATGTGTTCGGACGGGCTCAGCAACATGGTTGAGGACAGCCAGCTGAGGGAAATCATTTCTGACACATCTACAGATCTGGATGAAAAAGGCAGGATACTTATAAGAGAAGCAAACCGCAATGGCGGCAAGGATAATATTGCAATTGTATTGGTAGAACCATTCACAGACGAGGTGAAAGCATGTTAAAAACGGGAATGATCATAGCAGAACGCTATGAGATATTAGGAAAAATTGGTACCGGCGGAATGGCGGACGTATACAAGGCAAAAGACCATAAGCTGAATCGGTTTGTTGCTGTAAAAGTTCTTAAGCCGGAATTCAGAGAGGATACGACGTTTATCCGCAAGTTTAAAAGTGAGGCTCAGGCTGCAGCAGTCCTGACACATCCGAATATAGTGAATGTATTTGATGTTGGTGACGATAACGGAGTTTATTACATTGTTATGGAGCTTATTGAGGGAATTACTCTCAAGGAGTACATTTCCAAAAAGGGAAAGCTTTCTGTAAAAGAAGCAACCAGTATTGCGATCCAGGTCTCCATGGGACTGGAAGCTGCACACAGCCATGGGATTGTACATCGTGATGTAAAACCGCAGAATATTATCATTTCCATGGATGGAAAGGTAAAAGTAACAGATTTTGGTATTGCAAGAGCCGCTTCTTCCAATACCATAAGCTCAAATGTAATGGGATCTGTTCATTACAGTTCACCGGAACAGGTCAGAGGCGGATACAGTGATGAGAAGAGTGATATTTATTCACTGGGTATCACAATGTATGAAATGGTTACAGGGAAGGTTCCTTTTGACGGAGATACCACAGTAGCTATTGCTATCAAACATCTTCAGGAAGAGATTGTTCCTCCAAGTGTTTATGCACCGGAGCTTCCCCACAGTCTGGAGCAGATCATTCTGAAATGTACACAGAAAAGCGTGGATCGCCGTTATCAGAATATGGAGGATGTGATCGCAGATCTGAAGCATTCTCTGATCGATCCACAGGGAGATTTCGTAACGCTGACGTCTGTGGATAACGAAGCAAAAACAGTTGTGATCTCAGATAAGGAGCTTGGCGAGATCAAACATATGCCGAAGCAGATCGCAAAGTCAGAACCTGAGGCTCTGGAAGAAGAAATCAATGAAACAGATTATGATGATGAGCCGGAAGTGAAAAAGCACAGGAAGAAATCAGATAAGCCTGAGAAAAAGAAAAAAAGAGGCGGGCATGGGCTGACTATTGTAATGCTTCTGATGGGGGTTGTAATCCTGATAGCAATCATTCTGGTCGCAGGAAAGGCGTCCGGACTTATTGGAAGTAACAATGATACAGACAAAAAAACTGAGGCCTCAGATACATCGGAATCAGATGATGACGGAATGGTAACTGTGCCGAATCTGGTAGGAAAAACAGAGGATGAAGCAAAGAATATCACAAAGGATATGAAACTGGGTATTCAGCCTATGGGCGAGGAGGCTTCAAATCAGGCAAAAGGAACCATTTCTTCACAGGATATTCCAAAGGGAAGTAAAGTAGAGCAGTATACGACCATTAAGTATTATATCAGCAAGGGTGCGCAGCAGATCACAATTCCGGATGTGGATGGACAGACCGGAGTAGATGCACAGCAGACTCTGGAAGATATGGGATTAACTGTTGAGATACAGAAAGAATACAGTGAATTAAATGATGATGGTACTCCGGTTACAGATCCGGGATATGCAGTCTCCACAACTCCGGCAGCCGGAAACTCTGTTTCAGCAGGAGACAGCGTAACACTGCTTGTCAGCCGAGGTGTAGACTATGGAGACAGTGTGGAGGTTCCAAGTGTTGTCGGAATGACAAAGAATGATGCAGTTACTACTTTTGGTAAGTTCCTCAATGTGGAAGTAAAAGAGGAAAAGAGTACAGAGGTGGCAGAAGGAGAAGTAATTTCACAGGAACCGGAAGCCGGAAACTGGGAAGATCCGGATAATGTAAATGTTGTGATCACAGTAAGTACCGGAGATCAGGAACCTTCGGCTCAGAGTGACAGCGCAGATACTGCTGCATCATCTGATGCTCCGGCACAGACAGCAGATAACAGTGCGGCGGCAGCAGCCGGGGAAGTATGGAAATGTACACAGACTCTGAATACTCCGTCAGGATATTCCGGAGGTCCGGTTCGTCTGGAACTGATCCAGAATGTAAACGGAACACCGACAGCTTCAGTTGTTCTGGAAGATCAGGTAATCCAGTTCCCGTATGATCTGGATATCACAGGTGCACCTGGTATCAGCGAGGGTACTTTGTATCTGTCTGAACAGATTAACGGCACTTATAAGGAACTCGGAAATTATTCTATTACATTTGCTAAGGCTGAATGATCCATGCAGGGAAAGATAATAAAAGGAATTGCAGGATTTTATTACATCTATGCAGAAAATGATGAGATTTATGAATGCAAGGCAAAGGGAATATTCAGAAAAGATAAACAGAAACCTCTTGTAGGGGATAATGTGGAGATAGAGGTTTTGGATGAACAGGAGAAGGAAGGCAGTGTGACTGCCATCCTTCCCAGAAAAAATTCATTGATCCGTCCGGCCGTTGCCAATGTGGATCAGGCTTTTGTGATTTTTGCAATGGAGAATCCTAAACCTAATTTTATGCTGCTTGACCGTTTTCTGATCATGATGGAGAAAGAGAATGTTCCGGCTGTTATATGTTTTAACAAGAAAGATCTTGCAAAACAGGAAGAACTGGAGTTTTTATATGAAACTTATAAGAGCTGTGGATATGATGTGATTTTTTCCAGTACTTTTAATGGAGAGGGGCTGGATGAAATACGTGAGATCCTGAAAGGAAAAACAACTGTAGTTGCAGGACCTTCCGGTGTGGGAAAATCTTCAATTACCAATGCACTGCAGGAAAATGTACAGATGGAAACCGGGGAGATTAGTAAGAAGCTGAAACGTGGAAAGCATACCACGCGTCATTCTCAGGTGATACCGGTGGGACATGATACTTATCTGATGGATACACCGGGATTTTCTTCTTTATATCTGACAGATATAGAAGAACAGGAACTTAAGGCGTATTTTCCGGAGTTTCGCAGATATGAAGAACAGTGCAGGTTTCAGGGATGCAGACATATCCATGAACCGGACTGTGGCGTGAAAGCAGCATTGGCAGAGCATAAGATCAGCCAGCTTCGCTATGAAGATTATCTGGGACTTTATAATGAATTAAAAGAGAAAAGGAGATTCTAATTATGTATCAGTTGTGCCCTTCTATTTTATCGGCAGATTTTAACCGTTTGGGCGAACAGATCAAAACCCTGGAAAAAGAGGGGATTGAATGGCTTCATATTGATGTTATGGATGGTGATTTTGTACCGAGTATTTCTTTTGGAATGCCGGTGATAAAGTCTATCCGAAAGGAATCAAAGTTGTTTTTTGATGTACATCTCATGGTTACAGAGCCTGAGAGATATATCAGAGATTTTGTGGAATGTGGGGCAGATTCCATTACAGTACATGCGGAGGCATGTGAAGATCTTGAGAGAACTATTGAACAGATCAGGGAAGCAGGTGTGAAGGTGGGAGTTTCCATCAAACCGGCTACACCTGTAAACGATATAAGTCATATGCTAAGCGATGTGGATATGGTTCTGATCATGACTGTACAGCCGGGATTTGGCGGTCAGAAGTATATGGAAGAATGTACGGAGAAGATCAGGGAAGTACGTGAACTGATCGAGGCCGAGGATCTGGATGTAGATGTTCAGGTTGATGGTGGCATCAATGATGAGACAATGGAGACAGTGCTCACAGCAGGTGCAAATCTGCTGGTAGCAGGTTCTTATGTTTTCAACGATGATCTGGCAAAAAATGTAAAACATGCCAGAGAACGAATGGACGAGATCATAAGAAGGATTGACTGAGGAAGAGCATGATAGATACGATAATTGTAAGCGGGGGCAATATCCACAGTGATTTTGCCCTCGATTTTTTAAAAAAGAATGAAGCCTGTCTGATCGCAGCTGATAAAGGGCTGGAATTCTTTCTGGAGCATCAGCTTTTGCCGGATGCAGTTATTGGAGATTTTGACAGTCTGTCTGAAGATGGAAAAAAATTTCTGGAAATTCAGGAAGAAAGAAGTATGGACAGTGAAATTCCCTATGGTGGAATGACTGAGTGGAAATTGCAAAAAGGCTTTGGAAATGAAAAAAAAGAAATAAAAGTTATCCGTCTGAGACCGGAAAAAGATGATTCAGATACACAGTCTGCCATGAATTATGCGATTCAAAACGGTGCAAAGCGGATTACAATCCTTGGAGCGACCGGAAACAGAGTGGATCATCTGATGGCAAATTTCGGACTTCTTGTTCTGGCAAAGAATCAGGGAGTGGAAGTAATACTGGCGGATCAGTATAATTATATGAAACTTGTTTCAGATGGAGAAATCATAAAAAAGTCAGAACAGTTTGGAAAGTATATATCATTTTTTCCATTAGGAGGAGATGTTACAGGACTGACGCTGGAGGGATTTAAATATTCACTTGACCATTATCGCCTGACAACAGCAGACAGTGGACTGACAGTGAGTAATGAGATTGTCAGTGAAAAGGCAAAAGTTACCTATCAGTCTGGAACATTGCTTATGATCATGTCGCGGGATTAAGCGTGTCGCGGTAATACCGCACTTGCACATAATAAGTGGTTATGCTAGAATAATGAAAGTACAGTAAAAACATCTGAAAATACCGTAAAATCAATACATTTAAAGGAGATATTTAGAGATATGAAATTAGGAATCGTCGGATTACCCAATGTTGGAAAAAGTACATTATTTAATTCATTGACAAAGGCAGGCGCAGAATCTGCAAATTATCCGTTCTGTACCATTGACCCTAATGTAGGTGTTGTTACAGTGCCGGATGAGAGACTGAAGCTTCTCGGAGACTTTTATCATTCTAAGAAAGTGACACCTGCTGTAATTGAATTCGTAGATATTGCAGGACTTGTAAAGGGAGCATCCAAAGGAGAAGGCCTTGGAAACCAGTTCCTTGCAAATATCCGTGAGGTAGATGCAATCGTTCATGTAGTCCGCTGCTTTGAAGATTCCAATGTTATCCATGTAGATGGAAGTATTGATCCTATCCGTGATATTGAAACTATTAATCTGGAGCTGATCTTCTCAGACCTTGAGATCCTTGAGAGAAGAATTGCAAAAGTTACAAAAACAGCACGCATGGACAAAGAGGCTGCCAAGGAGCTTGATTTCCTTCAGAAGGTAAAAACACATCTGGAAGATGGCAAGATGGCAATCACTATGGAAATGGAAAATGAAGATGAAGAAGCCTGGATGTCTACTTATAATCTGCTTACCTGGAAGCCTGTGATCTATGCAGCAAACGTAGCAGAAGGAGATCTGGCTGATGACGGTGAAAGCAACAGTCATGTACAGGCAGTGCGCAAATATGCGGCAGAGCAGAACAGTGAGATTTTCGTTATCTGTGCAGAAATCGAAGAAGAGATCTCTGAACTGGATGATGATGAGAAGAAAATGTTCCTGGAGGATCTGGGACTGACAGAATCAGGACTTGAGAAACTTGTAAAAGCAAGCTATCATCTCCTTGGACTGATGAGTTTCCTTACTTCAGGTGAGGATGAGACAAGAGCATGGACGATTAAAATCGGAACAAAGGCTCCGCAGGCAGCAGGTAAGATCCATACAGATTTTGAGCGAGGATTTATTAAAGCTGAGGTTGTAAATTATCAGGATCTTCTGGACTGTGGTTCCTATGCAGGTGCCAGAGAGAAAGGTCTTGTAAGAATGGAAGGTAAAGAATACGTTGTACAGGATGGAGATGTGATCTTATTCCGATTCAATGTATGATGAACAGGTGATTTATGGAAATGTCGATACGTTTTCCGGGACCCGGCCTGGTCTTTGATTATGTGCCGCGCTCATTTCAGATATTTGGAATGGAATTTACCATATATGGAGTACTGATTGCTGTGGGTGCTCTTCTTGGAATGGGACTTGTGACACTTGAAGCGAAACGAAATGGGGAAGATCAGAACAGGTATCTCGATATGATACTTATTTCCCTGATGGTTTCAGTGGCAGGTTCCAGATTATTTTATGTGGCTTTTTCATGGGGATTTTATAAAGAAAATCTGAATGCCATACTGGACTTTCGAAATGGTGGTTACGCTTTATATGGTGGTCTGCTCTTTGGATTTCTTGCGGCAGCGGTATTTTGCAGGATTACCAAAATGTCATTCTGGCAGAGTGCCGATATTGCGTGTCCCGGAATACTTCTGGGACAGGCTATAGGGCGCTGGGGTAACTTTTTTAACAGAGAGTCTTTCGGAGAATATACAGATCTGCCATGGGCAATGCAGATACCGGTTTCAGCTGTGCGGTCAGGAGAAGTTTCGGGAGCAATGAGAGATAATCTGCTGACCATAAATGGGATTTCATATATTCAGGTTCAGCCGATTTTTCTTTATGAAAGTCTGTGGTGTCTGCTGCTATTTCTGCTGTTGATGGCCATGCGCCGAAAAAAGAAATATGAAGGCGAATTGTTTATGATCTATCTGGCAGGTTATGGTCTGGGAAGGTTTTTCTTTGAATGGTTCAGAACAGATAAGCTTTATATTCCGGGGACAAAAGTGGGGATTTCGCTGGTAATTTCCGCTATATTATTTGCTGTTTTTATGCCTGTAGTGATCATACGCAGAGTGATGGCACAGAAAAGAGATACTATACGCCGGCAGAGGAAAAAAAGATTTCTGGATGAGTCAGTGAAAGAAAAACAGATGTTTCCTGAGACTTCTGAAATGAAACCGGAACCGGAAATCCGGCCGGAGATGGATGAACAGGTAAAGCCAGATGTGGGAACTTCTCCCACAAATTCAAAAGAAGAACAGTAAAAAAACATATATCTGAAAGATAAGTGGGTTGAAAGTGGAAATTCAGCCCACTTTTTGTGTATAAAAGCCCATTTTTCTCGTAAAAATAAGGTTGTTTCATAAATGTTAACAGAGTTCTAAATTTTAAAAATCTTTTTCTCCCCCTTGTTTTTTCAGCCTAAATAGTTTAGAATAAGCACATAAGTGGTAGAAAGTGGTGAATAGTGGTGGTGAGTGGGGAATAACGGCAGAGTCCATTACCACCTGAGAAATCTGAAGGGGAGATTCAGATTTTGCGAGAGTAGGTGAGTAACATGTTCATGGGAGAGTATAACCACACGATCGACGCGAAGGGGCGTCTGATCATTCCTTCTAAATTCAGGGAGCTCTTAGGGGAAGAGTTTGTTCTGACAAGAGGGCTTGATGGCTGTCTTTACATTTATCCGATGGATGAATGGGAATCCTTTGAAATGAAGCTCAGATCTTTACCACTTACAAATAAAAATGCCAGAACTTTTTCACGATTCTTTGTAGCTGGAGCAACTACATGTGAACTGGACAGGCAGGGACGAATCCTTGTACCGCAGACACTGCGCGAATTTGCCGGTCTGGAGAAAGATGTGGTTCTGACAGGTAATCTGAACAGAATTGAAGTTTGGAGCAAAGAAAAATGGAATGAGATCTGTGATTATGATGACATGGACAGCATTGCAGAGAGCATGCAGGACATGGGAATCACAATCTGACAGGTCTCGTTTGAAGTATCTTGCAAAGTAAATCCAGACAGGAGACGGAGATGGAATTTAAACACAAATCTGTATTACTGGAAGAGACCATTGAAGGTTTGGATATCAAACCGGACGGAATCTACGTGGATGGTACTTTAGGAGGTGCAGGGCATGCCGGTGAGGTATGCAGGAAACTTTCTGCCAAGGGGAGATTTATTGGCATAGATCAAGACCAGGATGCGATAATTGCTGCGAGTGAGAGGTTAGCCCCCTATAAACAGGCGACGATCATTCGCAGCAATTATTGTTACATGGTACAGGAACTGGCAGCAAGAGGCATCTATAAAGTCGACGGGATTCTCCTTGATCTTGGAGTATCTTCCTATCAGCTTGACAATGAAGAACGCGGTTTTACCTACAGGGTAGATGCACCGCTCGATATGCGCATGGACCAGCGCCAGACGCAGACAGCCGGCGATATTGTCAATGGCTATGAAGAAAAAGAATTATACCGTATTATTCGTGATTACGGTGAAGATAAATTTGCAAAAAATATTGCAAAACATATTGTTGCCGCCAGACAGGTGAAACCGATCACAACCACCGGAGAACTGACAGAGATCATCAGAGAATCCATTCCCATGAAGATGCAGGTGAAGTCAGGACATCCGGCCAAGAGAACTTTTCAGGCAATCCGTATTGAGCTTAACAGAGAGCTCGATGTGCTGCGGGATTCTCTGGATGGAATGATCGATATCCTTGATGATGGCGGAAGACTTTGCATTATCACTTTTCATTCTCTGGAGGACAGAATTGTAAAGACGATTTTCAGAAAAAATGAGAATCCGTGTACCTGCCCTTCAGATTTTCCTGTATGCGTATGCGGGAAGAAATCCAAAGGAAAAGTGATCACAAGAAAGCCGATTCTTCCGGGGGAGACAGAGATGGAAGAGAATCCGCGTTCCAAAAGTGCAAAGCTTCGGATTTTTGAGAGAGTATTATAATTAGAGAGGCATGAAATGGCGAGAACGACCAGGAGTGAAACAGCAAGAAGAAGCAGAACCAGTGCCAGAACAAACAGAGGAATGTATGTTGACGGAAATACGGTCAGACGTCTTGCAGAAGTTCCGGAGAGAAAGAGGCAGCCGGGAAGACAGAATCCGGGAAGGCAGCAGACCAATCGAAACCGAAGAGTGCAGGCGAGTCCTGCGCAGGTACCAAGGCAGAAACATCAGTTGAGTAAAGAAGCACAGAAGAACAGGCAGAAGGCGACTGCAATGAACTGGGGATTTGTAGCGTTTCTGGCAGTTGTATGTGTGGCGATATTATTCTGCTCTGTGAAATATCTTCGTTACAAATCAGAGATTACCGCAAAGATGAGTACAGTTGCATCTCTTGAGGAGGAACTGGCAGATTTAAAAGAAGACAATGATGCATATTACAGCCAGGTGACATCAAATGTGGATCTGAATAAGATTAAGCAGACTGCATTGGGAAGACTGGGGATGAAATATCCGTCAGATGATCAGACAGTAACCTATTCTACATCGGGTAACAGCTATGTAAGACAGTATCAGGATATACCAGATTCAAAGTAGGTGATTAATTGAGCAATACGGGAAGAAAGAGTCGAAGAAGACCACAGAGAAAAATAAATCAAAACATGAAAGAAAAGCTGCTGATATTGTTTGGAATTGTGTTACTGCTTCTGGTAATATTAGTGCTGAGAATTACTTATATTAATGCTACCAGTGGAAGCAAATACAAAAAACAGGTGTTAAGTCAGGCACAGCAGAAATATGAGAGCCAGGTACTGCCGGCAAAGAGAGGCGATATTTATGACAAGAACGGAAATATACTGGCTACCAGCAATAAAGTTTATAATGTGATCCTGGACTGTAAAACTGTAAATTCAGATGAGGACTATGTAGAGCCAACAATACGTGCCTTAAATGAGGTGCTGGGGATTGATGAAGAAACAGTGCGTTCTCTTTTGGCCGATTCAAGAACCAGCCAGAGTCAGTATCAGGTACTGACAAAACAGCTGTCTATGGACAAAAAGAAAGAATTTGAAAAATATAAGGCAGAGGATGAAGATTCCGGTCTTACTAAAGCGCAGGCAAAGGAACGGGCAAATATCAAAGGCGTCTGGTTTGAAGAGGATTATCTGAGAAGTTACCCGTTTAATGAAACAGCATGCGATACAATTGGTTTTGCACTGGACAGAGATGTGGCAGATATCGGACTGGAAGGGTACTATAACAGCACACTGACAGGCGTAGACGGAAGACAGTATGGGTATATCAATGATGATTCAGATGTGGAGCAGACCATTATTGCTGCGGTGAATGGAAAAAGCATTCAGACCAGCATTGACATCGGTGCACAGCAGATTGTTGAGAAATATGTTAATGGATTTAAAGAGGCAATGGGGGCCAAGAATATAGGTGTCATTGTTGAAAATCCGTCCACCGGTGAGATTATTGCCATGGATGGTGGTGACCGTTATGATCTGAATAATCCGAGAGATCTTTCCGCTGTATATACCTGTCTCTTTATACACATCTCCGAGCCCACGAGACTGCAGCTAATCTCG
>ENA-OYWT01000752-OYWT01000752.1-human-gut-metagenome-genome-assembly--contig:-NODE-752-length-13314-cov-5.178897_pt1 | contig 13314 bp, 7 predicted proteins | sample MGYA00244171_ERZ653399 | MGnify/ENA primary metagenome ERZ653399 (study PRJEB26926, sample SAMN06164987) | human gut metagenome | biome: ENVO:00009003; feature: ENVO:2100002; material: ENVO:00002003... | reverse complement strand
TCTCGTGGGCTCGGAGATGTGTATAAGAGACAGAGGGTACACAGCTCCCGCGTGCTCAGAAAGCCCAGCTGGCTGCCGTCGGCCACGCTGGTCATGTTGATGCCGCGCTGCTGGCAGTCCATGCTTTTGGCGGTCAATAGTGTATCCAATACCGGGTTGCCAGTCTTGTTCTCGGCCTCATACTGCCGGAGGCCGCTCTCCATCCGGGCCAGAGCCGCGTCCTGCTTGGCCCGGTCGCGCTCGGCGCGGATGTCCGCGATTTGAATTTTCAGCTCATGATAGCGGCTGTTGATGAGCCGGATGCCCTCTTTGCTCCGCTTGTACTGCTCGTACTGGCGGTGGAGCACCTCGTCCATGGCGGCAAGCTCACTGTGGAGCGCCGCCTCCCGCAGCTGTTCGTGCTGGACCGTCAGGATGAGCACGCCGCAGATGTCCACCAGCGTGCGGATGTAGTAGACGCTCATGTCCACCTCGCGGTCGCCCAAGAACAGCAGGTTGCTCACCGCGAAGACCATCGCCGCCATGACGACGGCCACGAGGCCCGCTTTTCCGCTGATGACGATATGGCCCTTGGGACTTTTGTGCTTATGCTCCAGCACCCAGATGCAGCCGAAAACGCCGCCATAGACCACCACCAGAAGCAGCAGTGACAGGCCGTCGGCCCCGCTGCGCTGAGGCCAGAGGAAGCAGTGCAGCTGCCACTCGGCGCTGGCCGCCAGCTCTGCCAGAACGAAGGCCCGGGCGCAGACATAGCCCGCTTCCAGCAGGGAGATGGTGCGGGTGACCCAGAGGTATAAATACTGTATCCCCACAGCTGCCGCCATGCAGGGGATCCACCACGCCAGCGGAACGCTGCCCGTGGCCTGCAAAAAAGCACTCAGGGCCAGCGCCCATGCCGCACTGGCAGCGATGGTGGCCGTTTTGCCGAAGCGGATGCCCAGCGGCAGGGCGTAGATGCCCACGGCCAGACACTCGGCCAGCGCCGTATACAGGCGCGGGATGTTGGGCAGTGCCGTCATGCACCCTCACCCCCGATGTGGTCGGCCAGCGCCGCGAGGAAGGCTTTCCGCCGGGGGCGGCTGACCTGCAATTCGTAGGGTCCCACCTGCACCATCCCCTGCTGCACGCTCTTCACCTGTGCCAGATTGACAAGGTAGCCGCTGTTGCAGCGGGCAAAAGGCCGCTCGGCCAGCTTTTCCTCAAAGGCTTTCAGGGTGCCTGCCGCCACGAAATCGCCCTCTTCGGTATAAAAATGGACGCGGTGTCCCTCGCTTTCCAGATAATAGATGAGGGACGAATCCAGCCGCCGCATCCCGCCCTCCACCGGCAGGGCCAGATAATGCCGTGCGCGGCGGCGCAGCTGTTCTTCGGCCTTGCGCAGCTGCTGCGAAAATGCAAAATAAGGCACCGGCTTGAGCACATAGTCCAGTGCGCCCACGGCGTACCCGCCGATGGCGTACTGCGCCATATTCGTGATAAAAACGATGATGACGTCCTTGTCCAGCTCCCGCACCCGCCGGGCCGTCTCCATGCCGTCCAGATGCTTCATCTCCACGTCCAGAAACAGGATGTCGTACACCGGGCGGTAATCATCCAGCAGCTCCATGCCGTCAGCGAACTCCGTCACCGCGAACTCGGTGCCGTACTGCCGGGTGTGCCGCTGCACATACCCCTGAAGCTGCGCCCGCACCTCTGCCTCGTCCTCGACCAGAGCAATGCGTATCATTGCCGCACCTCCTTTTTCCGCAATTTTTCTAGTTTTTATTGTAACACGAAATAGGGCGTGTGGCAAATAGGAGAATAAAACAGCAGCCCCGCTTCATCTGCCGCGAGGCTGCTGTTCTGTGATTGGAAAAATTTCAGGCTCAGTTCGTCTTGACGGCTACAAGGATACGGATCTTCCTGCCGCCGGAGCAGCCGAAGTTGTCGTACCAGCCGATGAGCTTATAATCCTCGGTGTTGATCTTGGGCAGCGAGGTGGTGAAATACTGGCCGTTCGACCACAGATACACCTGCATATCGTCGGCGGTCTCATAGCGCTTGTCGCCGCTCATGACCGAAGCTGCGCCCAGCTTATCGATGACTACCGGCGAGAGCTGGAGCATCCGGTTGATGGCCTTGCCGTCAGCAGAACGGCCGATGGCGATGCCGCCTGCGATAACGGGGTACTTGGTGGCGGTGCTGTAGGCCACCTGCTTGCCGCCGGAGTAGCAGACATAGGTCGCACCCTCGCCCAGATAGTTGAGGAAGTCGCCCAGCGTACCGCCCACGCTGTCGCCGGTGCGGCGGAGCACATAGCTGAACAGCTGGTCCGTCTTGCCGGTAAGGGTGTTCCAGGTAGAGCTGACGACACTGCCGTCGATGAGGCCGTAGAGCACATCGCTGGTGCTGGGGACAAGGATGTTCTTCACATCCTGGAAAGTTTCCTCATCGGTCTTGTCCACCTTGGTGGTGGTCGTGGTGGTCCCAGCGGGGAGGCCTGCGGCCTCTCTTGCGGCGTCCTGTGCCTTATCGCTGATCTTTTTGTCGATCTTCTTGGCGGCTTCGTCCGTCAGGCGGCGGACAGAATCCAGCGCAGCGTACTCCCACAGGTCACCGGTCACATCGTCGAGGATGACCCGGTCGATCTGGCCTGCGGAATTGGTGGTGTAGTAGCGGACGTCGCTTTCACTCAGAGTTACCCCCGATAGGCGGCTGGGGCGAACTGCCCCAGCCACACCCTCCGACGTCGTATCAATGATCTGCACGTTGTCTGCAAACGGGGTGTCGCCCAGCGCGGTGCCGTCGGCGCTGACGGTGCCGCTGGTCGAGCGGGGCGAGATGGACTGGACGCTTTCGCCGTCACCGTCCACGCTGATCTCCACCAACTTGCCGGCCGGGAAATTGAGCTTATTATCCACGTTGACGGTGCGGGCGGTGCCGTCGGTACACATGACCGAGACAGCCTGCTGCACCTCAGCGCTGTTCGTCTCCACGAGGGTGCGGGATGAGGACTGGACCACGCCGTAGAACACAGCGTCTGCCGCGTCGCCGGTGAGGACGGAGACAGCTGCATCGTTCATGCCCAGCAGCAGAGTGACCACCTGGCCCACGCCGCCGCCGGACAGGGAGGACAGCTGGTAGGCCACAGAGGGCGAAGCGATGGCGTAGGTGACGCCGGCCACGGTCACAGAGGTCGGAGCGCTGGCCGAGGGCGAGACAGCCGTCACACGGCCTGCGGCGCGCTTATTGTAGATCCAGACGGTGCGGGCGCTCTCGTTATAATAGTAGACATCATAGGGAGAGAGGGCCGCAGAGGTGGTGACTTCGTCGTTGCGGTAGATGGCCGCCGGGGCGAAAGGCAGGACGGTGGAAGCATCTGCCACGAAGGGACCCTTGACGTTGTCCAGCAGGACCGACGAAATGTCCACCTGGCCGTCGCTCACGGTAAAGCCCAGGGTGGAAGCGTAGACCTGACCGCTGCCGTTCATAGCGGTGAGGGCGTTGTAGAAGAGCATGGTACCCTGCTCGAGGGTCAGAGTCTCGCCCTGACGGGCATTGATCTCATTACGCAGGCCCAGTGCGCTGGCCTTGCTGAGCTGAGCTGTGGGGAAGGTACCGCCCAGCTTTGCCACATCATAGCCCAGCAGGCGCAGCGCCATGGTGCAGGCTTCTTCCAGCGTGACGGTGTTGTCCGGGCGGAAGCTGCCGTCGGAGTAGCCGGTCATCCAGCCGTTCTGGACGGCAGTGCGGATGTAGACCGCATAGGGAGAGTCGCTGTCCACGTCGCTGTAGAGGCGGCCGGTGCGGCCCTGTGCCGTGGTGGTATCGCGGTAAGCAGAGAATGCAGTGAGGAGGCGGGCCGCCTGCTCACGAGTGAGGGGCGCACCCAGAGAACCGGCCTGCTCGGCGGTCAGACCGCCCAGTGCCGTCGCCGTCTGGACTGCCGCGTTGGAGCCGACCGCAGAAGCGGGCAGCACCAGCATGGAAACAGCCACGCAGACAGCCAGCAGGAATGCGAGGAATCGTTTTTTCATGGTAAACTCCTTAATCATATCTGAGCGCTTCGATGGGGTTCAGGCTGGCGGCACGGCGGGCCGGCAGGAAGCCGAACAGGACACCGATGCCGCAGGAGATGCCCACGGCGATGGCTGCTGCGTCCGCCGAGGGGGTGACATTCAGGGTAATATCCGTCAGGATATACGGAAGGATCTGGTTGATAATGGCCGACACGACGTAGCCCAGCACGATGCCGAGGCAGCCGCCCAGCGCCGACGTGACGCCGGCCTCCACGACGAACTGGGTCAGGATGGTGCTCTCCTGTGCGCCCAGCGCCTTGCGGATACCGATCTCACGGGTGCGTTCGGTGACGGACACCAGCATGATGTTCATGATGCCGATGCCGCCGACCAGCAGCGAGATGCCTGCAATGGCCGTCAGGACGCCCACCATAATATTGATCATAGAGGACATCTGCGACATTGCCGCACTCAGGCTCATGACGTAGACATAGTCGTCCTTGCTGACCAGCTTCTTGAGCCGCGACTGCAAAAACTCCTGTGCCTCATTCGAGTGGTCCGCGTCCTGCAGGACCACATAGTACTGGCTGACACTGCTGGTGTTGTTGACGCTCATCAGGGTGGTATAGGGGATAAGAACAATGTCGTCGTTGCCGCCCTCGTACTGAGAGGCGGGTTTGGAGCGGCCCTCCAGCACGCCCACGATGCGGTACTCGCTGGCGCCTACCTTGAGGGTGCTGCCGAGACCGTTGCCGCCGAAGATCTTGCGGTCCACATAGTCGCCGATGACACAGATATTCTTGTTGTCTATCAAATCGGTGTACTGGATGCCGCGGCCCTTGGCCACCTTGTAGTTGTTGATGGTCGTGTAATCTTCGTTGACGCCGCTGATGTAGGTGCGGCGGTACTTCTCGCCCGCCACCCGCAGCGTGTCGCCGCCGACACTGGCAATCGGCGAAAGACCCTTATAATACTCGGGCTTTTCATTGATGATCCTGTACACATCGTCCACTTCCACTGAGCGGGTGCTGGCGGTCATGATGTTGACGGACAGAATATCGCTGCCCATATCGGAGTAGAAGTCCTGCATCATGTTGGTCATGCCGTTGCCGAGGCCAACGATGACGATGACGGCCATGACGCCGATGATGATGCCCAGCATGGTGAGGAAGGTGCGGACTTTGTTGCTCAAGACGTTCTGGACGGCCTGTTTGAAGGTCTCCTTTATCATGCCTGCGTCCCCTCCTCTCCGGCTTTCGGCTCTGCCATCATGAAGTTCGGCTGAACGACTGCCTCGGGTGCGTGGGCATCGCCATCGTAGACGACGCGGCCATCTTCAAGGCGGATGATGCGCTCGGCCTGCACAGCAATGGAGTTGTCGTGGGTGATGAGGACGACCGTATTGCCCTGCTTGTGCAGATCCTGGAGCATTCCCAGAACTTCGCGGCTGGTGTGGGAGTCCAATGCACCGGTCGGCTCGTCGGCCAGGATGACCGCCGGGCCGCGGGCCAGCGCACGGGCAATGGACACACGCTGCTGCTGACCGCCGGAAAGCTGGTTGGGCAGGTTTTTGAGCTTATTGCCCAGACCCACCCGCTCAAGGGCAGCCTTTGCCGTCGCGTGGCGCTGTGCGGCGGGGATGCCCGCATACACAAGGGGAACTTCCACATTCTCCAGAAGCGTCAGCTTCGGCAGCAGGTTGTACTGCTGGAAGATGAAGCCCAGCTTCTCGTTTCGGATGCTTGCCAGCTCGCGTCGGCTCATCTTGCCGACATCCCTGCCGTCCAGCAGATAAGTGCCTTCGGTAGGCACATCCAGACAGCCGATGATGTTCATACAAGTGGATTTACCAGAGCCGGACTGGCCGACGATGGCCACGAACTCGCCTTTGTTGATTTTGAAAGAGACGTGGTCGGCGGCCTTTACGAGGGTGTCGCCCATCTGGTAATACTTGCAGACCCCATCAAATTCTATCAGCGTGCTCATTCGTCATCTCCTTCGGCGGAGGCCATCATGTTGCTGTAGAAGTCGGTCGCACTGACGCTGGAGTTGTCGTAAGCGATGGTATCGCCCTCCTGCAGGCCGCTCTTCACTTCGATGTAATCGTCATCGCTGATGCCGGTGGTCACCTTGACGTAGACGTAGCCGTCGGGAGCGGTCATGGAAGTCTCAGCATTGGCAGCGCTGGGCGAATCCTTGGTCACCAGCACATAGCTGCCCCGGACGAGGGCGGCGTTGGGCAGGGCCAGAACATTCTTGACGCTGGCGGTGGTGATCTTCGCAGTGGCGTTCATTCCGGGCAGCAGCTCGCCCATGTCGTCGATGCGGACGGTGACGGGGTAGCTGGTAGAGCCGTTGGCGGTAGTGCCTGCCACGAGGATACTGCTGATGACGCCCTTGTAAGTCTCACCCGGGACGGCGTCGGCGGTGATGTCCACCTCCTGGCCGACCTCGAGGGAGCGGATCTTCAGCTCGTCCACGTTGAGCTTCATTTCCAGATAGCTCATATCGTAGATGGTGCAGAGGTTCTGCATGGCGGTGTCGTTGGCGCTGAGCTTGTCGCCGGCCTTGACTTTCTTATCCACGATGGTGCCGCTGATCGGGGCGTCGATGGTATAGTGGCTGATGGTCTTCTCGGCAGAAGACATCTGCAGCTCGGCAGCGCGCAGGCTGTCAGCGGCGTTCCTGGTCTGCTTGTCCAAATCTTTACCGGTAATGCGGAGGATGACGTCATCCTGACGGACGGTGCTGCCCTCCTTGACGCAGAGTTCGGACACGGTGCCGGAGGCAGCTGCCACGACAGTCTCCTCACGCTGGTAAGTAAAGTGTGCAGAGTTGAGGGAGCTGACGCCGTTCACCTGTGCCACAGCGGCCTGTGCGGTGGTCAGGCTGCCCGCGTTGGGAACAGCGATGGTGACGGTGCAGGTCATCAGGCTGGCGTCGCCGGCAGGGTCTGCACCGGAAACGGAGCGGATGGTGCCGTTCAGCGTCTCAAAAGTGGTGTCCGGCATGACCTGTGCGGCCTGACCGGCGACAAAGCTCTGGGCCTCTGCGGCAGGGAAATCCACGGCCAGCAACATCACGGAGGTGTCGCGGATGGTGGCCACAGCCTGACCAGCCTGCACGGCGTCGCCTGCGGCGACTGCAAAGGAGCTGACCTCGCCGCTGATCTTGGTGCGGACATTCTGCATATCCGCAATGTCATCGTAATTGCGCTGTGCCTGCTCCACCGAGAGCTGTGCGCTCGCGAGGTTGTTTTCCACATCCGAAATGTCGATGGTGTAAAGAATATCGCCCTTCTCGATGCTGTCGCCCAGCTCAAAATCGGCGGTGAGCACCGTGCCGGTGACGAGGGACTTGACGGTGTAGGAATCGGCGGCGTTGATGGTGCCGCTGCCGTCGTAGACGTTCACGATGTCGCGGCGTCCCAGCTTCTCCTGCGTGTAGGCAAGGTCTGCCGACGCACTGCGGCTCTTGCGCGGCACGATGACCGCCACCAGCACCGCTGCGGCTGCGACCACCGCGATGCAGCGCTTTTTGTGGGTCTTGATAAAGTGGAACACCTTATTTTCTCCGCCGGTATTCTCCTGCGGAGAGGCGTCCTGTGTCTTCTTGTTGAAACCTAGCATGAAAAGCCTGACCTCCTGTGTTTCATGAAAAAGAAAAGTTCTTTCTGCCTGTTTTCATTCGTTCTGCGCTTTCCCCCACAGCGTCCGCCAAAAATGACCTGTCTGCGAGATACTGCCCCGGGTTAGCGGCACAAACCATTATAATGATACCACCTAACAAAACGGACTACAAGAAATTTTTCCTGCACAATCTGCAACTTTTTTGAAAATTTTTCCATCATCTCTGTGTCTGGAGCTGGAACATCAGACAGAGCTTTCGGATGAAGAGTTCATCCACTCGCTCCGGCCCTTCGTGCAGCGGCTTTTGGGATACAGTCAGAAATAAGACCCCCGACCTTGACGATCGTCTGCAATGAGACTTTCACCTGCAAGAACTGCGGGCGGGTCGTCATCTGCACCCGCTATCCCCTCTTGCATCCGTTATCCAGCCGTTCCGGTGTGCAAAAAGTGTGCAAAAATGTGCAGAGCCAAAATCAGCCCCTTAAAACTGGTATCGGATTTTTATGCAAAGCCGGGAAAATGGTCGGGTTCGAGCCCAAAACGGCAGCTGAAATCCCATCTGTTCAGACCAAGCATCAAATGTGCCTCCACAACTACGATTCATGGCAGGGATTTGGACATTTCAAAACACATCAGGGAGCAGCATAGGTCACAGCTGCTCCCTGATGTGTTTTTTGTGGTTCTTTTCAATGTGTCACTGTCACGGATCTGTTGCCTGCAATACGCAGGCACAATACCCCGGTTCCGGCTGGTAGCAATGGATCGTAAGGCATTTGTCCACCTCCGGGCTGTAGTCGTGAAGGATGTGCTTTGTTCCGTTCAACGCCACATCCGCATACGATACAAGCCACTTCTTATCACCATTGGGGAACACTTCGTAAAACGAACGGCCAAGCATTTCTTCCACCGGCACGCCTTCGATCGTTGCCATTTCGGCATTGCAGTAGCGGAAAATAAAATCTACCCCGCGTCCGTCCTCATTGAACACCAGCTCAATAATGCAGAATGCCAGCGGCATATCGTCCAGCAGACTGCATTTTTCCAGCAGGCTCATACTCATTGGGCGTGGCTGTGCGTCCACCCGCCTGATTTCTGCGCGCAAGCGGCGATGGTCGCTCAGACCACGTCTACGTCCCTGAAAACTGCGGCCATCTGACATTGTATAAATACCGTCATTGCTAATATCTACAATCTGGCTGCGGCACACTACGATTCCCTTACTGATGTTCAGAAACATATCTTCCGGCAAAGCAGACAAGACGCTGTGCAACGGAGCATACAGCGCAACTTCTTCCCCATCCATGCGGTGAACGACTGTTTTGCGGTCGTTACGGTAAAGATACAAGATGTTTTCTGGGCAAAGGTCATTTTTCTGAAACCACTCATGCAGATCATTCATCGCCATACTCCTTTGTCAGTTGGATATGTTTAGTATAGCATACCTCCGTGCAGCGCACAAGAACAGCTTGATTAAAATTCATTTCAACGGAGTTTTCACCAATTTGCATCGAACATTTTTGTCAATATTCACGTTTTCAATGTCGAAAGTGCAGAAGTCGTTGACTTTCAGGCACTTTCTGTGTATTCTGTAACATAGAAGGTCAAATGGTTTTTTCGCAAGATGAATGCCCTGAGCGGCTGGCAGCCGCCCACGGTCTGTGTAAAATAAACCCAGATATAAAGGAGGCAAACCACCATGAAGATGACCCGCAGAAACTTTCTTTCCACTTCAGCGGTTGCGGCGTTAGCCTGCGGCGCATCCCTGACCGCACACGCAGCAGGCAGTACCGATGAAAACAGTCTGAATTTTATCACAGACATTTTCAAGGACTCCACCCAACCGGGCGAGATCGAAGAGGCAACGGCTATCACGGCAGAAAAGAACGCCGAATGGTATGAAAAGCTGGATTTTTCCGATCGGCGGGAGTTTGCCAACGCAGAACGCGGCTGGCTGGACAATGCGGAAGGCAGGATCATCGATGGTGAGGATAACAGATCTGCATGGGATCTGCAAAGCTACGGCGATTTGAACCGGGATGCTCCGGACACTGTAAACCCCAGTCTGTGGCGGAATACCCAACTCAACGCCAAAGCCGGTCTGTTTGAAGTATGTGACGGCATCTACCAGGTGCGCGGCTTTGATATGGCCAATACGACCTTTATCCGCACCGACCACGGTTGGATCGTGTTTGATGTGCTAATGTGCAAGGAAAACATGAAGGCTGCCAAGGAGCTGATGGAGGAGCGCTTCGGTCCGCTGGACATCAAGGCGGTGCTGTACAGCCACTCTCATGTGGACCACTTCGGCGGCGTGGAGGGCATTATCACCCGGGAGCAGGTAGCGGATGCAAAGCTTTCGCTTAAAAAGCAGCTGGCTTCCGGCAAGACCCTTGTGCTTGCGCCGGCGGGATTTCTGAAGCACGCCATCAGCGAAAATGTCTATGCAGGCATCGCCATGGCACGGCGCGCACAGTTCCAGTACGGCACGGTGCTTGACAAGGGCGAAAAGGGTGCGCTGAGCGTGGGCATCGGCATGGGACAGTCCACCGGTACGGTGTCCCTCATCGCTCCCACCTACGAGATCGGAGAAGATGTTCCGAAGCTGACCATCGACGGGCTGGAGATCGAATTCCAGCTGACCCCCGGCACCGAAGCCCCTGCTGAGATGAACGCCTATTTCCCGAAATACCGCGCCCTCTGGATGGCGGAAAACTGCACCGGTACGCTGCATAATCTGTACACCCTGCGCGGCGCAGAGGTGCGCGATGCCAACGACTGGGCGAAGTATATCATCGAGGCAGATCAGCGCTTCTGCAGCAAGACTGATGTGGTGTTCCAGAGCCACAACTGGCCGCATTGGGGCGAGGAGATCCATGAGTATCTGTTGAACACGGCAGCGATCTACAAGTTCATCCACGACCAGACCCTGCATTACATGAATCAGGGATATACCTCAAATGAGATCTCGGCGATGCTGACCCTGCCCAAAAAACTGGAAAAGATCTGGTATACCCGTCCGTACTACGGTACGCTGGCGCACAATTCCAAGGCCGTTTACCAGAAATATCTGGGCTGGTATGACGCAAACCCGGTCAACCTGAATCCGCTCCCGCCCAGCGATACCGCCAAGAAGCTGGTAGAATATCTGGGCAGTGCCGATGCAGTCCTCCGCAAAGCGCAGAAGGATTTTGAAAAGGGCGAGTATCAATGGGTGGCGCAGATCACCAAAGAACTGGTCTACGCCGACCCGTCCAACCAGAAGGCGCGCAATCTGTGTGCAGATGCACTGGAACAACTTGGCTATCAGGCAGAGTCCGGCGCGTGGCGCAACGCCTACCTGATGGGCGCTGCAGAACTCCGCAGAGGCAACCTGTCCAAACTGGCGCGCTCAGCCAATGGACTGACCGCGACAATGGGCGAGATGACCATCGCCATGCTGCTGGATTACATCGCTATCATGAGTGATGCCAATGCCGCCCAGAACGATGATCTGACTCTGAATCTGACGGTGACAGATGTGAATGAACAGTTCTATGTAACCCGTAAGAATGGCATCCTGCTGTCTTACCCCGGCGAGAACCATCCGGATGCACAGGCTTCCGTCACCTGCAAGCGTCTGCAGCTCTTTGCCCTGATGCAGGGTCAAAAGGCCGGGCAAATACAGATCAGCGGAGATCCCACTGTCCTGAAACGCCTGCTGGCATATGCGTCCAAGTTTGAAAAAACCTTCAATGTCATTGAACCGTAAAAACGATTCGGAATTTCAATTTTTTGAAAATATCTCTGAACCTTTGATATTAGGTTCTGTCAAGAGGGCTGGCACCGTCCAGCCCTCTGTCTTTTTGCTAAAGTTTCCGTGTGAACAAGTAGAGTTTCGACAAACCCCGGCTGGAGTTGACCGAGAAAATCGAAGCCAACTTCTATTCCCAAGATCTGACCCCGGCAGCAACAAAAATCTCCGGTAAGGAAATCCTTGAAGCCATCCGGCTGATGAATGCAGACGAACGCAGAGAGTTGACGAGAGCCTTGTTCGCTTAACATCTCTTCTTTTTATGAAAAGGAAAGCAGGCTGTGCAAACCTTGCGCAGAAAAGCCCCCGATTCGGGCAAATGTGCAAACGGTGTGCAGAAAGTGTGCAGCCGCTTTTCTACATAAAGAAAGAACGCCAAATCTTACGATTTGACGTTCAATATCTGGTGCACCTCGCGCACTCATATCCGAACTTTTCTCCGCTTTCACGGCTTCCCCGAAAGCGACCGTTTTTGTACCTTCCTTATAGTTAAAGGTAATAAGCACCTTATCATCGTAGAGATAGATGGCATTGATGAAGGTATCCACCAGTGCCTGCCGCTGCTCCGGCTGGGTCATATCCAGCTTGCGGAAGCGAAGCAGCCAAAACCGGACGAACTCCTCTTTCATCTTTGGCTTAGCCAGCCGTTCCTCTGCAATGCGGGCTTGCAGTTCTTTTCGCTGATCTTCCAGAGCTTCCAGCCGCTCCTTGGTGGAGCTGGTCAGAATGCCCATCTGGATAGCGTTCAGCATATTGGTGATGCCGACTTCCGTTTCCTTCAACTGCTTTTCGTAGATGGGCAGGTCTGTGCTTTCCTGATTTTGCAATTCCATGACTTTGACAATGATGGCATTCATGGAAGCGTCATCTTCCACCAGCTTCATGGTTTCGTTGACCACCAGATCTTCCAGCCACTGTTTCCGCACGGCCTTTTTATCGCAGGTCTTTTTCTTCTTGGCAGCAGCACACTTATAATAGGTGTACATCTTCCCGGTGTGGCTGACACCGCTTTCGCCGAACATCAGCGCACCGCACTTGCCGCAGTACAGCTTGGTGGTGAGCAGATAGATTTCCTCTGCCTTATGACGGGCAGGGGCCTTTTTATTTTTCGCCAGCTTTTTCTGCACCTTGTTGAACAGCTCTTCCGATACCAATGCCGGGATCGCATTGGGCTGTACCACATCCCGCAAACGCAATTCGCCGATGTACCGTCGATTACTCAGCATCCGCTGAATCGTATTGTAGGACATCTCCCCGCCCATTGAATTTTTGATGTTGTGCGCCTTCAACCAATCCCGCAGGTCAGTCATGGTCGCACCGTCCGCATACTTCTGGAACGTCTGCTCCACATACGGAGCCAACAACGGGTCGGGCTGGTAATGCCGGGTCTCATCGATCATGTAGCCGAACGGAATCGTGCCACCATTATAAATGCCCTTGAGAGCGTTCTCAGTCATGCCGCGCACGACCTTTTCAGACAGGTCAGCCGAGTAGTATTCGGCGTAGCCTTCCAGCACCGATTCCAGAATAATGCCCTCCGGGCCAGCCGAAATGACTTCCGTTGCCGATACCAGTTTCACGCCGTTTCGCTTCAGCTGGGTCTTGTACCGGGCACTATCATAACGATTCCGGGCAAAGCGGTCGAGCTTCCAGACAATGATGATGTCAAAGATGCCGCGTTCGCTGTCTTTGATCATCTGCTGGAACTGCGGGCGGTTATCGGTCTTGGCGGAGATGGCACGGTCAATGTAATGCTTCACCACCGTGAAGCCGTTCTTTTCCGCATAGGCGGTGCATTCCCGGATCTGACCTTCAATGGATTCTTCACGCTGACTATCAGTAGAATAGCGGGCATAGATCTGTCTCTTATACACATCTCCGAGCCCACGAGACTGCA
>ENA-OYWT01000751-OYWT01000751.1-human-gut-metagenome-genome-assembly--contig:-NODE-751-length-13337-cov-9.495031_pt1 | contig 13337 bp, 8 predicted proteins | sample MGYA00244171_ERZ653399 | MGnify/ENA primary metagenome ERZ653399 (study PRJEB26926, sample SAMN06164987) | human gut metagenome | biome: ENVO:00009003; feature: ENVO:2100002; material: ENVO:00002003... | reverse complement strand
AGGTAGATACACCTCAGAACCTTTACAATACACCTAACAACATCTTCGTTGCTGGTTTCATTGGTTCACCTCAGATGAACCTTATTGATGCTACAGTATCTCAGGAAGGTTCACAGGCAGTTCTTAAGATGAGCGAAGAAGTTACTATCAAACTTCCAGCTGAAAAGAGCAAGAAGCTTATCGATGAAGGTTATGTTGGAAAGACAGTTGTAGTTGGTATCCGTCCAGAAGACGTTAAAGATGATCCAGAATTTATCGCTGCTCATCAGGATACTAAGTTTAAGTCAACAATCAGAGTATATGAATTACTTGGTGCTGAAGTTAACCTTCACTATGAAATCGGTGATGTTACATGTACAGCTAAGGTTAATCCTAGAACAACAGCTCGTCCAGGTGATGAAGTTGAATTCGCTATGGATGTTGCAAGACTTCATGTATTTGATAAGGAAACAGAAATGGTAATTACTCACTAATTACTATACATAATTAGATATTTGTATTATTCAAATATAATTATTTTATAAAATTTAGAGGAAGTGTATAATTTCTATACATTTCCTCTTTTTTTTTTTGTCATTTTGCTTTACAATGATATAGTAAATGTCAAAAAGATGCGAAGGAATGGAGTATAATATGATTTCAAATCAGATTTTACAGACAACCGTTGATGGGTTAAAAGAAATATCACGAGTTGATTTATGTGTTATTGATGCAGAGGGCAAGGTTGTAGCTAAGACATTTGATAATGTTGCTGAATGTACAGCAGATGCACTTGTATTTATAGATTCACCAGCAGATAGTCAGGTGGTTAATGGATATCAGTTCTTTAAGGTTGTTGAAGATGGCAATCTTGAGTATATAATATTGGCTAAGGGAACAACTGATGATGTATTTATGTTAGGAAAGCTTGCAGCATTTCAGATACAGAATCTTTTAGTTGCTTATAAGGAAAGATTTGATAAGGATAACTTTATAAAGAATCTTCTTCTTGATAATCTTCTAAGGGTTGATATGTATACAAGAGCTGAGAAGCTTCATATTGATACGGATGTAAAGAGAGTTGTATATATTATTGAGACTAAGCACGAGAAAGATATTAATGCATTAGAGACAATAAGAACTTTATTTGCTTCAAGAACAAGGGATTTTATCACAGCAGTTGACGAGAAGAGTATAATACTTGTCAGAGAGGTTAAGAGTAATGAAACTTACGAAGACCTTGATAAGACAGCAGAAGTTATTATAGATATGTTAAATACAGAGGCTATGAGTTCTGCTCATATTGCTTATGGTACTATTGTTAATGATATAAGAGAAGTATCACGTTCTTACAAGGAAGCTAATATGGCTCTTGATGTAGGCAAGATATTCTATAGTGACAAGAATGTTGTTGCATATAACAGACTTGGTATTGGACGTTTAATATATCAGCTTCCACTTCCACTTTGTCAGATGTTCATAAGAGAGATATTTGACGGAAAGTCACCTGATGATTTAGATGAGGAGACATTATCAACAATTAACAAGTTCTTTGATAACAGCCTTAATGTATCAGAGACATCAAGACAGTTATATATCCACAGAAATACTCTTGTATACAGACTAGATAAGCTTCAGAAGACTACAGGCCTTGATTTGAGAGTGTTTGATGATGCCATAACATTTAAGATTGCACTTATGGTAGTTAAATATATGAAATATATGGAAAGTAAAGATACATACTAATTTGGAGGAATATTAATAATGATTATAATGGAAGATGTTACCAAAACGTATACATCTGGAGTTCCTGCTTTGAACGGAATTAATCTTCACGTTCAGAAAGGAGAATTCGTGTTTATAGTAGGTAAGAGTGGTTCAGGTAAGTCAACTCTTATAAAGCTTCTTCTTAAGGAACTTGACCCAACATCGGGTAAGATATACGTTAATAAAAAGTACCTTAATAAACTTACAAGAAAGAAGTTACCATATCTTAGAAGAGATATCGGTGTTGTATTTCAGGATTTCAGACTTTTACCAGATCGTAATATATACGATAATATTGCATTTGCACAGAAAGTTGTCGAAGCTCCTAATAAGAAGATTAAGAGCAGGGTTCTTGCTATGCTTTCAATGGTAGGACTTCTTGATAAGTATAAGTCATTTCCTAATGAGTTATCAGGTGGGGAACAGCAGAGAGTTGCCATAGCTAGAGCACTGGTTAATAAGCCAGCTATATTATTGTGCGATGAGCCTACAGGTAACCTTGACCCAGCTAATTCTAATGAGATTATGAAGATATTAGATCAGGTTAACAAGCAGGGAACAACAGTACTTGTTGTTACTCATAATATGGAGATAGTTCAGCAGATGAAGAAGAGAACTATTACTATGAGCGAAGGCAAGATTATCAGTGATTTGGAAAAAGGTGGTTATTTCTATGAAGATTAGATCGTTATTTTATCATATTAAAGACGGATTAAAGAACATCTATCGTAATAGATTGTTCTCTCTTGCGTCTATAGCAACAATTACAGCGTGTATATTCCTTTTTGGTGTATTCTATGCACTTGTATCCAATTTTCAGTATATGATTCATAAGGCTGAGAATGAAGTATGCGTAACAGTATTTTTCGATGAAGGACTTACAGACGCAGATATTAAGAAGCTTGGCGATACGATAAGCCAGCGTAATGAAGTGTCAAGAATTCATTATACATCAGCTGATGAAGCGTGGGAGAATTACAAGGCTGAGTATTTTAAAGATTACCCAGAACTTGCAGAGGGTTTCAAGGATGATAATCCTCTTGCTAATTCTTCATCATATGAGATATATCTTAATGAAGCTTCAAGTCAGGCTACACTTGTAACATACCTTGAAAATCTTGATGGTATAAGACAGGTTAACCGTTCAGAGGCAACAGCAAGTGGACTTGCTAGTGCCGCAAGACTTGTTAGTTACATAACAATAGCAATTATAGTTATTCTTCTTGCAGTATCTATATTCCTTATTACTAACACAATTGTAATAGGTATTACTGTCCGTAAAGAAGAGATTTCTATTATGAAGTATATAGGTGCTACAGATGCATTTGTTAATGCACCATTCTTCGTAGAAGGTATTGTAATTGGACTTGTTGGTTCAATTATTCCAATAGTTATTCTTAGATTTGTATATGAGAATATTATTAATTTTGTTATGAATAAGTTCTCGATACTTCAGAATATTCTTGCATTTATGCCGGTTAATGATGTATTCAGAATACTGGTTCCAGTAGGAATTCTTCTTGGTATCGGAATAGGTGCATTAGGAAGCTTCTTTGCTGTAAGAAAGCACGCTAATGTATAGCAGATAATATTAGCCAGACATAGGACTGCTGCATTGAATTATATGATTATGTATTATATATGAAGATTATATTATGTGATTGTATATGATATGTGGAAGTCCTATTTAAAAATAAAAATGGTATCCGACAGTATAGATTGTTATGCTATTGTTAAGCGGCTGTTTGTATGCATTTTATAAATGGTCTGACTGAATGGAGGAGTTGTATGAGGAGAGCATTAGCAAAAAGGCTTATTCCATTGTTGATGGTACTTGTGCTTGTAATACCATATTTTGCAGTGTCATATTATGATGTATATGGAGATGATAAGCAGAATCTCAATGATGCTAACAGCAAGAAAAAAGATTTGCAGAGCCAGTATGAACAGACAGAGAAAATAATTGAAGACTTAAAGGCACAGAACGATGATATGATAGCTTATATTGCCCAGCTTGATGCACAGATGTCCAGTGTTGACGGTGAGCTTAATGAGGTTAATGAGCAAGTTGAGCAGATAGAGGCTGAGATAGCGGATACGGAAGAAAAGCTTGCACAGGCAGAGATAGAGGCAGAAGAACAGTATAGTTCAATGAAGCTTAGAATTCAGTTTATGTATGAACATAATGATGAAACATATTTTGCATTGCTTATGAATTCCCAGAGTATGGGTGATATGCTTAATAAGGCGGAATATATTACAAAAATCTCACAGTATGACAGGGAAATGCTTGAAAAATATAATGCTACTGTTACTTATATAACTGTCGCCAAAGCACAGTTAGAAACGGACAGGGAGACACTTGTAACCAAGCAGGAGGAGCTTGAAGATAAGAGAGCTTCACTTTCACTGCTTGAGTCAACCAAGAAGAGTGAAATGGCTTCATTACAGAAGAATAAGCAGCAGCAGGAGAATTATAAAGCTAAGATAGAAGCTGATATAAAGGCTCAGGACGAATATATTGCCAAGATAGAGGCAGAGATTAAGGCCAAGGAGAATAGTGGAAGTGCCAATGTTGTAAAATATGATGGTGGAAAGTTCAAGTGGCCTACAGAGTCAACAAGGATAACCTCACCTTATGGTGATACAGAGGGCAGAAGCTCTCCGCATAAGGGAATTGATATTGGTGCACTTAACAGAGGCGTTGCGGGTGATGCTATATATGCGGCGTATGATGGTGATGTGGTAATTGCGACATTTAGTTCATCAGCTGGTAATTATATTATGATTAATCATGGTGGTGGATTGTATACAAGATATCTGCATGCTTCAAAGCTTCTTGTCAGTGCAGGAACACATGTAACTAAGGGACAGAAGATAGCACTTATGGGAACAACTGGTGATTCTGACGGAGTTCATCTACATTTTGATGTAAGATATAACGGAAGTTATGTTTCACCTTGGAACTACTTAAGCAAATAAATATTAATAAATGCAGAGGCATATAGGTATGGACAATCAAAATAACAACATTTATTCAAATGATAATGTCAATAGTGATGATTTTAATGCTGGTGATAACATTAATGTAATTAATAATGTTAATGCAGATAATGACAACAATGCCGGAAACAGAATTAATAATAGTGCTTCGGATAATCGTGTAAATATTGGTGATTTGTATGGAATGAATGATTTAAGAAGAAATGCACAGCCGCCAAGAAAGAAGAAATCACAAGGCTTTGCAAGTGGAATGATTATCGGTGCTGTATCAGCATTTATGGCTGTTATACTTCTAATATTAAGTGTGGCAGCAGTGTGTATAGCTAAAGGCTACATTCATATAGGTGTTAATGGAGATGTATATATACAATCTGATGCAGTCACAGATTCAGACGGAATTGGAAGTGAGGTAGAAGGCAAGCTTAATGCAATTGATTCTGTGCTTGAATCCTTTTATTTTGGTGATGTAGATGATGAAACCGCCAAAGATAACATTTACAAGGCGTATCTTAGTTCATATGGTGACAAGTATACCATGTATTATACAGCGGATGAATATAAAGCCTTAAAGGAGTCAACAAATGGCAAGTTCTATGGCATAGGAGCAGTCTGCCAGCTTAGCGGTGAAGGTGGTGTTCTTCTTGTAGATGTATATGATAATGGGGCAGGTTATCAGGCTGGACTCAGGAGTGGCGACAGGGTTGTAAATGTTGATGGCAGGGACATAACAGATATGGAGCTTTCATCAGCCGTTGCACTTATTAAAGGCGACAAGGGTACATCTGTCACGCTGGAGGTCATTCGTGGAACTGAGCGACTGACATTTTCTGCGGTAAGAGATGCTGTTGAAGCAAAGACAGTGTCATATACACTTCTTGATAATAATATAGGTTATCTTTCGATATCACAGTTTGAGGAGGTAACAACAAAGCAGTTCAAGGCGGCTGTTGAAGATTTGCAGTCACAGGGTATGAAAGGACTTGTAATTGATATAAGAAACAATCCAGGTGGATTGCTTGATACGGTTGTAGGTATGCTTAAATATATGCTTCCTGACGGACTTATTGTGTATACAGAGGATAAGCAGGGCAATAGAAAAGAGTATAAAGGTCAGGATAATGATGAGTTCAATCTGCCACTGGCAGTTATTGTAAATGGCAACAGTGCCAGTGCCTCAGAGATATTTGCAGGTGCTATACAGGATTATGGCAAAGGAACGATAATTGGAACCCAGACATATGGCAAAGGAATTGTGCAGACAGTTAAACCACTTACAGATGGAAGTGCAATAAAGTTCACAATTGCCAAGTATTTTACACCAAAGGGTCAGGATATACACGGAAAAGGTGTTACTCCGGATATGGTAGTGGAATATGATACTGATGCAGATGTTGATACCCAGCTTGATGCGGCAATTAAGAATGTGGAAGCACAGATTAATTAAATATATGCAAATGGAAAATATATAAATTACAGTAAGCCTGATGGCTGATATGCAGATTGGCAGTTTGTTGAAATCTGTTGTGTATCAGCAGTCAGGTGATTTTTGTTATAAAATGAAACAAATGTTCTGCTTTTGATAGACAAAGGCATTTATTTGTAGTAAAATCAATATATAAGGTAAATACTATTAAATAATATTGTTGTTGACTATTTTACTATAGATTAACGAAGGGAGAATTGTTATGGAATTCAAGTTACACGCTCCTTATAAACCGACAGGAGATCAGCCCCGTGCAATAGAGAAGCTTGTGCAGGGATTTGAAGAGGGTAATCAGTTCGAGACACTTGTCGGTGTTACAGGCTCTGGTAAGACATTTACTATGGCGAACATAATACAGCATGTACAGAAGCCTACTCTTATAATCAGTCATAATAAAACATTAGCAGCTCAGCTGTACTCTGAGATGAAAGAGTTCTTTCCTGAGAATGCAGTAGAGTATTTTGTATCCTATTATGATTATTATCAGCCAGAGGCTTATGTGCCACAGAGCGATACTTATATAGCCAAGGATTCTTCGATTAATGACGAGATAGATAAGTTAAGACATTCAGCAACAGCGGCATTGTCAGAGAGAGATGATGTTATTATAGTAGCATCAGTTTCGTGTATATATGGTCTTGGTGCACCTATTGATTATAAGAATATGGTTATCTCACTTCGTCCAGGTATGGAAAAAGACAGGGATGAAATGATAGGAAAGCTTATAGATATACAGTATATGCGCAATGACCAGGATTTTAAAAGAGGAACATTCAGGGTAAGGGGAGATGTTGTAGAGATATATCCGTCAGCTTCCAGTGGAGATGCTGTGAGAGTAGAGTTTTTTGGTGATGAGATAGACAGGATAAGCGAGATTGATTCTCTTACCGGTGAGGTTAAATGTAACCTTGACCATGTTGCTATATTTCCTAATTCACATTATGTTGTTGAAAAAGAGAAGATGGAAAAGGCGATTGAGAATATTAAGAAAGAGCTTGCAGAGAGAATAGAGTATTTCAAGAGTGAGGATAAACTTCTTGAGGCACAGAGAATAGAAGAACGAACGAACTTTGATATAGAGATGATGCAGGAAACAGGCTTCTGTTCAGGTATTGAGAATTATTCAAGACATTTAGCAGGGCTTCCGGCAGGGTGTCCGCCATATACGCTCATGGACTATTTTCCAGATGATTTTATGATTATTGTCGATGAGTCACATATTACTATTCCACAGATAAGGGGAATGTATGCAGGCGATCAGGCAAGAAAGACGACACTTGTAGACTATGGCTTCAGGCTTCCTTCAGCGAAGGATAACAGACCGCTTAATTTTCAGGAGTTTGAGAGCAAGATATCACAGATGCTTTTTGTATCTGCTACGCCTAGCAGGTATGAGGAAGAACATGAACTTATGAGGGCAGAGCAGATTATAAGGCCTACAGGACTTCTTGATCCAGAGATAACAGTCAGACCAATAGAGGGTCAGATAGATGATCTTATAAGTGAGATTAATAAGGAAGTTGAGAAAAAGAATAAGATACTTGTAACTACACTTACCAAGCGTATGGCAGAGGATCTCACAGATTATCTTAAGGAAGTCGGCATAAGAGTCAAGTATCTTCATGCGGATATTGATACACTAGAGCGACAGAAGATTATAAGGGATATGCGACTTGACGGATTCGATGTGCTTGTTGGTATCAATCTGCTTAGAGAGGGACTTGATATTCCAGAGATAAGTCTTGTGGCTATTCTTGATGCTGATAAAGAGGGCTTCTTAAGAACAGAGACTTCACTTATCCAGACGATAGGACGAGCTGCCAGAAATGCAGATGGACACGTTATTATGTATGCAGATACTATAACAGAGTCTATGGAAAAGGCTATATCTGAGACGGAAAGACGTAGAAAGATACAGCAGGAGTACAATGAGGTACACGGAATAACCCCTCAGACTATAAAGAAGGCAGTAAGAGATCTTATAAGTATATCTAAGGCAGCAGAAGCAGATAATTCAAATGGAAGGCTTGATGTAGATTATGAATCTATGAGCATTAAAGATCTTGAAAAGGTTAAGAAGCAGATTGAGAAAAATATGCGTAAGGCTGCAGCAGAGCTTGACTTTGAACAGGCGGCTATGCTTCGTGATAAGATGATCGAGATTAATAAGTATATTTATGAGGATAAGAAGTCAGGCAGATAGAATTAATAGCTATTATACCAGGTGAGGCTATAAGTTCAAAAGCAATATTACGCAGTCAGAATTATAAAAAGCAGTTGCTGATTACGGAAAAAGCTTTATGTACCTGAGATGATTAAGGATTAAGAAAGAAGAAATAACGGAGAAAATAGAATATGGAAAAAGGCGATTACAGGAATTATATAAGAATAAGAGGTGCAAGTGAGCATAATCTTAAAAATATTGATGTAGATATACCAAGGGACAGTCTTGTAGTACTTACAGGTCTGTCTGGTTCTGGTAAGTCAAGTCTTGCCTTTGACACTATATATGCAGAAGGCCAGAGAAGATATATGGAGTCATTATCTTCATATGCAAGGCAATTCTTAGGACAGATGGAAAAGCCGGCGGTAGAGAGCATAGAAGGACTTTCACCAGCTATTTCCATAGACCAGAAGTCAACTAACAGAAATCCACGTTCAACAGTTGGAACTGTTACAGAGATATATGATTATTTCAGATTATTATATGCAAGAATAGGTACACCACATTGTCCAAAGTGTGGCAAAGTAATCAACAAGCAGACTGTAGACCAGATGGTTGATACTATTATGGAGCTTCCAGAAAGAACAAAGATACAGATATTAGCTCCAGTTGTAAGAGGAAGAAAAGGTGAACATAAGAAGCTTTTTGAACAGGCTAAAAAGAGTGGTTATGTAAGAGTTATTGCTGATGGCAATATGTATGAGCTTACAGATGAGATAAATCTTGATAAGAACAAGAAGCATAATATAGAAATTGTTGTTGACCGTCTTGTAGTTAAAGATGGAATTAACAAAAGACTTACAGACTCAATAGAAACAGCACTTAAGCTTGCAGAGGGACTTATGACAGTTGATGTTATAGATGGTGAGCCGATTAACTTTTCACAGAGCTTTTCGTGTCCGGATTGTGGCATAAGCATAGATGAGATAGAGCCAAGAAGCTTTTCGTTCAACAATCCATTTGGTGCGTGTCCTGATTGTTACGGACTTGGTTATACAATGAATTTTGATGCAGAGCTTCTTATACCAGATGATTCATTAAGCATCGATGAGGGAGCTATAGTTGGTATGGGATGGCAGTCTGTAAAGGATGAGGGCAGCTTTTCAAGGGCTATTATGAGTGCACTTGCAAAGGAATATAACTTCAGTTTATCAACACCATTTAAGGATTATCCAGATGATATTAAGGATATGATTATAAATGGTACTAAGGGCAGAAGTGTTAAAGTGCATTACAAAGGCCAGAGAGGCGTTGGAGAATACGATATAGCATTTGAAGGCCTTATCCATAATATGGAGAAAAGATACAGGGAAACTTACTCAGACAGTGCAAAGCAGCAGTATGAGGAATTCATGCGCATAAGACCTTGTAAGTCCTGCCACGGACAGAGATTAAAGCCATCATCTCTTGCTGTTACGATAGCAGATAAGAATATATATCAGATTACAGATATGTCTATTGTTAAGTTAAAGAAGTTTTTAGATGAGCTTGAACTTACAGACAGACAGAAGTTTATCGGTGCAGAGATACTTAAGGAGATTAAGGCAAGAATACAGTTTCTTATGGATGTAGGACTTGATTATCTTTCATTATCAAGAGCTACAGGTACGCTTTCAGGAGGAGAGGCACAGAGAATAAGACTTGCGACACAGATAGGTTCAGGACTTGTTGGTGTGGCTTATATACTTGATGAGCCAAGTATCGGACTTCATCAGAGAGATAACGACAAGCTGCTTGGGACACTTATACATTTGCGTGACCTTGGTAACTCAGTTATTGTGGTTGAACACGATGAAGATACTATGCGTGCCGCAGATTATATTGTTGATATAGGACCGGGTGCCGGACGTAATGGTGGAGAAGTTGTTGCGACAGGAACAGCAGCTGATATTATGGCATGCAAGGATTCGCTTACAGGTGCATATCTTAGCGGAAGAATCAAGATTCCAGTGCCGGCTAAGAGAAGAAAGCCGACAGGCTGGATAACTGTTAAGGGTGCAAGGGAGAATAATCTTAAAAATATTGATGTTGATATACCACTTGGAGTATTTACATGTGTAACAGGTGTATCGGGTTCAGGAAAGAGTTCCCTAGTGAATGAAATTCTGTATAAGCACCTTGCTAAGTCTTTAAACCGTGCAAGATGTATCGCTGGTGACCATGATGATATTATAGGAATCGAGCAGCTTGATAAGGTTATAGATATTGACCAGTCGCCAATAGGAAGAACTCCACGTTCTAATCCTGCGACATATACGGGTGTATTTGATATGATAAGGGATCTTTTTGCTTCAACAACAGATGCTAAGGAAAGAGGTTATAACAAAGGACGTTTCAGCTTTAATGTAAAGGGAGGACGTTGTGAGGCTTGTTCCGGAGATGGTATTATCAAGATAGAAATGCATTTCCTGCCTGATGTATATGTTCCTTGTGAAGTGTGTGACGGAAAGCGTTATAACAGAGAAACACTTGAAGTTAAGTATAAGGGAAAGAGCATATATGATGTGCTTGATATGACAGTTGAGGATGCAGTTGATTTCTTTGAAAATGTGCCATCAGTCAGAAGAAAAATAGAAACTCTTAATGACGTTGGACTTTCATACATTAAGTTAGGACAGCCATCTACAGAGCTTTCGGGTGGTGAAGCACAGAGAATAAAGCTTGCTACAGAGCTTTCAAAAAGAAGTACAGGAAAGACTATATACATTCTTGATGAGCCTACAACAGGACTTCATTTTGCAGATGTCCACAAGCTTGTTGATATACTTCATAAGCTTGCGGAGGGCGGTAACACTGTTGTTGTTATCGAGCATAATCTTGATGTTATCAAAACAGCCGATTATATTATAGATATGGGACCAGAAGGCGGCGACAGAGGTGGTACAGTTATTGCAAAGGGTACACCAGAAGAGGTTGCCAAGGTTAAGAAGTCTTATACGGGACAGTATGTTAAGAAGTATTTATAAGGATGGTGCAGATGACGGCATTATGGATGAAAGTTCAATGATAGAAGATGTTTAAAATCTCTAAATTGGTAAATTCGAAAATTGCAGGTGCTGGTCAGTGTTATAAATTATAAAAACATATCTTTTATGGTTACTTTAAATAATATAAAGTGTAAAAATACGACATTTGATTGCTAGGAGAAGAAAAATGGTATCAGGCATTATATTTGATATGGATGGCGTTCTTATAGATTCAGAAAGACAGTCTAATGAGGGCTGGCTATGGGCGGCAGGGCAGCTTGGAGTGGATATGCCCATGTGGCTTATAGACAGCTTTAAGGGTGCTCCGGCAGAGCTTTGCTGCAAGTCCTTTGATGATTATTACAAGGGTGTGATAGATTATTGGGAAGCGAAGGAGCTTAGAACACAGCATGTATACAAGATAAGGGAAACAGAAGGTATTCCTGTTAAAAAGGGCGTAAAGGACATATTTGAATATATAAGAAATAATGGATTAAATTGTGCAGTTGCTACATCAACAAGGCGTGAAAGTGCTGAGAAAACACTTCATGAAATAGGAGTGTGGGATTATCTTGATGCGGTTGTATATGGAGATGAAGTCGAACATGGAAAGCCAGAACCAGATATATTCCTTCGTGCGGCTAAGGCAATAGGCGTAAATCCGTCAGAGGCAGTAGTAGTTGAGGACAGCATTAATGGCATTAAGGCTGGATATGCGGCAGATATGAGAGTTGTTCATATTCCTGATACAATAGCAATAGATGATGATATCAGGAAGCTTACATATATGGTATGTGCTGACCTTAATGGACTTATTGATGTTGTGGAAAGTATTAACAAACCAGTTATTAACAGGAAAAATGTTATCAATGCATTTGCAGAGTATGTAAGAAATTATGACCCATCAGATGAAAAGATAAAGCTTAAGATAGATCATACCTACAGAGTAGCAGGACTGTGTCAAAGAATTGCAGAATCATTAGGCTTAAGTGAATCGGATGTAGATATTGCATGGCTTCTTGGAATGTTACACGATATAGGAAGATTTGAGCAGATAAGGCGTTTCGGTACATTTAATGATGCCCAGTCAGTAGACCATGCAGAATTCGGGGCAGATCTGCTGTTTAAGGAAGGTCTTATAAGGAAGTTTGCAGAAGGGTATTATGAAGAATGTGAGCTTGCACAATCGTATAATCAGTCTGATTATTGTCAGGAAGAACGGAAAATTAAAGAATTCTTAGTTAATAATGATGCAACGACTGTCGATGATGAGCAGATAATAAAAAATAATGAGTACCACAATAAAGATACAGGACTTCTTGAAATGGCAATAAGACAGCATAATAAGTATCGTGTAAAAGAAGACCTCACTGAAAGACAGCGTATGTTTTGTGATATACTGCGTGATGCAGATAAGGTTGACATATTTAAGGTAAATGCAGATATTCCTATGGAGATTATATATGATGTAACAACAGAGGAGCTTAAGAATGGAATTATAACCAAAGAGGTACTTGAGAGCTTTTATAAGAAGGAAACAGTACTTAAAAGTGTAAGAAGGAGTGCAGTTGACCATATAGTAGGGCATATATCACTGCTTTTTGAACTTGTGTATAAAGAAAGTTATAGACAGGCCAAGGAACAAGGTTATGTATATAAACTGCTGGATTTTAAGTCTGATGTACCTGAGGTTAATGCAGAATTTGACGATATGAGGAAATATGTAGACGAGTTCCTTATGGAAATATAAAGCTGTATAAATCTGAAATTAAGCGGTATAAGCATACAACAGATTAATAATAGGAGGTTGTGTTGTATGGGATTGTAATAAAGATTGAAGAATATGCTTGTCATTATACCGCTTGTTTACTATAATAAATATATCTGTCTCTTATACACATCTGACGCTGCCGAC
>ENA-OYWT01000739-OYWT01000739.1-human-gut-metagenome-genome-assembly--contig:-NODE-739-length-13411-cov-6.051512_pt1 | contig 13411 bp, 12 predicted proteins | sample MGYA00244171_ERZ653399 | MGnify/ENA primary metagenome ERZ653399 (study PRJEB26926, sample SAMN06164987) | human gut metagenome | biome: ENVO:00009003; feature: ENVO:2100002; material: ENVO:00002003... | reverse complement strand
TACACAAGGCTATTCGTCGGCAGCGTCAGATGTGTATAAGAGACAGCTTATATATGCACAGATGGCAGAAGATTATCAGGATTTGTCAGCTGATGCACAGATAGCGTCGCCTTATGCAGCATTACTCGATGTCAATAATCATAGAATAATAGCAGGTAAGCTTGCTGATACTAAGATATATCCAGCTTCAATGACTAAGGTAATGACACTTATTGTTGTATCAGAGAATATAGATAAGATGCCAAAGACTTATACATTTGGATTTGAGATGCTTAACAGACTTTATAGGGAAGAAGCGTCTGTTGCAGGATTCCTTGAAGGTGAGACAGTAGATGTTGAAGATCTTATGTATGGACTTGTGCTTCCATCAGGAGCTGATGCAGCCGAGGCACTTGCCATAATGGTTGCAGGTTCTAATGAAGAATTTGCAAAGCTTATGAATGAAAAATGTAAAGAACTTGGACTTAAGTATACACATTTTACTAATCCGACAGGATTATATGATGAGGAACAGTATACAACTCCATCAGAGATGGCAATGATTATGGAATATGCCATGAAAGATGAGACCAGAGCCAAAGTACTTGGAACATATCAGTATAAGACTAAAGCAACAGAACAGCATCCGGAAGGAATACCGCTTACAAGTACAATGTATTCAAGAATATATGGTAATGAAGCACCTGGAGTACTCGTAAAAGGTGGTAAGACAGGATTTACCAATGAAGCAGGAAGCTGCCTTGTAAGTTATGCTGTAACTAATAAAGGTAATGCGTATGTTTTCTGCACTGGAGGAGCAACATACAGATGGGCACCTGTATATGATGAGATATATGTATATAAGAATATAATTCCGGCGTCAGCCAAAGATTTAGAAACAGAAACAACGAAAATGTCTCCTAATAATTAACAACCAGAATATGTCATAATAATTAGTATTAACGGACACATAATAACATCAAGACGTTAAGTTATGGCGCCATAACTTTTCGGCTTAAACCTAAAAATGTGTTTAATAAGGAGGCTTATTATGGCTAAATCAACAAGTTCTAATTATAAGACTAAGAAAGAAGCACAGAATGCACTTGACAGATTCAAGATGGAGGTTGCTTCAGAAATTGGTGTTAACTTAAAGGATGGTTACAATGGAGACCTCACATCAGCAGAAGCTGGTTCAGTTGGTGGTAACATGGTAAAAGAGATGATCAGAAGACAGGAAGAGCAGATGAGTGGCAAGTAATTGCGGGATGCTCACAACTGAATACGAATTATCTTAAGTGATAAATGGGCTGTAATCCGAATGTTTATTAGTAAATATAAGGTTTGCAGCCCTATCTTTTATTTTTTTAAAATAGTACTGGTAATCTAAAAACAGTTGTGTTATAATTCGTGGGTATGTTGTACGATAGTAACAATACATAGTTCATAGGAGGATTAATTTATAATGAGTTTCACAGTTGAGAATTTAGAAGAGAAGAATATGGTTAAACTTGTTATTGAGTCTACTGCTGAGGAATTTGAGGCAGGTCTTAATACTGCATATAATAAGAATAAGAGCAAGATCAGCCTTCCTGGTTTCAGAAAAGGTAAAGCACCTAGAAAGATGATTGAGAAGATGTACGGTGCAGAAGTGTTCTACGAAGATGCTGCTAATTCAATCATTCCAGATGCTTATGCTAAGGCTGCTGATGAGTGTGGTCTTGAGCTTGTTTCTCAGCCAAAGATTAATGTAACACAGTTAGAGGCTGGAAAGCCATTCATTTTTGAAGCTGTTGTAGCTACTAAGCCAGAAGTTGAGCTTGGACAGTACAAGGGCGTTGAAGTAACTAAGGCTGATACAGAAGCAACAGATGCTGATGTAGAAGAAGAATTAAAGAGAGTTCAGGAGCAGAATTCAAGAACAGTAGCTGTAACAGACAGAGCAGTTAAGGATGGCGATAATACAGTTATTGATTTCGAAGGATTTGTTGACGGTGTTGCATTCGAAGGTGGAAAGGGAACAGATTACCCACTTACAATCGGATCTCATTCTTTCATTGACACATTTGAAGATCAGATTATCGGTATGAATATCGGTGATGAGAAAGAAATCAATGTTACATTCCCAGAAGAGTATCATGTAGATGATCTTAAGGGTAAGCCAGCTATGTTTAAGGTTTCTGTTAAGGAAATCAAGGAGAAGCAGCTTCCAGAGCTTAATGATGAATTCGCTCAGGATGTATCTGATTTTGATACAATTGCTGAATATAAGGATGACTTAAAGAACAAGATTGCTGACAGAAAGTCAAGAGAAGCTAAGGCTAAGCAGGAAGACGAAGCAATCGCTAAGATTATCGAAGACTCTAAGATGGATATTCCAGATGCTATGGTTGACACACAGGTTAACAGAATGGTAGAGGATTTTGCTCAGAGATTACAGCAGCAGGGCTTATCAGTTGAGCAGTACTTCCAGTATACAGGAATGACTGCAGATAAGATTATGGAAGAGATGAAGCCAGAAGCTGTTAAGAGAATTCAGTCAAGACTTGTTCTTGAAGCAGTTGTTAAGGCTGAAAATATTGAGACTTCAGAAGAAGATTTTGAAGCAGAGTTAAAGAAGATGGCTGAGACTTACAAGATGGAACTTGATCAGATTAAGGAATTCATGGGCGACTATGAGAAGAAGCAGATTAAGGAAGATCTTGCAATCCAGAAGGCTATAGAAGTTATTACAGGATCAGTTGTTGAAAAATAATTGAGGTTGTAAGAAACATTTTAGTATATTGGAGGTTGTGTAATGAGTTTTGTACCTTATGTCATTGAACAGAACAGCAGAGGCGAAAGATCGTATGATATATATTCACGTCTGCTTAAAGACAGAATTATATTCTTAGGAGAAGAGGTAACAGATGTTTCTGCTAATCTTGTAGTGGCACAGATGTTATTCCTTGAGGCAGAAGATCCAGGCAAGGATATACATTTCTACATTAACAGCCCAGGAGGATCAGTATCAGCAGGTTTTGCTATATATGATACAATGCAGTACATCAAGTGTGATGTTTCTACAATCTGTATTGGTATGGCTGCAAGTATGGGTGCATTCCTTCTTTCAGGCGGTGCCAAGGGAAAGAGACTTGCTCTTCCTAATGCAGAGATTATGATTCACCAGCCATCAGGCGGTGCAAGAGGTCAGGAAACTGAAATCAGAATCGTTGCTGAGAATATACTTAAGACAAGAAATAAGTTAAATGAAATACTGGCAGCTAATACTGGTAAGTCAGTTGAAGAAATTTCACGCGACACAGAGAGAGATAACTATATGACAGCACAGGAAGCTGTTGCATATGGACTTATCGACAGTGTTGTAGAGAAGAGATAATAATTGCTTATGATAAGGAAGATGCCTGCAGATAATACATTTGCAGGTGTCTCCCTTGTTTTTGTGTGATAAGCGAACCTTTATTTAAAGGATTTATAGTGATTTGGAGGATAGTATGGCAGGCAGAAATATTGACGAGAAGCTTAGATGCTCATTCTGTAATAAGACACAGGATCAGGTTAAAAAGCTGATTGCAGGACATAATGGCGTTTACATTTGTGATGAATGTGTAGAAATATGCAGCGATATCCTTGATGAAGAGTTTGAAACCGAGGCAGATGAAAAAGAAGTGGTTGATGGAATGAATATCAACCTGCTTAAGCCGAAGCAGATAAAAGAATTCCTAGATGATTATGTTATAGGACAGGATGATGCAAAGAAGGTACTTGCTGTTGCTGTATATAATCATTATAAGAGAATAATGTCACAGGCTGATTTGGATGTAGAGTTACAGAAGAGTAATATTCTTATGCTTGGACCAACAGGTTCAGGAAAGACATTCCTTGCACAGAATCTTGCAAGACTTCTTAATGTACCTTTTGCAATTGCTGATGCGACAACTCTTACAGAAGCCGGATATGTAGGCGAGGATGTTGAGAATATCCTATTAAAGCTTATTCAGGCTGCAGATTATGATGTAGAAAAAGCTCAATATGGTATTATATATATTGATGAAATAGATAAGATTACTAAGAAGTCAGAAAATGTTTCTATAACAAGAGATGTATCTGGAGAGGGTGTACAGCAGGCTCTTCTTAAGATATTAGAGGGAACAATAGCATCAGTTCCACCACAGGGAGGAAGAAAGCATCCACAGCAGGAGCTTATTCCAATTGATACAACTAATATTCTTTTTATATGTGGTGGTGCATTTGACGGACTCGAGAAGATTATTGAATCAAGAATGGATAAGAGTTCAATTGGTTTCAACTCTGAACTTAAGGAAAAGAGCAACGACGATGTTGGAGAGATGTTCCATAAGGCGCTTCCACAGGATCTTATCAAATTCGGTCTTATTCCTGAGTTTGTAGGCCGAGTTCCGGTTGTTGTTTCGTTAGATTCGCTTGATGAGGAAGCACTTGTGAGAATTCTAAAAGAGCCTAAGAATGCTATTATAAAGCAGTATCAGGCACTTTTTGGACTTGATGAGGTAGCACTTGAGTTTACTGATGAAGCTGTTGAGGCAGTAGCCCACAAGAGCTTTGAGAGAAAGACAGGAGCAAGAGGTTTACGTTCAATCTTAGAATCAGTCATGAATGAAGTAATGTATGAGATTCCGTCAGATGAAACAATATCAAAATGTATAATAACTAAGGAAGCTGTAGAAGGAAACGCAAAGCCTCTGTTAGAATACAGAACAGATGCTGTTAAAAAAGCACAGTAATGAAATTAATTCAGGCGGGCTGTTCATGATGGACGGTCCGTTTTTTTAGATAGAGAGGAATATATGAGTAACAAATATGATAGACATTATCCAGCTATTCCATTAAGAAATGTCACTGTTTTTCCTGGGATGGTAATGCACTTTGACGTGAGCAGAAAGAAGTCTGTAAAAGCTGTAGAAGCAAGTATGGCAGCTGATGAACTTATATATCTTGTAACACAGAGAGATTCGCAGGTAAGCGAACCAGGGATAGCAGATTTATATACAGTAGGAACAATTGCTAAGATAAAACAGATAATAAAGATGCCAGGCAAAATTTTAAGGGTTCAGGTAGAGGGGCTTGAAAAGGCACTTGTAAATAGATTTGAAGAAGCGTCGGGAATGATGCTTGCTGATGTAAGTGTTATGCAAGGATTTGATAAGCCTGATAAAATGGTGTCGAGAGCTATAATTGTAGGTATGAGAGAACTATTGACACAGTATGCACATGTTAATCCGAAGTTTGCAAAGGATACAGTCAAGAGATGGCTTTCTTATAGTGATGCAGAAAAGCTGATGATGGAATTTGCTCAGGAATTTATGATGGATTTTGATAAAAGACAGCAGTTTCTTGAGGCAGAAGACTATGAGCAGATGTATACATTTGCTGCAACATTACTTGTAAATGAGATAAATGCTTATACTATTAAAGAAGAACTTGGCAATATTGTAAGAGAAAGAGTAGATAAGAACCAGAAGGATTACATATTAAGAGAAGAACTTGCAGCAATTAATGAAGAACTTGATGGAGGAACCATAACAGAGGCGGAAGAATATGAGGCGGACGTTGAAAAGCTTGATTCACCACAGTATGTAAAGGATAAGCTAAAAAGGGAGATTAAGAGACTGAAATCACTTGCTGGTAATAATGCTGAGGCCAATGTTGAGAGAACATATATAGAGACATGTCTTGAACTACCATGGAATGTGTCGACTGAAGATAACAAAGATATAGATAATGCTGCAAAAGTGCTTGATTCGGACCACTATGGAATGAAAGATATTAAGGAAAGAATTCTGGAATCACTTGCGGTAAGAAACATAACAGGAAGTGGAAAAGCACCTGTCATATGTCTTGCAGGACCTCCGGGAACAGGTAAGACATCTATAGCAAGATCAGTTGCAAAGGCACTTGGCAAGGAGTATGTCAGAATCTGTCTGGGTGGTGTAAGAGATGAGGCTGAGATAAGAGGACATAGAAAAACATATATTGGAGCTATGCCTGGAAGAATTATTGAGGGACTTAAGAATGCCGGAGTTAATAATCCTCTCATGCTTCTTGATGAGATAGATAAGATAAGCAGTGATTATAAGGGCGATACATCAGCAGCACTTCTTGAAGTGTTAGACAGCGAACAGAATGTTAATTTTGTCGACCACTATATAGAGATGCCGGTTGATTTGTCAAATGTGCTTTTTATTGCAACAGCTAATGATCTGTCTAATATAAGCCGTCCATTGCTTGACAGAATGGAAATTATTGAAGTTGGTTCATACACAGCTAATGAAAAGTTTCATATTGCTAAGGAACACCTTATTAAGAAACAGATTAAAGAGAATGGTCTGCTTGTATCTGATGTAAAGTTCACTGATAAAGTTATAAGAACAGTTATTAATTCGTATACAAGAGAAGCTGGTGTGAGAGGTCTTGAAAGGCAGATTGCAAAGATTGTAAGAAAAGCGGTTAGAGAATTATACAAAGCCGGAGTGTTCACATCTGATGGAACAAGAGATAAGACTGTAAAGAAAACAGTTAATATATCTGATAAGAATATTACAGATTATCTTGGAAAAGTTAAATACAGACCAGACAAAAAGAATGCAAAGGGTGAAGTTGGTATAGTAAGAGGGCTTGCATGGACACAGGCAGGTGGAGATACTCTTGAGATAGAGGTTATAACAATGCCGGGCAAAGGCGAGTTCAAGCTTACAGGTAACATGGGTGATGTAATGAAAGAATCAGCAAGCATAGCTGTTTCTTATATCAGATCAGTAACAGAAAAAGGCAGATATAAAGTGGATGCTGAATATTTCCAGAATCATGCATTCCATCTTCATATACCAGAGGGTGCAACTCCGAAAGACGGACCTTCTGCTGGTATTACAATGGCAACGGCAGTATTGTCTGCGGTTACTGGAATTCCTGTAAGAGCAGATGTTGCAATGACTGGAGAGCTTACATTAAGAGGTAAGGTACTTCCAATAGGAGGTCTTAAAGAAAAGCTTCTTGCAAGTAAGACAGCGGGCATAACAAATGTTTTTGTACCCCGGGATAACAGGTCTGATGTAGAGGAACTTGACACAGAGATAACTGAAGGGATGAATATAATATATGTTAATAATGCTATAGAAGTATTTGCACAGGCATTAATGCGTTAAATGAAAGGAGCAGCGGATTATGGTTATAAAAAAAGTTAATCTGGATATAGTAGTCGGAGTTACAAGTACACTTCCTGAGACTTCATTCCCTGAGGTTGCATTTGCAGGTAAGTCAAATGTTGGTAAATCATCGCTTATTAATGCATTAATGAACAGAAAATCATATGCAAGAACGTCATCACAGCCAGGTAAGACACAGACTATTAATTTCTACAATATTAATGACAGTATGTATCTTGTTGACCTTCCGGGTTATGGATATGCTAATGTAAGCCCTGCTGTTAAGGCAAAATGGGGTAAGATGATTGAGAAATATTTAAGAAAGAGCAGCCAGTTAAAGCAGGTGTTCTTGTTGATAGATATCCGTCATGACCCATCTGATAATGACAGAATGATGTATGACTGGATTGTAAATAACGGTTACAGACCTGTAATTGTTGCAACAAAGCTGGATAAGATTAAGAGAAGCCAGATAAGTAAACAGGTGAAAGCTGTAAGAACAGGACTTGGATTAAGGCAGGAAGATATTCTTATTCCTTTTTCATCACAGACTAAGCAGGGACTTAAAGAATTATGGCAGCTTATAGATTCATATGTACTGCCACAGGAAGAAGCGGCAGATAATGAGTAAATAAAAAGCTTTCTGACAGGCATATACACCTGTCGGAAAGCTTTTTTACATAAGTTTACGAACGATATAATCATATACTTCCTGACTGTTTTCACGCCATCTTGCACATATTATCTCTGCCTGTTCTTCAACTGGAACATTAAGGTTAAGTTCAATAAGAGTTGTGTCGCCTTCTTTTAGCTGACAATGTGCAATATAATTACCATTAGACAGCTTGTAGCAGTCAGTTACAGTTCCGGCTTCATTCTTTAATTCGTATTTGTTATCAAACAGATAGGTCTCTATATCATCACGTATGGCAGTTGATATCTTGGTGTAGAAAAATGCAATAGTTTCTTCACCTTCTTTAGTGAGAGTATAATGTGTGCTGCTCTGATGCGAGTAGCCTCTAATAAAGCCGTCCTCAACCAGAGAGTTGATGGTTTCCTGGAAAGTGAAATAATCCGTGTACTGCTTATCTAACATGAAAGATGAAAGCTGTGTGTTTGATAATGGAAAATTCACTTTGCTCAGCATATATAAAATCATTAATTTGTACAATGTGGTTGAGTCAGTGTTCATAAATCTTTTCCTTGATAAATCATATTTTCTTTGAGGTAATGAGAGAGTGTGTTGAGAACTCTCTTTTTGTCAGCTGTCCATAAAGGTGCAGCAAGAATATTCTTAGGTCCGTCACCGGTAAGTCTGTGTATTACCATGCTTTTTGGCAATACAGGAAGTATAGCTCCTATTGCGGCAAGGTATTCATCCATAGTAAGAGCTTTGAATAATCCTTTACAATAATCATTGTAAAGGTCAGTATCTTTTAAAATGTGCAATAAAGAAATCTTGATTCCCGATGCACCACTGTCTGATATATAGCGGGCAGTAGCAATATAATCGCTTATTGTCTCATGTGGAAGACCGATTATCATATGAACAACCGGTGCAATTCCTATGGAAAGAAGATTGCTTACGGCTTCATCATATACGGATAAAGGATATCCTCTGCGTATATAGTCGGCAGTCGAATTATTAATTGTCTGTAATCCTAATTCAATCCATACAGGCTTGATGCGATTGAGTTCATCAAGAAGCTTTAGGACGTCATCACCGAGACAATCCGGTCTTGTTGCGATAGACAAGATACGGATATCGTCTCTTAGTATTACAGGCATAAAAAGTTCGCGCAGATATCCGGCATCAGCATATGTGTTAGTAAATGATTGAAAATATGCAATATATTCACTGCCGGAATATTTATTAGATATCAAAGTCTTAGCTTTGTCAATATCTTTAACGGCAAAATCACCGGAACCATGACCACTGCAGAATATACAGCCTGTTGTACCTAACTTTCCGTCTCTGTTAGGACAGGTCATGTTTCCGGAAAGGCTTAATTTATATAGTTTCTTACCATAAGTGTCTTTAAGATATTCGCTTACAGAATAATAATATGGAAGCATAATTACTTCTCAATATGGTCAATTACGGCTTTGCTTACAACATCAGCAACTCTTGGGTCAAATGCTTCAGGAAGGATATTGACATCACTTACTTCGTCATCTGGAACAAGGTTAGCAATTGCAAGTGCAGCAGCAAGCTTCATATCTTCAGTTATCTGTCTTGCACGGCCTTCAAGAGCACCCTTGAAGATACCAGGGAATGCAATAACATTATTAACCTGGTTAGGGAAATCAGAACGCCCTGTACCAACAACTTTTGCACCAGCTGCCTTGGCAACATCAGGCATAATCTCTGGAACAGGGTTAGCCATTGCAAATATAATTGCATCTTTATTCATAGTCTTGACCATATCGGCTGTAACAATATTAGGAGCAGAAACTCCGACAAATATATCTGCACCACGGAGTGCATCAGCTAAAGAACCAGTCTTGTTCTCAAGGTTAGTTACTTCCATCATTGACTGCTGCATCCAGTTAAGACCTTCTGAAGCCTTAGAAAGGATACCAGACTTATCACACATTGTTACATGCTTGAAACCATATGTAAGAAGAAGCTTTGTGATAGCAACTCCGGCAGAACCGGCACCGTTGACTACTACCTGGCAATCTTCTTTAGTCTTGCCTGTAACTTTAAGTCCATTAATAATACCTGCTAATACAACGATAGCTGTACCATGCTGGTCATCATGGAATACAGGTATGTCCAGAAGCTCTTTAAGTCTTGTCTCGATTTCGAAACATCTTGGAGCTGATATATCTTCAAGATTGATACCGCCAAATGCAGGTGCAATATTAACTACAGTTTTGATGATTTCTTCTGTGTCCTGTGTATCAAGGCAGATAGGCACAGCATTAACGTTACCAAATTCTTTGAAAAGAACAGCTTTTCCTTCCATAACAGGCATAGCGGCATGAGCACCGATATTACCGAGTCCAAGTACAGCACTTCCGTCAGATACAACAGCGATAGTGTTAGACTTGATAGTGTACTTATAAGCTGCTTCTTTGTCCTTGGCAATAACCTTGCAAGGTTCTGCTACACCAGGAGTATAAGCAAGAGCAAGATCTTCTCTTGTCTGAATCTTCATTTTAGGAGTTGTTTCAAATTTACCATTCCACTCTTCATGGAGCTGTAAGGCTTTCTCTGCATTAGTCATGATATCTAATCTTCCTTTCAATAATTAGTGCTTTTAACAGTATTATATATAATAACATATTGCTCTGACTAAAAAAAGCATTTTTAGTCTTTTCTTTTAGAATAATACGTTGTATAATCAGTTTATCTTTGATGCGATTTCTGCATCATTTCCCATTAAACTATGATTAATAACAGAGGTGGATTATATGAAGGCAAAGTTAGAAACATTGTCAGTCAGTGTATTACGCGAATTTGCGAAAGACAAGAATATAAAAAATATATCAACAATGAGAAAGAGTGAACTTATTGATGCAATTATTGCTGCAGCAGAAAGAGAAGAAAAGAAAGAGCCGGCAGAAGTTGAAGATGTTGTTTTTGAAGATGCCGGAGCAGAACATGATGTAGCAGGAATATCGGATGAGTCACACCATAAGAGTGAGCAGTATGTTAAAGAAGATAAGAAAGATAATTATCATGCACAGCCAAGACAAGAGCATGATGCTCCATTGGCAGATGGAATACTTGAGGTTTTATCGGACGGTTATGGATTTATAAGATGTGAGAACTTTCTTCCGGGAGAGAACGATGTATATGTTTCTCCATCACAGATAAGAAAGTTTAATCTAAAGACAGGTGATATTATTCATGGACCAAAGAGAATGAAAACATCTGGTGAAAAATTTTCGGCTCTTATGTATCTTGAGACGGTCAATGGAAAAGATCCGTCAGTTGCACAGAGAAGACCTGCATTTGAAAGTCTTACACCAATTTTTCCTAATGAAAGAATTCATCTTGAAAAGAATTCAAATACAGTGGCAATGAGAATGGTTGATCTTATATCACCAATAGGTAAAGGTCAGCGAGGAATGATTGTTTCACAGCCAAAGTCTGGTAAGACAACACTTCTTAAGCAGATTGCCAATGCTGTAACTAAGAATAACCCTGAGATGCATCTTATAATTCTTCTTATTGATGAAAGACCTGAGGAAGTAACTGATATCAAGGAATCAATCGTGGGTGATAATGTTGAGGTTATATATTCAACATTTGATGAACTTCCAGAGAGACATAAGAGAGTGTCAGAGATGGTTATTGAAAGAGCCAAGAGACTTGTTGAACAGAAGACAGATGTAATAATTCTTCTTGACAGTATAACAAGACTTGCAAGAGCATATAATCTTACGGTTCAGGCGAGTGGAAGAACACTTTCAGGAGGTCTTGACCCGGCAGCACTTCATATGCCTAAGAGATTCTTTGGTGCTGCAAGAAATATGCGTGAAGGGGGAAGTCTTACGATTCTTGCAACTGCTCTTGTTGAGACAGGAAGCAAGATGGATGATGTTGTATTCGAGGAGTTTAAGGGAACAGGTAATATGGAACTTGTTCTTGACAGAAAGCTTTCAGAAAAGAGAGTTTTTCCGGCTATTGATATAGCAAAATCAAGCACAAGGCGAGAAGATTTGCTTCTTAATAACGAAGAACAGGAAGCTGTTGATATTATGAGAAAGGCTCTTAATGGATTAAAGACAGATGAGGCAGCAGAGAGAATACTGGATCTTTTTGTTAAGACTAAGAATAATCAGGAACTTGTAAGAACAGTAGTTAAGAATCATTATATTTAAAATATATTTTCTTTTTATAACTCTTTTGAAAAAATGCTTGCATAACATGTCGCATCGTGATACAATATGAAAGCTGTTTATGACAGATAAAGAGGTCATTGTGTCTAATGCGCATAGATCCCATCGGGACAGAAAGGGAATCTAAGGCGGAATTCACAATTGTAATACTTAATAATTTGTAAAGAGGTGAAATCATGAGAGAAGGAATCCATCCAGATTACTATCAGGCAAAGGTTGTTTGCAACTGCGGTAACGAGTTCGTAACAGGTTCAACTAAGGAAGAAATCCACGTAGAAATCTGTTCAAAGTGCCATCCATTCTACACAGGACAGCAGAAGGCATCATCTACTCGCGGACGTATTGATAAGTTCAACAAGAAGTACGGAGTATCAAACAATTAATTTTGAAATTAAGGTTGAGGTTTTTCGGGACCTCAACTTTTTTTGAATGTATACAAAACATTTAAGAAAGGTATGGTGTAATATGAAGCCATCAGGAATTGGGGGACAGGCTGTAATTGAGGGTATTATGATGCGTAATAAGAATAAATATTCTATTGCAGTCAGAAAACCTGATAATGAAATTGAAGTTGTTGTCAAAGAAAGCAGAGATTTAACAGAAAAGCATCGGTGGCTCAATTTCCCTATAATAAGAGGAATTGTCAGCTTTGTTGATTCACTTGTTACAGGTATATCAACAATTAATTATTCAGCATCTTTTTATGATGATCCGGCAGAACAGGAGAAGACTAAGATTGATGAGGTTGGCAAGAATATTCTTAAGGATAAGTTTGAATCGGTTCTAATGGCAGTAACGGTTATTTTGTCAATATTCTTTGCAATTGGATTGTTTATGGTTCTTCCATATCTTGCAGCCAGACTGGTATCAAAATACATAATTTCCAAGACACTTCTTAATTTCATAGAAGGCGTTGTGAGATTATTAATATTTGTTATATACATTTTCAGCCGACATATTGGCTATAAGAAAAGCCACAAGAACGGCTGCCACTGTTCCGAGCATTGTGATGACATATCTCACAAAGCCCTTACAGTATCCTGTCAGAGCGGTCACGATAAGGATCATTATAACCGCTCCGTCAAAAAAATATGCCATATTTTCCTGCCTTTCGTCAGGTCTCGAAAGCTATTTTGTTTATCTCATGCAGACCTAGGAAATAAACGCTGTCGTTGAGGTAAACAAAGTCAAGATACTCAGAGGACACTGCCGCTGTTGCAAGTAGATTTCCTGCACTGTCATAGGCTTCTATATTATCCTCGCCGAGAAGGATCACCTTCTTGTTCTCTGCGGTCATTTTCTTAGGCTTGCCGCTTTGAGTATAAACAACGCTATCAGGCTTATCTCCGTCAGAGTCCGAACGGAACCTGTCTCTTATACACATCTCCGAGCCCACG
>ENA-OYWT01000735-OYWT01000735.1-human-gut-metagenome-genome-assembly--contig:-NODE-735-length-13468-cov-6.799970_pt1 | contig 13468 bp, 8 predicted proteins | sample MGYA00244171_ERZ653399 | MGnify/ENA primary metagenome ERZ653399 (study PRJEB26926, sample SAMN06164987) | human gut metagenome | biome: ENVO:00009003; feature: ENVO:2100002; material: ENVO:00002003... | reverse complement strand
CGAGATTAGCTGCAGTCTCGTGGGCTCGGAGATGTGTATAAGAGACAGTCCTCCAGCTGTTTTGCCAGTGTTTCGGCATCTGTTTTCAGAGTATTGACACGTACCGTCACATCAGGTGCTTCATTATCTGCCTGACAGAGTGCTTCTGTCTTTTCGTAGCCATAATACGCTACCCACATTTTCACCAGCCACAGGGGATGGGAATACACAACGCTGAGATATTCTGCCGTTCCTTTTTCTGGCAGTTTGATTTCTGTTTTTCCTCTGCCGATGGCACGAAGAACGCCATTGACAAAACCGCTGAGGGATTTGTACCCTCTCGCCGTTGCCAGCTTCACCGCTTCATTACACACTGCGCTGTCCGGCACACTGTCCATAAACCTGATCTGATAAACTGCACTTCTCAGGATTTCCCTGATCACAGGCTTCATTTTATCTACAGATACTTTTGAATATGAATCAATAATATAATCTATTAAAATACGATATTCCAGTGTTCCTTCACAGACTCTGGTAATAAAAGCTCTCTCCTGTCTTGGAAGGAACTGATATTTGGAAAGAGCATTGCGGATTGCAATATGGCTGTGTTTTCCCTCTTCCTCAATTTCCAGTAATATCTGTAATATCAGTTCTCTTGTATTTATTCCATTAGTCACGGTCTCTTCCTCCGGCAAGTATGATCAATCTTAAAAGCTGCAGGATTGATGAAGCAAGTGCTGCAACATAGGTGAGTGCTGCCGCTGTAAGAACCTTCCTTGCACCTTTTACCTCATCGTTTCCAAGCATTCCTGAACTTCCAAGCATTTTCAACGCTCTTGAAGAAGCATTGAATTCTACCGGAAGAGTTACAAGCTGAAAAAGAACCGCAAATGTAAACAAAATGATTCCAACAGTCAGCAGTGGACGGATTGAGAAAATCAGTCCTGCCAGAAACAATGGCCAGGAAAGTGTGGAACCGATGTTTGCAACAGGCACAATCGCAGAGCGAAGATTCAATGGCACATAGTTAGTCGCATGCTGAATAGCATGTCCACATTCATGCGCAGCCACTCCGATCGCAGCCACCGATGTTTTATCATATACATCCTGGGAAAGTGCCAGTTTCTTACTTCCCGGATCATAGTGGTCTGTCAGGCTGCCGGATATGGGTACTACCGTAACATCCGTAATTCCCGACATACGAAGAATCCGTCTGGCAGCATCGGCGCCTGTAAGCCCCGATGCACTGCGCACTCTGCTGTAAACAGAAAACGTACTCTTTACCTTTGCAGATGCCAGTAAAGACAGCACCATTCCGATAATGAGCAGTAAATACGTAGGATCAAAATAATAATATCCGTACATCTAATCACTCCTTATGATCTGTAAAAACAATTCCATTTTCAATGTGATATCCCCGGAGAAAGGCTTCTGTTTCCATACGCTTCTTACCTTCCAGCTGTACCTCTGTAAGAATCAGCACTCCTTCTCCACATGCTGTATGGATCCCCTCTTTATCTGTCAGGAAGATTGTTCCCGGAACAGCATCTGTTTTCTCAGTGCTAACTTTACATTTCCACACTTTCAGAGTTTTTCCATTAAGAAATGTATAAGCACTTGGCCATGGATTCAGGCCGCGTACAAGGCGTTCCAGTTCTTCTGCAGATTTTCTGAAATCCATCAGTCCCATCTGTTTGGTGATCATAGCCGCATAAGGTGTAGGACTCTCCTCCGGCTGTTTTTCAAACTCCGCGGTTCCCTGCTCAATAGACGGAAGCGTCTTGATCAGCAGATCCGCACCGGCCTGCGCAAGTTTTCCAAACAGGCTTCCACCTGTTTCTGTCGGAGAGATTGGAATCACTATCTTTGAAATCATATCACCGGTATCAAGACCTTCTCCCATCTGCTGGATCGTTACACCTGATACTTTTTCCCCGTCGATCACAGCCTGCTGGATAGGCGCTGCTCCTCTGTATTTCGGAAGAAGAGACGCATGAATATTGATACATCCAAATTTCGGAAGCTCCAGGATTTCTTTTGGAATAATCTGTCCATATGCAGCAACAACTATGATCTCAGGATTGATTTCTTTCAGAATCTCCAGAAATTCAGGGTTATTTCTCACTTTCTCCGGCTGATATACCGGAATATCGTGCATAACGGCTTCTTCTTTTACAGGTGTTGGCAATAATGTCTTACCTCTCCCTTTTGGTTTGTCAGGCTGAGTCACCACTGCTGCCACCGCATATCCGGCTTCTGTCAGTGCATGTAATGACGGCACTGCGAAATCCGGTGTTCCCATAAATACTATCTTCATTTGATTATCACTCCTCATCCTCATCATAGGAAACCTGATGAAGTTCTCCTTCTACCAGTTCTGTATACATATGTCCGTCCAGATGATCGATCTCATGGCAGAAAGCACGCGCAAGAAGACCTTCCCCTTCATATTCTACTTCATTCATATCCTCATCCAGAGCTTTTACCTTTACATAGTTCGGACGTGTTACCTGACCAGCCATTCCAGGTACACTTAAGCATCCTTCATCACCAGTCTGTTCGCCTGATGTTTCAAGGATTTCAGGATTGATCAGCACGATAGGACCCTCTCCTATATCAATCACAACGATACGCTTCAGCATACCTACCTGTGGTGCCGCGAGGCCAACTCCCATTGCATCATACATGGTTTCAAGCATATCCCCGATCAGATCATGAATACGTGGTGTCATCTTTTCTACCGGTCTGCTGACCTTTGCAAGTACTTCGTCGCCCTGTAATCTGATTTTTCTAAGTGCCATTTCTTTATTCTCCTCTTCTTTGATTATGATGTTAGAATCAAAAGATATTTTGCCCCTAACCTGATATCTTGATTATTGTTATATCACGATTTCAGAAATTACTGCCTTCCGGTTTTCCCTTCTGCAGCAGATTACTTCAGTAATGAGATTTTGAAAAAATCTGCCATAATTAACTGAAATCAAATTGTATGTATATTTTCCGGAAACCGGAATTTATCTCTATGTATTTCTCCAGCTGGTCTTTGATATGTACCAGCGTTTTATGATCTTTATGTTTTAAATAGATAACCTGTCTGTAAATATCCTTAACTTTTCCAACTGACGCATATGCCGGGCCAATGATATGCAGGTCATTTTCTCTGTATATCCTTTCTATATAAAGTTTCAGATAATACATGGCCTGAACCAGTTTCTCATCTTCCGGACCTGAACCCAGAACTGCCAGCATATGTGCCGCAGGCGGATAATCCAGAAGCATACGGTAACTCATCTCTTCCTCATAGAATGCCTGATAATCCTGCACTGCCGCCGCCTGAATACTGTAATGATCCGGATGATAGGTCTGGATCACTGCCTCTCCCGGTTTTTCCCCCCGTCCTCCCCGGCCGACTGCCTGACAGAGAAGCTGAAAGGTACGTTCCGCACATCGATAATCCTCTGCATTCAGCGAAAGATCCGCTGCTACTATTCCCATGAGTGTGACATCCGGAAAATCATGCCCCTTAACGATCATCTGTGTTCCGATCAGTATATCTGCCTCATGAGCTGCAAAAGCTGCAAGGATCTTTTCATAGCTGCCCTTGGTTCTTGTTGTATCAAAATCCATTCTGAGAGTCCTGACTTCTGGAAAATCTTCCCGCACTACCTTCTCGATCTGCTGTGTTCCTGCCTTAAATCCGCCAATATAAGGCGATCCGCACACCGGGCATATCCGGGGTTTTCCTGTCTCATATCCACAGTAATGACATAAAAGCCTTTCATTATTATGCTCCGAAAGAGAAACATCACAATGCGGACACTTCATCACATGTCCACAGGACCGGCAGGATACAAAACCTGCGTATCCTCTTCTGTTCAGAAAAAGCATTACCTGTTCTTTTTTCTCAAACCGGCCTTTCATCTTTTGCCGGAGTTCTCTGCTCAGTACAGACCTGTTTCCTGCTTTTAATTCCTCACGCAGGTCTACGATAGAAACCCGGGGCAGAGGTCTGCTTCCATATCTTGTTGTCAGCCTGACCAGACTATATTCCCCATTCATTGCCTTACTGTAGGCTTCCACTGATGGAGTAGCTGAACCCATTACCACATTTGCATGTTCTAAAACAGCTCTCCGGATTGCAGTTTCCCTTGCATGATAACGGGGTGTGCTTTCACTTTTATAGCTTGGTTCATGTTCTTCATCAATAATGATCAGTCCCAGACTGGCAAATGGCGTAAACAGCGCAGATCTGGGACCGATCATCACCTGGACTTCTCCCTTTTTCGCACGTTTAAACTGATCATAGCGTTCTCCCTGAGACTGTCTGGAATTGATGACTGATACTTTATCCCCAAATCTGGCATAAAATCTGCGTACCGTCTGATATGTCAGAGCAATCTCCGGGATCAGCACGATTGCTTCTTTTCCCTGAGAAAGCGTCTGCTCGATCAGCTTTATATACACCTGGGTTTTCCCGCTCCCTGTCACTCCCTCGATCAGTACAGGCTTCGGCGATGGTTTTTCCCACTCTCTCTGTATCTGTTTTACTGCCGCTTCCTGTTCATCTGTAAGCGGCATTCGCCTTTCTCCGGAAATATCACCTGTATTCAGTGAAGTTCTCATTATCTCATCATATTCTATGCGGATAATCCCCTGCTCCTGAAATTTCTTTACAACAGCAGAAGTGGTCCCCAGTTCTTTCGCCGCATGTGTATAATCCAGTCTTTTTTTCTCCAGAAGTTCCCTCAGAAGTCTTGTTCTGGCTTTAAACCTTGTTTGTTCAAGTTCTTTCAGCAACTGCGTTCCCGCCTCTTCGGAAATATCCAGGCATATATATTTTTTCTCTTTTGCCTTGATTTTCTCCTGGATAGGAAGTACTGTCCTGAGAGCCTGGATCATGGTGGAACCATAATTTTCTCTCATCCAGGCTGCCAGGGCGATCAGTCTGGATTCCGTAGTCTCTTCTCCACTGCAGATTTCACTGATTTCTTTAATCTTTTCGGGAGCAATTTTCGGTTTATCTGACAATCCGATCACATATCCTTTACGCACCCGGCCGGCATTTCCAAAAGGGATGGCTGCCACCATCCCTGCCTTTATTTTCTTCTCCAGCCTTTCCGGTACACGATATTGAAAACTCCGGTCCAGTTTATCACTGGAAATATCAATTATTATATCAGCATATATCATGAACTTATTCCTGTTTGACCCGCTACCTATTTACCAGCAAGAATATCTGCGATCAGGACACGTTCATCCATAGGATATTTCTTTCCTTTAATTTCCTGATAATCCTCATGTCCCTTACCTGCCAGAACTATAATATCCCCCGGCTCTCCATGATGGATTGCATAGGCGATGGCTTCTTTTCTGTCCGGAATCTCTACATATTTTCCATCGGTTTTTGCCATACCGATCTTGATATCATCGATGATCGCCTGTGGTTCTTCATCACGTGGATTATCAGAGGTAATGATGGTAAGGTCTGCAAGCTTTCCGGAAACCTCTCCCATCTCATAGCGGCGAAGCTTCGATCTGTTGCCTCCGCATCCAAACAAACATACCAGTCTGTGGGGATGATATTCTTTCAAAGTGGTCAGAAGACTCTCCAGAGCCATGGCATTATGCGCGTAATCGATCATCAGAGTAAAATCATCGGATACTTTTACCATTTCGATACGGCCTTTTACCTTAGCTACTTTTAAGGCTTTGAGAATGTTCTCTTCCGAAACCTTAAAATGACGGCAGATCGCGATTGCTGTCAATGAATTGTAGATGCTGAATTTACCGGGAATATCTATCTCCACATGAAAATCCAGAAGTCCTTTCAGATGGTAGGAAATACCCAGATATCCTTTACCTCCGACCAGCTTTGCATCTTCCGCACGAAGGTCTGCTTCCGGTGAAAATCCATAAGTTTCCAGGCTGCATGTATGACCTTCAATAATCTTCTCGAAATGTTCATCATCTCTGTTTACAATTCCTACCTTGCACTGTTTCAGAAGTAAGGACTTGCATCTGAGATAATCATCAAAATCCTTATGTTCATTTGGTCCGATATGATCCGGCTCAATATTTGTAAAAATACCAAAATCGAAAACAAATCCCTGAGTTCTGTGAAGCATCAGTCCCTGGGAGGAAACTTCCATAACCACACAGTCACAGCCGGCTTCTGCCATCTCATGGAAATATTCCTGAATCACATAAGACTCCGGTGTTGTGTTCTTTGCAGGAATCACTTTGTCACCGATGATCGCTTCAATGGTTCCGATCAGTCCCACTTTATATCCGGCATTTTCCAGAATAGATTTTACCATATACGTAGTGGTTGTTTTTCCTTTTGTTCCTGTGATACCGATTGTTTTCAGTTTCTCTGCGGGATATCCGAAATATGCGGCAGAAATAAACGCCATTGCATATCGTGTATCTTTCACAAGAATGACTGTCACATCTTCCGGTGCTTCCACAGCTTCTTCCACGATCAGAACCTTTGCTCCTTTTGCAACTACATCCGGCACAAATTTATGGCCATCCACCACTGCACCGCGGATACAGATAAAAAGAGAGCCCTCTTCTACTTTCCGGGAATCATAAATCACATTTTTTACTTCCTGGTCTGTACTGCCCTGAAGACATGTATATTCCAGCTTTTCCAGTAAGGATATTAATTTCATTTTAATCCTCCATATCATTTCCTGCCTGCCTGAATTTTATACAGCCTCTACGGCCATTTCGTTACTGTTCACTCCGTTCACAGTAACTTAGCCAAAATTCATTCCAGATTGCCTGCGGCAATGGAATTTTGGCTTGTATGTCTCGGGATTTTGGCATATTCATGCCAAAACACCTCGCGGGATAGTGATGTGTGAACAGTAACGCAATTTCTTTAAAGTCAGGCAGAGGTGTTTTACTAAAGCGTATATTCTATATAAGAATAGCACACCTCCCCTGTCGTTTCAACGTTGTTTCTCTACTTCTGCTGTTTTTTTGTCTTCCTGTAACAGAATGCACTGACTCCGGACATGATTGCAAAAATCCCCAGTACAATATACAAAGCCGTTTCTGTCTCATCTCCTGTACGTGGTTTGGAAGCAGTAGTATAAGCACTTCCGGACTTTGAGTCATATCCATAACTCTGGGAAGCCAGAGATGCCGGTTGCGGCGTAACTGTAACAATATTATCAGTTTCCTTTAATTCTACGTTTGCCTTAGATGTCATTGCCTGTGTACCAGTCTCATCAGATGTAACGATTACCTCATTGATCAATTCCTGACTTGCCATATATTGTGGAACAGTCACTGTGGCGTAAAGTGCAAAAGCCTCTCCCGGTGCGATCTGCGGAATCAGAGCCTGTGTGCCTGTGCTGTTTAATGTTACGCCCTCTTTCCTGACAAAGTTTGCCTGAATACCGGCATTTTGGAATCTTTCTGTACTGAGAACCGAATGAAGTGTTCGCTCACCCGTATTCCTGATGCAGATCTGATATGTGATCGTATCTCCCGGATATGCCTGTGTTCTGTCCGCAGTTTTCTCCACCTCAAAAGCCGCCTTTAATGCAATGACTTCTGTTTCGACTGATTTCTGACATCCAATACTTTCTTCCTTTCCCGGATATTTCGCTTTTACAGTTACTGTATGAATAAGCTCTCCTGCCTGCTCTTCTGTAAGCTGTACTGTCATCTGAAGATTTCTGATTTCTCCTGCCTTAAGACCTGAAATAATTCCCTGCATACCATTTGCAGTAAATCCCTCTTCCTGTTTCCATTCGGCTTTTATATTATCCTGAGAAAAAACACTGGATATCTCTATATTTTCCAGAGGTAATTCTCCTGTATTCTCTACAGACAATATATAAGTAAAGTTCTGCCCTGCACGTACCTCTTTCGTCTCCTGCTGTAACCGGGCTGTGATCCCTGTTTTTGCCTCCTGTACGGAAAGCAGAGCTGAAGGAGTTTCTGCAACAGTCCGGGTTTCATCCCCTGATTTCATCCAGAAATACGCACCTGTCCCCTCCCAATCTTTGCAAAGCGGTGCATCCTGGCACAGAGGATAATCTGTTTTTACAGAAGAAATACGATATTCTTCACGCAGAGACACCAGCACTTTCATGGTAAAGATATCTGTTTCCGCATCTGAAAGTGCAGTCTCACAGGTCAGCTTTGTAATCTGGGTTGTCTCACCTTTCTTATTTTGTATCTGTACGGATTCAGCCTGCAGATCATTCTTTAACGCTTCTGCATTTACCTGAAAATATTCTGAAATATATACAGTCAGAAAATATCTGGTTTTATCTTCCCTGATCTCATTTTGGTTCTCCTGCTCACTCTGTTGTGTCTGTCCGGTTTCTGTGTCAGATCCTTCTGCGTTTTCTTCTGCCTTCCGGTATTCTTCGCTTTCTATATCTTCTATATCTATTACTGCACTCTCTGATTCACACTCTGTATTTTCGGAATCCACTTCATCTGTCGTATTTTCTGCTGCTTCTGCTTCTCTCACTTCGCCATCCCATGTACTATTTTCCATCTGCAACTGTCCGTTCTCCGAAGCAGTATTTTCCTGTTGACTTTTGTACAGTTCTTTCAGACCGCTCACTTCCAGTGTCAGTTCTGCCTGAAATTTCTCTTCATCGATCCACTGTGCACTCTGCTTTAAACCCACAGCAGGAACATATAACTCTGCAGCTTCAAATTCTGCTGCTGATACTGCTCCTGCTCCCAAAATCCCGACAGCAGCCGTTATCATGACTGCTTTTTTTAACTGATTCCATATTCTTTTTTCCATTCTCTCATTCTCCTGAATTTTTATTCTATGTCATCTGAGGTACTTCCACTGTCAGAATGATATCGGTACAGTATCTTTCGAGATTATAAGTTCATATCCACAGACATACGCATCTCTCCTCTCTGTTTTGCACAATAAATAAGATTTTCAGAGTTTCTGCTCAGGATTCAAAACCATCTCCCGGACTATCAATAAATAATTGGAAATTTTTGCACCGGACCGGTGCGTGAAAATAAGAATACTGATAACGGCTGTTGCCGATGAATCTACTTTAGCATGTCTATGCTATAAAAACAAGATACCACTTTTTATTTTTCGTATTTGTTTATAATTCTTTTATAAATTTACCGATTGTTTCAGAAATTCGACATACTTTGAACATAATTTTCCCATATAATAGGTCTTGGATAGATGAAAAACCACTCTCTATCTCCCCCCTCAAAAAAACAAAACAGCTCTCACAGAAATGTGAGAGCTGTTTGTTTTTTGTTACTGTTCACTGATAATATCCCGCGAGGTGTTTTTTGAGTTATTTTCTATTGCAATTCTACTGGCAGTCTTTTATAATGTAGGATATCAATATGATTGAATATTTATGATATCAGTGATAAAAAATTTCAAAAATCTTTATATATAAGATCACCCGCAGATATCATATTTACAGAACATGAAAGAATCGAGGTAATTCCCATGAGCGAAAAAATTACAGTAGTTGCACTGGGCCACAGAGCATTAGGAACCACCTTACCGGAGCAGAAAATCGCTACAAAAAAAGCAGCCAAAGCTGTCGCAGATCTTGTAGAAGCCGGAAATCGTGTAGTCATTTCCCACAGTAACGGTCCACAGGTTGGAATGATCCACACAGCCATGAATGAATTTGGCAAAACACATCCTGACTATACATTTGCACCTATGTCCGTATGTTCGGCAATGAGTCAGGGCTATATCGGATATGACCTCCAGACCGCAATCCGCGCAGAACTTATTTCCCGCGGTATTTATAAACCGGTAGCTACTATCCTTACACAGGTTGTCATTGATCCATATGATGATGCTTTCGCTGAACCTGAGAAGATCATCGGACGTGTCCTTACAGAAGAAGAGGCTGAAACTGAAGAAAGCAAGGGAAACTTTGTCACTAAACTGGCTGACGGCACTTATAAAAGAATCCTGGCAGCTCCGAAACCGCAGAAAATCGTAGAGCTTGAAACAATCCGCACACTTGTAGATGCGGGCCAGGTAGTAATCGCAGCAGGCGGCGGCGGAATCCCGGTTATGGAACAGGGAATCGATCTTCATGGTGCAAGTGCGATCATTGAGAAAGACCTTTCCAGCGGACTTCTTGCACAGGAATTAAATGCAGATACTCTTCTGATCCTTACCAGTGTTGAGAAAGTAAGTCTGAACCTCGGTCAGGACAACGAAGAATATCTTAATACAATTTCTGTAGATGATGCTAAGAAATATATGGCTGACAATCAGTTTGCCCCAGGCTCCATGCTTCCTAAATTCGAAGCCGGAATCTCTTTTATCGAAAAGGGAGATAACAGAAGAACGATCATCACAGATATTGCGCATGCAAAGGATGGATATTTCGAAAAAACCGGAACTATCATTAAATGATTCTATAGCAATCCTCGTAAATAATACATTTAAGAGGATTGCTATATTTTATCTGACAATACAAAAAGACATATACCAGAGCAATACATATCATCTTGCCGGTATATGTCTTTTAATTATCATATTATGATGTCAGATTCAAAAGTTTACCCCTGACCTGATATTACATAGATTTACGTTCCGCAATCTCTGCCATCTTCGCTTCGTTCAGACGAGTATCACCATGCACACGGCTGTAGGAAAGATATCCGTTCATACGGTCAATCTTTGTCAGATTCTTGGAACCGCAGACCGGACACACGTCCATTTCAAGTTCCTCATGTCCGCAGTCATCACAGTAAGCAAGGGAAAGATTTACTCCCTCATAATATCCCAAAGACATGGCTCTGCGAATCAGAGTGCGTATTGCTTCACGATTATAATCGATCGGATAACGTACATACTGAATCTTACCGCCGTTGCACAACTCCCAGAAACGTCCCTCCAGATCCTGTTTTTCAATCGGAGTTACATCTTCAGTCACATGACAGTGGAAACTGTTGCTTACATAAGGACGATCAGAAACCCCTTTCACAATGCCATACATCTTACGGAACTGTTCCACCTGCAGTCCACATAAACTCTCTGCCGGTGTTCCATAAATTGCATAAAGATAACCATCTTTCTCTTTAAATTCATTTACTTTCCTGTTGATATATTTCAGCACATCCAGTGCAAACTGCCCGTCTTCAGCAATGGATTTGCCATTGTAAAGTTCCTGGAGTTCATTTAATGCAGTGATTCCGAAGGATGCTGTCATTGGTTTCAGAATCTTGCCAATCTTTTCATTCGGTTTCAGATGTCCACCGTAAAATCCTCCCTCACAATATGCCAGCGGGTTGGTTGACGCACGCATCTGTCCCAGATAATCATAGGTACGGATATGCAGATTACGGATCATCTCAAGATAGAAATCCAGCACTTCGTAGAAATCCCTGCTCTCTGCTCTGGCTTTGGCAAGGATCATTGGAAGATGAAGGCTTACCGCACCGATGTTAAATCTTCCCACAAACACAGGAACATCCTTATCATCTGCCGGATACATACCGCCTCTCTCGTACCAGGGGCTTAAGAACGCACGACATCCCATAGGACTTATAACCTTTCCATACTGCTTGTACATACTGGAAATATATCCTTTTCCTGACATGGACAGCCAGTCCGGATACATAGTCTTGGCAGAACAGTCAACCCCTGCCTCAAATACATCCTCACTGATCTTGCCTTTTCCATGGATATTTTCATCATAAAGGAATACGATTTTCGGGAAGAGTACCGGTTTCTTGCGTCCTGCCTTACCCTGTCCGCCTTTATGCACTTCAAGAAGAGAAATACTTGCCATCTTCTCGAACTGCTTTATTCCAAGTCCAAGAGTTACAGTTACAAATGGATAATCCCCTCTGGAAGATCCGACTGTATTCAGCTTATACTCAATCCCCTGCCATCCCTGGTCAAAATCTCTGCGGACTTTGTCAAGCGCATACTCGATCGCACGTTCTTCACGTCCTGTCCAGCTCTCGTCAGAGTATTTCATAAATTCCTGGATATATTTATCGTAACTCTTCTGTGCATAAGGTGCAAGGATCTTGTCTACTTCCGGTACTGTGAATCCGCCATACTGCTGTGCAGCAGTGCTCAGGATAATATCACCCATAACATCAAACGCAGTATCCAGTGTCTTAGGCTCATTGTACCATACATTTCCCATCTCAAATCCGCCGCTGAGTACAGATGCCACATCAAAGAGACAGCAGTTCATGGTATCCAGACGTGCAGACTGGTCATGAATATAAATATAACCATCTTTACATGCCTGAAGTTCATTACGATTCATAAAAAATTTACGATAAAGCTCTTTGTTCAGTTCATTAAAGATCAGGCTTCGCTTTGTAGCTACAAGCGCACTGTCTGTATTGGCATTACTCTTATCACCAATATAACGGATTGCCTGACTCTTGGTATATACATCATCCATCATATGGATAAAGTCAAGTTTGTAATTTCTGTAATCGCGGTAGCTCTTAGCCACTGCCGGGTTCACTCTCTCAAGTGCTCCCTCTACGATGTTGTGCATCTCCTGGATCTCTATCTCATTCTTTCCCAGTGCCTCCGCATGTTCTTCCGCAAACTGGCAGATAAATTCCTTCTCTTTATCCGAAAATGTATATAAAATTCTGGCTGCCGACTTATTTACTGCTGCTACGATCTTCTGTGAATTAAACTCTTCTCTCGTACCATCTTTCTTTATAACATATATCATACCTTTTGCTCCCATATACAATATATAGTATTTTTTTCTTTCATTCACCACAATTCTCTCTATATGTGGTACGTTTAACAAGTATAGCACAGTCTCTGGCAAAAAGAAAGGGGCAAAAAATTATTCGTCATATTGCTGAATTTGATACATGGCAAGATAATTATCTTGACCATCCAGAGATACCACAGATACCTCATCCCCGGCATGTAATTCTATTTTCTCCTCGTGGTCTGCTTCGTCAAATTTTACAGTTTCATCTTTTCCTGAAGAACTTCTGATTTCCAGAGCAACCTTCTCCCAGCCGGACACTATCCTGTATTCTCCCGGATCTATTGTAAAATCATACCCCTGGTCACTGGCATCTGTATCGCCAATCTCTGATGCAGTATCATCCGTTCTGACAATATAATTCTCTCCGGTGAACATATACCAGTCCGGATTACCCCTCTGTTCATCCTGTCCGTTCTTTACTGCACTGATAGTCTCAGACCAGTCATCTGTCCAGTTATTCTCATTACTTTCATTATTTTCATTACTTTCATTATTCTTATTACTCTCATTTACTTCATCAGAACTGCTGTCATCAAAAATACTGTTGAGATCTATGTCAAACTCATCATAGATAAATTCTTCTATCCTGTATCCAATCGTATCCCAATTCTCTGCCATCTGACCTATTATTACCATCAGAATCAGCACAATGATCCAGAAAATTTTGCCTGCCTTGCCGCTCCTGTCTCTTATACACATGACGCTGCCGACGAATAGCCTTGTGTAGATCTCGG
>ENA-OYWT01000712-OYWT01000712.1-human-gut-metagenome-genome-assembly--contig:-NODE-712-length-13710-cov-6.167265_pt1 | contig 13710 bp, 9 predicted proteins | sample MGYA00244171_ERZ653399 | MGnify/ENA primary metagenome ERZ653399 (study PRJEB26926, sample SAMN06164987) | human gut metagenome | biome: ENVO:00009003; feature: ENVO:2100002; material: ENVO:00002003... | reverse complement strand
GAGATTAGCTGCAGTCTCGTGGGCTCGGAGATGTGTATAAGAGACAGGATTATACATATAAGTATAATACTCTATTGTATCAGCCTTAATTCCTGATTTGAACGTAATATATTTGTCAAACACACTGTCAAGGGTATTGACACCCGACATATCCATACCATCCAACAGTGCTTTTATCAGCCTATCTTCCCTTTCACGAAGCTTCGTAATGTCTTTATTATATATGCTGTGTCGCTTTCCATCGGCACCTGTATATGTATACACATACATTTTATCACGGCTCCGCTGCGTCTCGCCCTTTCTAAGGACGCGCCCTTTATTGTCTTTTCTTGATACAGCCATATTTTCCTCTCATTTGGAAAGAAACATTTCACTACCTCTCAACCCTAAAAGTTTCAAGATATTTATCAAAAATATCAAGATCAACTAATACGATACGCCCTATTTTCAAAATCGCATGTGCATCCTTTGCCAACTGCTGAAACTTGTTTCTTCCTATACTGTACATCTGTGCACCTTCATTATAACGCACAAGCCTTTTCTTTGCTACTACAGTTGTGTTTGTTGTTCTTTGCAATTTTTTATCTCCTTCCTGCTTTTGAATCCAAACGTCCTTTTTAATAAATAAAACATAAAATAAACCGGCAAACAAACTACTCCCACACAATAACAAACAAGGCAAAGCGCCAGTAAGATAAAAAAACTATATATTAAAACTACATACACGCCATATATAGCCATTAATACTATAAAGGCTATTCCTAATAGCATTAAAAGCAAATAACCTAAATACTTATAACTTTTAATATAAATCATTCACATTCACCTTTCATTATATTTCCGGTGTATCGCTCATTTCACTGATGTGCTGTAATTCCTGTGCCTTAAGTTCATCCCCTATCGCATTTATTAACTTATCTGTGCTGTGCGAACGATATTCATCAGATATTTCTTCAAGTGAAACAATATCGCCTCTGGACTCTAATAACGCTTTGTAATTTTCGATAAGTTTATGTGATAGAACAAAACCATAGTATTTTGCATTACGAAACAATTGTGATATTATCTGTTCCTGCTTGATTTTCTCAACAGCTTCGCTTGTAATCCATTCGGTCAATTCATGAATATTCCCTATATCTGCAACATCCATTCTGGTTACACATTTTACAATCCAGGCACATTCTCTTCTTAGCTCACTTACTAAATCATATACTTTTTTATCATTCATTAATTCATTTGAACAATACACCGACCCTTGCCTATGTTCAAATCCATGTTTTCTACAAAAAAAATCGTATAATTCATTGTACGCTTTTGTGTATGATTTTTCTCCAAATACCTCTTTAAGAGCCTGCGTATTCAAATCAAACGTAAACTCTTTTCTGGCTTCTGTCATAAAATGCCTGCTTTCTCCTTGCATGAAGTAGCAAAATCCTCTGATTCACCATATTCATTATGAAAATTCCATATTTCTACTCTTTTTAAAAAAGCAATCCACCCATTCAAAGCCTCATACACCATTCCAAACCGTGCATAATCATGCTCATCACCATTTCCAATATACACATGATTCCCCTCTTTCTTTGATATTCCACAATCCCTAAATATCCCATCAACTACTTTAATCAGATTATTCAGTGAACGCTGCTCTCTTTCGCTTTCGGCCTTTTTATAGCGTATTTCCATCTTCATAACAGCTTTCTTTTCATCGTCGATTGAATTTAAGAATGATACCATTTACTAACTCTCCTTTTCCTGTGTTCTGCCATCGATGAAGCTCACTTTCCGCACCGGTCTGAACTCATAGCTGACTGCAAGCATGTTATAGATTCTCTCCATCCAGTCAATAACATTATTGCCGTTAGTTCCAGGAAGCTTTCCTTCCATCGTGAGCTTGTACTCTAAAAGGTCTATAACATAACTCTTCAGGTGATTACGATACCTTGGATTCTTTGCCTCGTATGTCCTATATGTATTCTCCGGAATTCCCGCGAACTCTGCAAACTCCCTAACCGACATTCCTGTCCTTTTCCTTAACAGGACAAGTCTTTCATAGAGCTCATCGCGCTCATCCTGTAGCATTTCGTTCACTAAAACACAATCTGTTGAAACATTCATATATCAGTCCCCCTTCCTTGTGATTTAATGATAGCACAATTGGTATGAAAACGCTACAATAATAGTGTCGACATTTATTACAAAATTGTCGACATCCGCGAAAAGCCCCATTTCATGCATGTTTCAGGGCATTTGACATTCATTGTAAAGACTGTCTTATACTGTCTGCGGTTATCATATCCGGATTGTCTGCAACCCCAAGAACATATTGCTCAGTGTCATATGATATAACCTGGTCCGCTTTTGAGCGGACTGCCAGGACTAAGCTTTTAGGCTGTCCTTCAACATAAACAATTGCAGCCACATTCGGATCCTCCGGAGGAATCATATACCATATATCTCTATTTTTCGATACAATGTCTTCCAGCGCGTTGTATATTCCCTGCTCAGCAAGTGTCCGACTGTATATGCCATTACTTGATACCTGAAATATATGCAGCCTTCCAATGATCCTGTAGGTATACCCGGAACGCCCTTTCTTAACATACTGAAAGCCGGCAATCATCGTATTTCCATCCGGCTCTATGCCGTATGCCTTCACAAACGCCTTCACCGCTTTTCTCAGTGCATCCGGATATACAAGATTCCTATACGTTTTTCCATCAGAATCCAGCGTATCTATATAACACTTCGTATAACCTTTTTCCGTCTGTTCGTATGTATCAGCATATTTAAGATATATAAATCTTACACCATCAGTTTCAAGTGACAGTTCACCTATCGGCTTTTTCATTTTGGCTATCCGCACATGCCTCATACGTTTGTAAACGGACTTTGAAAATGAATCCCTGCTTTCGGACTTTATATTATGCATTACAGCATCCGTAAAGGTATCAACATTGAGGCTTCTGATAAGCTCAGGCATTCCAAGCTTTGGCTCCTTCTTCTCCTTCACATCACCCTTTTCAGGTGCAGCACCTTCGACTATGACTTCTCCCTCCGGCAATTCCTCTGATGTCTCTTCCTGTTCATTGTCATCCGGATCGTTTTTTTCTCCATCGCTGAACGATCTTGGATTAAAGCTGCAGAACGCTGTTATCTCATCCGATGAATCATCATACATATACGCTGTTATTCTCCGGTTCCTGCCGTTCTCACGGTACCGGCAGCAATACTTATCATGTTCATAGTTGTTGTGTTCGGGATAGAATTTTAAATCCTCTGAAAGTCTGTAATATAGGTTTTTATCAAGCCTGCACCCACATCTTAGATACTCCCTCTGCTTTCCCTGCTGGCTGCGCAGCTTCTCTTTATCTTCCCTGTCAAGATATGCCGGGTATATTACAGAGCCATCCGACATGATAAATCTGGTGTTATACATTTCACATCCTTTCCGCCGGAAGTGAACTCAGTTCACTTCTGGACTTTCATCTAAGTGAGGTGAACTGAGTTCACCTCACTCATGTTATCTGCACTGCTCCATTTCCTGCAGCTGCAAAGTCTCCTGCGCCTTGAGCTCATTTCCTATGTTATTAACTAATGGGTCTGAGCTGCCCTCAAGATACTCCTTGGAGATTTCCGACAGAGCTGCCGGAGTCTCTCTTCCCCTTTTCTCCATCATATAATAGTAGTTTGACATAAGATATGCCGTTGGCTGATAGCCGTTGACCTCCACATCCTTTTTAAAGGCTTTGTAACACTCCTTTGAAAGCTCAAAATCTTTAACCTTTTCAGGCATAAACTCCCTTAATAGCCCAAAGCACGCCTGCTCATACCCTTCAGGCAGCTTTTCATTAAGCCTTGTACCGCCCAACGAACGCCACTTCAGCAAATCAGCTAAGTTTTCTCTTTTTTCATCAAGATATTTATAAAAATTTTTAGTGCTGCTGATATCATTATTTTTTACCATACACTCAATATACTCATTTACTTTATCACCAACTTTCTCTTTTTCTTCAACACTCTTATGCGCCGCAACCGGCTCTTCAACCGGCTTAACCCATGCCATATCGTCAAAATTCAAAAAACCTCCATCCTTCTGTATATTAAGCAATGCATTCTTTCCACCAAGAGGCATATACGGCATGGTATTTCCGGCAAATGCCAGGTACCCCTTATCAGGGTGCATAAAGCAGTAGCCTTCCGGCATTGTATATCCAACGCTGTCTTTGAATTTAAGGTTTCCTGTAAGCTCGACAATCTCAAGTTCGTTATTAATAACGATAGTTTCGGGTGTCCTCATACTATCCACAGACTGTGTGCTGTTCTCCATCACCCCCTCTACATTCTCATTTTCATTCTCATTCACCTTAAGCAGCTCTCCCTTCTCAAGCAGATAATCTGCAGCCCTGTCTGCCTGCCTGATAGCCTCAAACAGTACTTCCTGCTTTTGTTCTATCGCACTTATCCAGCTCTGCACATAGGCTTTATGATTCTTAAATTCTGCCGGCTCATACTGCAGCCCGATATCAGCACCGGTAAAGCATGATGATATCTCTGCCACAAGTTCCTCAACCGCATAGTCTGAGGTGTTCCTGATTCCGGACTGCACACGGTCAAGTCTGCTCTTTGCCCCTGTTGCATGTGACAGCTCATGCAGAAGTGTTGAATTATAGGCATGGTCATTATCAAACACTTCCTTTGGCGGAAGATGAATATCGTCATTCGTGACACTGTAGTATGCCTTGTCCGGACTGTCATTTAAAACCTTTATTGCCATGCCATCAATAATCCTGTCTATTGCCTCGTTCTGTGTGATGTTGTTATGTACCTTTACTGCCGGCGGAATCCCTTCAATGTCCTTTGCATTGAACACCATATGATATCTGCTGCGCAGTCCATAATTCTCCGGATTTTCAGCATTGTTATACTCATCCCATGGCACAACCTTGTGCGTGTATTTATCATAAGGCTGCCAGAACTCAACCATCTCTGCCCTGGCACCTTTCTTCAAGTGCCATCCCTGCTGCTGTATCTGCTTGAATGTAGCCCACCTCATATCATCGCTACTCTTCTGGATTGCAGCAAACGTAAGGTTGAACCTGTTAATTCCGCTATAGACTGTGTGTGATACACAATTTTCCGGTCTGCCTCCGGAAACAGACCACTGTCTCTGCCAATGTTCCGGATTTTCTTTTAAAGAATCAATGAATTTCTCCGCTATCTGCCTGCGAAATTCCTTTGTATCCATATACAATCTCCTCTCCGGCACTCTCGCTGTGTTTTAATAAATTTTGTACTTCAATATTGTCCTGATATCATCCAGTATGCTGCCCTTTACGTTATAGACAACATATCTTTGCTCCATGCCCCCTTTCTTATAACCTATAACCTTTGTATCATTAAAACTGCTGTCAGTGCAGTAAAGTGGTACCGAAAATTCATGTCTATGCATAAGTGACAACCGGCTGTCTATTGTTGTTTTTATAAGTGTAGGAAGCCTGTCATACTGCGGATTGTAATAGTTCATGAGTGAACCGAAATCAATCTCAACCTCATCGACATATCCGAATGTATATATCCTCACCATCCCCCACTGCCCCGCTTTGAACTGCGTGCCCCCGGTTACGGCTTCTATGTATGCTTCCACACGGAAGTTATCTCTTTCATATACATATTCGTCTGCATTTCCTACATCCCTGTACCCTATATCCTCCGCCCGTATAGCCGCCCCGGTCTGCAGCGTGCCGAAATCATACCGGGTTATCGGAATAGTGGCTTCATTGCCAAGCTTGTCCTTTGAGACTATACACATCCTGACCTGTTCGATGTCCTCTGCGCCGGGAAGGCTGTCATAAAGGTTAAAGCGGCAGATGTAGGTTCCGGTGCCGTCATCAGGTGTGAAAGCAAGGTCAACGCTGTTTGACGGGTCGGCGGCATCGCTTATCCGGAGAACATATCCTTCTATGCCTGCTATGTCATCATGCGGGTCATGTATGGTCATCACTGCATAAGGCGAATCAGTGATCGTGTCATTGTAAAGACCGAGGGTAAGGTTATTCTCTGTGTATTCTGTCTTTCCGGACGGGGCGGTGTTGTCAAATACATATATGCCGTACACATGGCAGCTGTTGACAGTTGCGAGTGCGGAAGGGCTTACGGAGAGGCTGCCGCTGTTATCCATCACCTGGCGCACCCACAGATAGTAACAGCCGTCCATTGAGGCACCAAGGTCCGGAAGTGAAGTGGTAAAGCCTGAAGGTGAGGAGGCGCTGCCGTAGCTTTCCCATTCCGAAGGCAGGGCGGAGGCAGAAGCGGAGAAGCCGTACTCATAGCTGTTGTCCGTCCTCAGTCCTGAGCCGCACTCCGTCACGGTTATGGTTATGTCGATGCTCCTTACAGCATCATTGTCCGCATCAGGATTTACGGTATGTGTTGGGGTAACATCTATCACGGGCGCGGAGGTGTCACGCCATGATGGATACAGGTCAATTACAGCTCCGCCGGCAGCTGAGAGGTTCCATTTCTTAATTTCACCGCCGCCTGTATAGTCGGAGAGAAGACTGTTTTTGTACCAGCCGCTTATGGCATATTCCGTGGTGCCCTGTCCGCCAGCGGTGTAGACAATTGAGTATGTGTCCGGTGCGGCAGGAAGAAGGCTTTCTGTATCGTAGGTAAACACTGCACTGTAGTACTCATTTTCCTTCCATGTCCACACTGAAGAAGTCAGTTCCCTGTCAGAAGGCTTAACAAGTGTTCCAAGAGCTTCCGCCGGCACGCTGCTGTGGAGTCTCACCTCGTATTTGACAGGTGTCCATTTTGCGGCAGCTGTCTTGCCGGAGGTATAATGCCAGATTTCATTGTCGCCTATCTTTACGGAAGTCCCATCTGCATTCTCTATATACCACCCCTCAAATGTCCAGCCGGTAAGCTTCGGCTCGGGAAGCCTGCCTATACCTGCATCAAACGTGACTGTCCGTGACGCTTCGTCTGAATCCCTGAGAGTTCCGGTTGCATTGCCGGGTCTGTTATAATTGAATGTAAGTGTATAACTGCACGGTTTCCACTGTGCATGCAGTGTAACCAGACCATTCGGTATGAGGGTAAGGTTTTTGACAGCCGCACGGTCCGGATAGTTTCTTCCATTACCAGCTGTGCCGTCCGCACTCTCGTTCCATCCGTCAAAATAATAGCCTGTCCTTGAAAAGCCGTTTGCCGGAAGAGTTTCACTCTTATCGTATGTAAATGCCACATCGGACATGCTTCCTGTTGCCCTTGTGCTGCCGCTGTCATTGTCATTCTTTTCAAAATGAACTGTGTAGCTGTTCGCGCTCCAGTGTGCAAACAGGGCAAGATTTTCAAGCCCTTTCCATACTGCATTGTCCGGGATGACCTCTCCTTTTGAATCTATCTTCACAATAAAAAGCTTCTTTGCCGTGTTTCCCATGTTGTCGGTCACGGTGAGGCAGTAGAAGGCAGGACCTTCGGAGCCGAAATAGTACTGTCTGCCTGATGTTATGTCACCGTTATCAAGCTGAATGCCGTTAAAGTCCGTAAGCACTGCACTTTTTATGCCGGAGTGCGCATCTGATATGTCAAAAGGGACGGCTGTTCCTTCGGGATACCAGCCGTAGGAACTTAATACTCCGCCCAAATCAGGGGCAGTGTTGTCAAAATAGTATGGCCCGAACCGGTGATAGTCAGCGTTAGGTGATGACACGGACGTGTTGCCGGCTGCATCCTTCACATGCTTCACCCACAGATAGCAGGCTCCCGAAAGCGTGCTTCCTATGGTTACCGGAACACCACTCCGGTAGCTGCTCCATGAAGCACCTGAGGGCGGGGCGCTGCTGTCCGTGCCCAGGCAGTATTCATAGGTGTTATCAGTGGAAAGCAGTTCATTGTCTGTCACGGTTACGGTCACACCCAGTGACGTGGTGTACGATGAAGTGCTTTCCGGTGAGACATTTACTGCCGGAGGCGTGGCATCCTTCCATTCCGCATGGACCGTAATACTGCCGGCATGGATCCATGCTGTGCTGTTTCCGCTTATGCTCCAGTAACTTCCGTCCACTGCATGTCCATCCGAGTTCCACACAGTGCCCCGGCTTCCTGCGGCATCAGATACCCAGCCTGCAAATATATAACCTGTTCTCACGGCTTTCACATTTCCTGAGATATCGTTATAGTCCGGTGAACCGTAGGTCACCGTGACGGACTGCACTGCCTGTCCGGAACCGTCCACGCAGCTTCCGCCGTTCGCATCAAATGTCACGGTGTACTTATTCGGCACCGCATTTGCCGTGAATGATACATCTGAGGCAGGCATGTTGAAGCGGTAGCTGTTAGAGGAAGTCTCAGCATAGCCTGTCCACTTATCCCATGAGTAGCCCTTCTTCACGGCAGCGCTTATGGCCACGCTTTCGTTATAGGCATGGCTGCCGCCGCCTGATACACTGTCTATTCCGGTTCCGGCAATGAGCGTCACGCCCCACCTGTCCGCCTTCCACTGTGCAAAAAGCTTCAGCGTATCGCCGTGGGCTGAGGGCTTCGAGACAAACGTGGAGCCTGCCGGGTAAGAGGTTCCTGTCCCATCAGCAGATGTGTTCCAGCCGTTAAAGGAATGCCCTGTTTTCGTAAAGCCGTTTCCGGCAATGGTTACGGTACCGCCGTATTTTACCGTGGAACCGTCTGTTGAGCCGCCCGTGTTTCCGTTTCCTTCATACATCACATTCAGCTCATTGGTTTCATAATACACACTGGCATAAGTTCCTTCATCGGGCACCTTCCATGATGTCCGGTCAACAGACACATAATGGCAGTTGTCGAAGGTGGAATCCGCCGCATGGTCTGCAGCGTTGAAGGTGCTGCCGTTCTTTACGGAGTAAGTCTTTGTCTTTGAATCATCCTTCACTCCGTCTTTATAAAAGTAGAGGGTCACATCCGTGTCTGCCGCTGTCCAGTATGCGTACACACTGATATTCGTTGTTCCTTTCCATACAGCCGTGCTTCCGTTTCCGCTCCAGTATGTTCCGTTTACGGCTTTTCCGTCTTTGTCATACACCTGCTCGCCTGTGCCGTTGGCACCTGTGTACCATCCGCCGAAGCTGTAACCGTCAAGCGTAGGGTTGTAAGAGCTTGCCACATTACAGTCACCGGTGCCATATACGGCAGTGCCGGTGAAAGTATTTCCTCCATTGTCTGGGTTGAAGGTGATGGTGTATTTGTTTGGAACCCACGCAGTAAAAGTAATGGTTTTTCCTTCATTCTTTAACTCATTCTCATGCCCATAGTAGCACACTGAATAGCCAAATGAACAGTTTCCACAATGAGAGCAATCATGTATATCATACACGTATATTGTGCCATCATCCGCTATAACCCCCCAGTAAGATTTATAGCTTATCATCCCGGCTCCGCAGCGACTGCATCTGCCATTAGTAGAAGTTCTGGTTAACCTGTAAATTTTCTGTGTTGCTGATACTTTTGTATACCCGGCTTCATTGGCGTGCGGCAGCATGTTATCGTCTGTCATATTGCTGATATTTACATAGTCTGTAAGAGGCTTGCTGCCGAAAATATAAATTCCTTCATATCCGCTTCCATCAAACCACGCATATACACTTATGCCGGAAAGAATGACAGCTGCTGAACCGACAACCATAACCGTTAGCACAAAAACCATCACATACGATATGAGTTTTTTAATTCCTTTCCTGATATTAAGCATGGAAAATCTCCTTTATATATTATGTACACAGACAGGATATCCGGAAATCTGTCCGCAGCTTTTAATGGCATGTTTCCATGGATATCCTGTGTTATTATGTTTTCTATTTCCTGTAATTCTCCGACCAGTAGCCGCCTTCATCCGTGTTGTATCCGTTGATGTCATACACCGCATGGCCTGTTCCATCCGGATTTGTTCCCCATCCGGTAAAGGTGTAGCCGGGACGGTACAGGTCTGTCTGTCCGTAAGCTTTGTTGTTCTTCGTGCTGTCATAGGTCACGCCAAGGCTCCTGCTGTCCTGAAGGCTGTCGGACGTCCAGTATCCGCCGTTTGTATTGAACGTGACTGTATAGCTGTCCGGGATAAACTGTGCGTACAGGATAAGGCTTGGTCCAATCCACCTGCTGTCATCATCCCAGTAAAGCCCGGACTCTTTCGCATAGGTGCTGCCGTAGACCCTGTTGCCTCCGGAGAGGGAATCATAATAGCCGGAGAAAGTATAACCTGTCTTTGACACTGCCGGGACATCTGTCCCCCAGGTGGTGTCATACTCATACCTGCCAAAGAATGCGGTGCTGCCGAAGTTTATGAACCTCAGCGTCCAGTCATCCGTGACATCCTTCATGCTGCCGTCGGTCATCGTGCCGCCGTTGCCGAAGAATGCAAGCTGCCTTGAATCATGCACCCATGCAGCCTTAAATGTTACCGTGCCGGAGCTGTATCTCAGGTTGCCGTAGGCAAGTGCCATGCCGTCAGCCCTGCCTGTACCGACGCCCGATTTTGTCTCAGCATAGGTATCACCGCTCGGAAGATAATGAAGTCCCTTGTCCATTCCTGATATTGTCCAGCCCGCGAAGGTGCAGCCGTTTCTGACAGGGTTATTTATGTCAAACACAGTGTAGGTTTCTGCAGAAGCCGGGTAGCTGCCGCCGCTGTAAAAACTGCCGCCGTTAAGCTCATAGCGTATGTCATATACTGCGTGGCTCCACTTTGCAGTAAAGAGCACCTTCTCAGCACTGTTGCACCTTAAGTTCATAAAGCTGGTTTCCTTGACTCCGGATGCGCCTGTTCCTGTAATGATGCTGTTTCCCGCTTTGTGGTCACAGTCATCACACATCCTTGTTATCTCCCATCCGGCAAATGTGCAGCCTTCCATTACAGGGTGGCTCACGTTAAAGCTCCTGTTATACTTAGCCCTGTCCGGATGGCTTGCCCCCGCTTCCCATGAACCTCCCGAAAGCTCGTATAAGATTTCATATTCGGCAGGCATAAAGTATGCCGTGTACCTCCTGTTCCCGGAGCTGCCCTGCTGTATGGTGACGGACGGAAGCCTTTCCTGCAGCCCGGTGCCGCCCCATGAAGTGAAGTGGTAACCCTTTACGTCAGGATTATTGAGCGTAAATACCGGAGTGTTCCTGTCATATCCGGAAGGATTCCCCGGGTCGCTTGCAGGCGTGAGCACGGCATTGCTCTCACTGTCCCTGTAATCGTATGCAATGCTGTAGCGGGTATCCTGCCAGAGTGCGGTGAGAGTCACCGTGCCGGTGTCGGCTCTTAATCCCGTGACTTTGATGTACTCTTTGTCTTTTCCCGTACCGCTGCAGTCTGTAAGTCCTGTATCAGTGAGCTCTCCGTCAATGATGTGCCTGTTGCCGTCCATGTCCGTTATGCTCCAGCCAAGGAACGTGCTTCCCTCCCTTGACGGACTGTATATGGTTATCTCCTTGTAATAGTTGGCTTCCATAGGGTTGCTTGCCCGCACCCATCCGCCGTCAAGGTCATATCTTATGCTGTAGTAGACAGGCTGCCACTGCGCATAGAGGGTGCTGTACGAACCGTCATAAACGGTCTGTGCAGTCACAGGGTTTTCAACCTGCGTGCCGTCACTGCGGTTCGGGAATTTCGACCAGCCGTCCGATATATCGTAGACACTCAGTTCGTAACCAGTAAGTGTTGGGTGCGGCAGCTCTCCAAGAGGGCTGTCATACCGGACTGTCTTTGATTTTACGTCATCGCCTGAGAGGACATACCCGAGGCGGCTCTTTGCCGCTGTGTCCGGGACATTGTAATCGAATGCAATGCTCAGGTTCGCCTTTACCCATTTTGCATAGAGCATAACACTCACCGTATCTGGTGATGTGCTGATTGTAAGCTTGTCGCCTGCGCCTCCGGCATATCCGTCAAAGGTCTGCGTATTCCCATCATACGAGGTATACCATCCCTCAAACGTATATCCCCCGCGGCATGATGTGGCCGGAAGCGTCAGCTCGATATTTCCATACACTGCCGTGGCTGTGAGGGTATCTCCCTTTGCCGCATTGGGGTTAGAATACGTGTCGCCGCTGTCATACAGCGTGCCACCAATCCTCCACCCGGAGAACGGAAAGCGTCCGGTAACCGGCTGGATAACGCCGGCAGTCTGGTTTCCGTTGTTGGTGTATACTTTAAAGTCAACAATGTAGTCACTGCCTGTGATGTATGAGCTGTCAGCAAGCACTGTGTGCCCGGTGTTCACAGTAATCTCATCGTCTTCCGGCATGCTTATGTAATTGTTGGATTCACCCTTTTCATAGTGCAGGGTGTAAAATCCAGCCTCCTCCCACTTTGCACAGGCTGTGACATTGCCTTTGTAAATCCATCTGCCGTTACTGTCAAAGTAAGGCGAGGCTTTCGTCTGTCCGCTGCTGTCCGTGTAGGTAAGTACAGCCCTGCCGTCCGTGTCATAGACCGGGACATCGGAGAGCTTTATTGTGCCGTCGCTCTTGTAAATGAAGTTTCCGGAACCGTCAAGCTCAGGGGCGTACCAGCCTAGGAAGGAGTAGCCAGGTCGGATCGGAGCTTTGACTGAGGCAGTACCGTATGGTGTGGCTGCCTGTGGTGCAGCAACATCAATATCGGAGCACCAACGCTCTTTTGACGGATCGTTATACCAGGTGAACAATTTGCCTTTATTGCTTCCATTGTACACTTGTATATCAGATACTGAACCAACTGCAAGTTCTCCACCATTAGCATCAAATTCAAGTGAATGGTAAAACACAAGACCGATGAGCGCATAGACATGTCCGCCGTAACCATCCGGCACACCGGTGGCCTGCTGGTCTCTGTGGTTATTTGCTGCGGCTGACTTATCATTCTTTGTTATATCATAGAAGCCTCCGTCTGCACCCACCATCTTTGTTCCCTCTAGGAGATAGAGAAACTGCTGTCCGTTCTCACCATATTTCTGGGTCATGACAAAAGACTTCTTATCCTGGAATGCTTCATGGTCACCGACTGTCTCCCACGTCTGCTGGCTGAGCGCATGATTTATGGTCGGATAACACATACCCTTGAAGTCAAACCAGCCAATGTCACCATCCGTTCCGGGTATCACATGACCACTATCATTCGGGTCTTCGATGTACGCATCCTTAAGCTTCGTAATTGATTCATCGTACTCACCTACCCAGTACATCCTGACATGGTCCTCTCTAAGCCCCGGGTATTTGGCACGCTCACTGTCACTGTAGTGTGTAATCTCCGGCTGTGTGATGACAGCGTAATCAACCTGCTCACTCTCGTCATAGGACATCTCGTATTCGTAGATGTACTTGTTGGCGTCGAGAAGTGCAGTGCCGGCGGCGGTGTCATTGTTGACACGGGGCTGAATCGTGTCGGTCATTACACATTGTGTCTTGCCACCAGGATTATTTTTACTATCAGATTTCCAACTATCTAAATCTGACTGCACAGCATCCATTTTATGCTGCCCCGAAGAATCATAATGCGTACTATATAATGGGTCGCTTGTGTCATTATGGTAACAGTGAATTAACTGTATTGTAATTGTTGCTCCAACCTTGTCATCATTCTTTGCAGCTTGATTCCAAAAGGCCGATACATTTTCTATTCCAATACTTGTAATAAGTAAAAAACAAGTGAGTAGAATAGCAACTGTCTCTTATACACATCTCCGAGCCCACGAGACTGCAGCTAATCTC
>ENA-OYWT01000710-OYWT01000710.1-human-gut-metagenome-genome-assembly--contig:-NODE-710-length-13718-cov-4.784454_pt1 | contig 13718 bp, 10 predicted proteins | sample MGYA00244171_ERZ653399 | MGnify/ENA primary metagenome ERZ653399 (study PRJEB26926, sample SAMN06164987) | human gut metagenome | biome: ENVO:00009003; feature: ENVO:2100002; material: ENVO:00002003... | reverse complement strand
CGAGATTAGCTGCAGTCTCGTGGGCTCGGAGATGTGTATAAGAGACAGAATATACTTTCAGTATCATCAAATACCGAAAACAACTGTTCGTCGTATTTCACCTGCACATACATATCGGTCAAGGACATCGCCTCTGCACGAGCCTTCTCCACTGCCGTACAAAAAGACTCACACATTGCAGAAAAAAGTGTTAATTCCGAAGTTTCCATAAATACATAATTATTTGTACTTCAAAGATAGTATAACCGAAGATGGAAACCAATTTATTTAGTCATGCCCGGCTCAACTTACCTTTACATTCACGACAAAGATAGCGAAAAAATCCGTAGACATCGCCGTTATGCAAAATTTTCTCCTATTCGTCACATACAAAGCAAGTTTCAAATACCATATACAAAACGATGCGATAAAAAAATCTCGTTTTATTCAAAAATATATAACTATTTGTTTGGATTCAAAAATGATTTCATTACATTTGCAACATCAAACTCATATTTGACAGGCAATGAAGAATTTTGATTTTGCATATTACTTTTACTTTTATTTTTATTTTGGAGAAAAATAGAAACGGGGTTTTATGCAAAAAAAAGAGATAGAAAACAATTAAGAAACTTATGATAAAATCCCGTTCAATACGAACGGGATTTTTTATTTATCTTGCTTATGAATAAAAAAGTCACCATACAAGGCATAGCTGGTTGCTACCACGAGGCGGCCGCCCGATCTTATTTCGGGGAAGAAGAAATAGAAACGGTTCCCTGCTCGACATTTCCCGAAATGTTCGACCGCATGAATAACGACCGTTCTTTATTGGGCATCATTGCCATTGAAAACACCATTGCAGGCAGCCTTTTACAGAATCACGAACTATTACGAAAAAGTGAATTAAGTATCATAGGAGAATATAAATTACGTATTTCTCACGTACTGGCCGCACTACCAGGAGAAACTATGGACGATATACTCGAAGTAAACTCTCACCCCATGGCATTAATGCAATGCGGTGATTTTTTACAAGCTCACCCTAAAATGAAAGTTGTAGAAAAAGACGATACGGCCGGTAGTGCCCAAGAAATTTCGCACCGTCATCTTTCGGGCCATGCCGCCATTTGCGGTAAACTGGCTGCCGAAATTTATAACATGAATATTTTGGCAGAAGGTATCGAAACCAACAAACGAAATTTCACTCGTTTTCTAATTCTTGCCGATCCTTCTCACCGTGAAATTTTAATAGCAGGCAAACGCATAAACAAGGCTTCTCTTGTTTTCAGTTTGCCACATACACAAGGCAGTTTATCAAAAGTACTCACCATACTTTCTTTCTATGACATCAACTTATCCAAAATACAGTCCATGCCCATTATCGGGAAAGAATGGGAATACCGATTTTATATAGACCTTACATTCGATAATTTCACTCGATACAAACAATCCCTCGAAGCAATAAGACCTCTAACAAAAGACTTTAAAATACTCGGAGAATATGCAGAATTCAATCAACCCCTTTAATATCAGACCCGCTAATCGGGTAAATAACATAAGCGAATACTACTTCTCAAAAAAGTTGAAAGAAATAGCCGAACTAAATGCCCGCGGTTTGGATATTATCAATCTGGGCATAGGCGGGCCTGACAGGCCGCCCCACCCCGAAACGATTGAAACCCTGTGTACGGAGAGCCGGAAATCTGATGTTCACGGATACCAACCTTACATAGGCCTACCCGAACTACGCCGAGCCTTCGCCGATTGGTATAACAGATGGTACAATGTAACACTCGATCCTCAAAAAGAAATACAACCCCTTATAGGGTCCAAAGAGGGTATATTGCACATCAGTTTGGCATTTCTCAATGCCGGAGACGGGGTATTGGTTCCCAATCCGGGATACCCCACATACAGTTCCGTCAGCCGACTGGCCGAAGCCGAAATTTTCACCTACGACCTCGACGAAAATAACCATTGGCAACCCGACTTCAAGCAATTAGAATCGTTACCGCTCGATCGTATAAAGTTAATGTGGGTCAACTATCCCAATATGCCTACGGGAGCCAAAGCATCTATGGAATTGTTTACCAAGCTGGTGGATTTCGGGAAGCGTCACAACATAATCATCGTGAACGACAACCCGTACAGTTTCATTCTCAACGACAATCCGATGAGTATACTAGCTGTCCCCGGGTCTAAGGACATTTGTATCGAAATGAATTCTTTAAGCAAATCTCACAATATGTCCGGTTGGCGAATCGGTATGCTTGCTTCCAACCCTCAATTTATCGAATGGATTTTGAAAGTGAAAAGTAATATCGATTCAGGAATGTTCCGTCCGCTACAAATGGCTGCGACAAAAGCATTGTCATGCGGTCAAGAATGGTATGACCAATTAAACGAAGTGTACCGTAACCGACGTGATATCGCAGAAAAAATCATGAAAGCTCTCGGTTGCAGTTATGATCCGTCACAAGCAGGATTGTTCGTATGGGGAAAAATTCCCGATAGTGCAACAGATGCCGAATCGTTAGCCGACGAAATATTATACAACGCGCACGTCTTCATTACCCCGGGATTCATTTTCGGAAGTCGAGGAAACAGATATATTCGCATTTCGCTTTGCGCCCCCGAAAAAAAGATGCAAGAAGCGTTACACCGTATAGAAAAAATCAAATCAAATAAATAACAATACCATTATGGAAGATTTACAATCAATTTTACTTCCCGGAATAGACTCTAAACGCCCTATTATCATAGCCGGCCCATGTAGCGCCGAAACCGAAGAGCAAGTAATGACCACAGCGAAAAGCCTCGCCGAGCGCGGCATTAAAATATTTCGTGCAGGTATATGGAAGCCTCGTACCAAACCGGGCGGATTCGAAGGTATAGGCGTAGAAGGCCTTGCTTGGTTAAAACACGTCAAAGAAAAAACCGGTATGTACACGGCAACAGAGGTTGCCACTGAACGGCACGTATTCGAAGCATTAAAACATGGTATCGACATTTTATGGATCGGAGCACGCACGACCGCCAATCCCTTTGCGGTTCAAGAAATAGCCAACGCACTGAAAGGTGTAGACATTCCGGTACTCATCAAGAATCCGGTAAATCCCGACCTAGAACTATGGATAGGAGCCGTCGAACGCATTTATAATGCTGGTCTCCACCGACTGGCAGTCATACACCGGGGTTTTAGCAGCTACGACAAACAGTTGTACCGCAATATGCCTCAATGGCACATTCCCATCGAACTACGTCGCCGTCTCCCCAACCTTCCTATTTTTTGCGACCCTAGCCACATCGGCGGTAAACGCGAACTTGTAGCTCCATTGAGCCAACAAGCGATGGATCTGGGATTCGACGGACTAATCGTTGAATCCCATTGCGACCCCGATTGTGCATGGAGCGATAAAAATCAGCAAGTGCCCCCCGACGCTCTGGACTATATACTCAACATGTTGGTAATACGAGAGACCACACAGACGACAGAAAACCTATCGGAACTACGTCACCAAATAGACAACCTCGACAATCAACTGCTCGAACTGTTAGCCAAACGCATGCGCATATCCAGAGAAATCGGGCAATATAAAAAAGAGCACAGTATGCCCGTACTGCAAACTAACCGCTATGACGAAATCCTACAAAAACGCATGGCACAAGCCGTTGAGTTGGGAATGAGCGGAGAATTCATGAAAGAAGTGATGCAAGCCATTCACGAAGAATCGGTACATCAACAAATGGATATTATTAATAAATAAAAACAATGAAAATAGTAATTCTCGGAGCCGGAAAAATGGGCTCTTTCTTTGCCGATGTACTCAGTTTCGACCATGAAATCGCCCTATACGACATAGACCCTCATCGACTGAGATTCGCATTCAATACTTTGCGAATGACCCGGCCAGAAGAAATACAAGATTTTACGCCCGACTTAGTCATCAATGCGGCAACCGTAAAATATACGATAGAAGCGTTTCAAACCGTTCTTCCCTATTTACCGGCTCACACAATCCTATCGGATATTGCTTCGGTCAAGACCGGATTACCCGAATTTTATGCCCAAGCCCGACACCCATTCGTATCGACACACCCTATGTTCGGACCGACGTTCGCTAATTTGAGCGACCTAAGTACACAAAATACAATTATCATTACCGAAGGCGACCACATGGGCAAAATCTTTTTCAAGGATATTTACCAGCGACTGAGATTGAATATATTCGAATACAGTTTTAAAGAGCATGACGAAACCATAGCTTATTCGCTCTCGGTTCCATTCACTTCGACGTTGGTATTCGCCTCGATTATGAAACATCAAGAGGCTCCCGGCACGACATTCAAAAAACATATGGACATAGCAAGGGGGCTACTTTCGGAGGACGACTACCTGCTAACCGAAATTCTTTTCAATCCCAATACCCCCGACCAAGTGCGGGGAATACAGAAACAATTATCGTCTCTCCTCGATATTATCGAGCGTAAAGATTCCATAAAAATGAAAGAATACCTCACCCAAGTGAGAAAAAACATAGAATAGCTCAAAATCATGAAAAAGGCTTGCTTAACACAAGCCTTTTTCATTTCACACACGCCCTGCCTTACCAACTTTATAAAATGAAATTGATACAATATTTTCATGGATTGCAAAAGAATATTTATATTTGTAGGTTAACTTAGGCGTATATATAAGCGCACTAACAAACCTATGGATTAACATGAGAAAATATAATACGTTCCGTATTTCATGCATAGCCTTATTATGGGTATTCTTATGCGTTCTTCTAATTAGGGGAAGAGGCATCGACGGGCAAGCTCTGTTCGCTATCATTGCTTCGGGAATCATTGTATTCGTTCCACTCTACAAACGATGGAAGCAAGAGAGTAAAGGTAAATAGTACCATTGTATTTACGTAAAAGAGACTAAAAATGAACCCCGACAATACAGAACTACTGAAACAAATAAACACACCCGCCGATTTACGAAAATTACAGGTTAGCGAGCTACCCCAAGTGTGTGACGAAATCAGGCATTTCATTATCAATACTCTCGCCCATAATCCGGGACATTTTGGGTCTAGCATGGGGGCCGTGGAATTGACCGTGGCCTTACACTATGTATTCGACACTCCATACGACCGCATAGTTTGGGACGTGGGACATCAAGCCTACGGGCATAAGATTTTAACTGAAAGACGAGACAGGTTTTATACTTGTCGTAAACTCAACGGATTGAGTGGATTTCCAAACCCAGCCGAAAGCGAATACGACGCTTTCATTGCCGGGCATGCATCTAATTCTATATCAGCAGCATTAGGCATGGCCATTGCTACACAACTGAAACACGAACAAAAAGAAAGAAAAGTCATTGCTGTCATCGGAGATGCCTCCATTGCCGGAGGATTAGCTTTCGAAGGATTGAATAACGCATCCATCAGTCCCAATAACTTGCTCATCATACTGAACGACAACGATATGGCAATCGACCATAATGTCGGAGGGCTAAACGAATATCTAGTAAACATCACTACATCGAAAAGCTATAATAAACTCAGATACGATGCTTATCGTACCCTACGTAAGCTAAATCTGATAGACGATGAACACAGGGGGGCCATTTTACGTTTCAACAATAGCCTAAAAGCTTTGCTAACCAAGCAACAAAACATTTTCGAAGGTTTAAATATACGATATTTCGGTCCCATAGACGGGCACAATGTGGTTAATATCGTCAATAAACTCAACGATATAAAAGATATGACCGGTCCGAAAATACTTCACCTACGTACGATCAAAGGGAAAGGATATGCTCCGGCCGAAAAAGAACCGACTATTTGGCACGCTCCGGGCTGTTTTAATCCAGAAACGGGCGATAGAATTACCACAACAGAAGAGCAAAAACCTCCCAAATTTCAAGATGTATTCGGACTCACGCTTGTCGAATTGGCTAAAAAAAACGATAAAATAACAGTTATCACACCTGCAATGCCAACGGGAAGTTCTACCTGTTTCATGATGGAGAAATTTCCCGAAAGGTCTTTTGATGTCGGTATCTCCGAAGAACATGCCGTCACCTTTGCCGCTGGTTTGGCCAAAGAAGGATTACAACCATTTTGCAGTATCTATTCGACTTTTCTCCAAAGAGGATTCGACGAAGTCATTCACGATGTCGCCATACAAAACTTACCGGTAACATTTTGTATCGACCGCGCTGGACTCGTGGGAGAAGACGGGGTTACCCACCACGGTGCATTCGATATGTGCTATTTGCGTTGCATACCCAATATGACTATTGCTGCACCTATGGACGAACATTATCTGCGACATCTCATGTACACAGCACAACTATCCGACCGCGGGCCGTTTGCCATTCGCTATCCTCGCGGTTGCGGAAGTCATGTCGATTGGGAATGCCCTATGCACGAAATTCCTATCGGGAAAGGTCGCAAGCTCTATGACGGAAATGAGACAGCCGTACTGAGTATCGGGACTGCGGGTGTCGCGGCACGACAAGCCGTAGAGCGGGCCCGAAAGACAGGTGTAAAAGCAGCTCTCTACGATATGATTTTTGTCAAACCCATTGACGAAGAAATTCTTCACGAAGTAGCCCAAAAATACAAACGAATCATAACCGTAGAAGATGGATGCATAACAGGAGGCTTCGGAAGTGCTGTATTAGAATTCATGTCCGACAATGGATATACACCCCATATAAAACGAATAGGAATCCCCGATAAATTCATAGCACAGGGGACAGTTAAAGAACTACACCAACTATGTGGTATAGATGAAGAAAATATTTACTCGGTAATTATTGGTAATTGGTAAATCATAGAAATAAAAGAGAACTAATAATTATGAAAATAATCATTGCTGGAGCCGGAGAGGTTGGAACACATTTAGCAAAACTGTTATCCCGAGAAGAACAGGATATTATTCTAATCGACAATGATGAAGAGAAACTACGAGAACTCGATGCCAATTATAATTTAATGACTGTCATCGGGAACCCTACTGCATTCCAAACATTAAAACAAGCCCAAGTATATAAAGCCGATTTATTTATTGCTGTCATGCCCTTCGAGTCTCGTAATATCATGGCATGTACAATGGCATCGAAACTAGGCGCAAAAAAAACTCTGGCAAGAGTAGACAACTACGAATACCTTTTACCTGAAAATAAAGCCTTCTTTGAAAATCTGGGAGTAAATGAACTGATATATCCCGAAAAACTGGCCGCAGAAGAAGTAATAACCGCATTAAAACACACTTGGACACGCAACTGGTTTGAACTTTGTAATGGAGAATTAATCGTACTAAGTGTAAAATTACACGACAACGCTAAAATTCTGAATAAAAAACTCTATGAACTTACAACAGCCGAAAGCCAATTTCACATCGCGGCCATCAAACGTATACATGAAACTATTATTCCAAGAGGAAACGACGAAATAAAAATAGGAGACATCGCATACTTTACCACGACTCCTAATCATATACAAGAAATTCAAAAACTCTCAGGTGAAACAGAAGCAGAAATTCACAAAATAATGATCATGGGAGGCAGCCGTATCGCTATACGCATATCGAGTTACGCGCCTGATAATATGGCAATAAAACTCATCGAATGCGACAAGCAAAAGAGTTATAAATTAGCCGAATACATGAACGATATAATCATTATTCAAGGAGACGGACGCAATGTGGATCTTTTGAAAGAAGAAGGAATCCGTGACATGGATGCATTTATAGCATTAACCGATAGTTCCGAAACAAATATATTAGCTTGTTTAACCGCCAAAGAATTAGGGGTAAAAAAGACTATTGCAGAAGTCGAAAATATCCAGTTCATCTCTACTGCCGAACGGCTAAATATAGGAAATATCATCAATAAAAAATTACTAGCAGCCAGCCGTATCTTCCAATTGTTGCTCGACGAAGACTCCTCAAATGCTAAATGCCTCGCATTATCCGATGCCGAAGTCGTAGAATTGGTCGCAAAAGAAAATTCTAAAATTACCAAAGCCGCAGTAAAAGACCTAAAACTCCCGTCCGATTTAACAATCGGTGGATTGGTTCGTAATGGACACGGCATGGTCGTAACCGGAAACACATGGATACAACCGAATGATCACGTCGTTATTTTCTGTCTCGACACAGCATTACATAAAATAGAGAAGCTTTTCAATTAGGAATATCATGCCCAAAATTAACTTTCATGTCATACTGAAATTCATCGGAATATTACTATGCATGGAATCTATATTCATGCTCGTTCCGTTTGTCGTAGCTCTTATTTATGGAGAAGGAGATGCGCCGGCCTTTATTAAATCGGCATCAATAACTGCAATCGTTGGTGGTATATTATTCTACATTTTTAGAAATTCCCGTAACGACGTAGGAAAGCGTGAAAGTTATTTACTGGTAACTTCTATATGGCTTTTCTTCTCGGCTTTCGGGATGCTCCCATTTTGCTTAATGCCCAATCATTTGAGTATTACAGATGCTATTTTCGAAACAGTATCCGGCCTAACAACGACAGGAGCTTCCATTATAGAAAACGTAGACGTTCTTCCACATGGTATTCTCTTTTGGCGCAGTTTCATGCATTTTATCGGAGGAATGGGTATCATCTTGTTAACAATCGCCATACTGCCCATGCTCAACCATCAGGGTGGATTACTTTTATTTAATTCCGAAGTAACCGGTATAACAACTGAAAAATTGAAACCTAAAATCGGAGAAACAGCAAAAAAATTATGGAGTGTATATATCATACTCACCATTATCCTCTGTCTCCTATTGTGGTTGGGTCCCATGAATCTTTTCGATGCTATCTGTCAAGCATTTTGCGTCATGGCAACAGGTGGATTTTCGACCAAACAAGCCGGTATAAATTTTTGGAACTCCTCTTACACAGAATATGTCATGACTATATTCACATTTATCGCAGGTATAAATTTTGCTTTGGTGTATAGAGCCGTAACCGGAGATTTCAAAAAACTATTACACAATGAAGAAACCAAATGGTACACGGCAATTGTATTAGGGGCCACTTTATTAGTCATTACAGGACTATACATAACCGACCAAAACGGATCCTTCGAAGATACTTTTCGAAGATCGCTATTCTTGGTTGTAACAATTGTTACGTCAACCGGATACACCGGAGATGACTATGTCGCTTGGGGCCCATTTTTTACAACTATATTTTTACTACTCATGTTCTTCGGAGCTTGTGCCGGCTCCACTTGTGGAGGAGCAAAAATAGACAGGCTGGTGGTCCTCGCCAAAAATACAAAAAATGAACTTTACAGAGTCATACACCCCAATGCTATATTACCTGTACGCGTAAATGGGAAAGCCATATCTCACGAAATAGTATCCAAAATATTAGCATTTATCTTAGTATATGTCATGGTACTTATAGCAGGGTCTATTATCCTATCGGCATTGGGGTTGTCTATGGAAGAAGCATTCGGTTCGACACTTTCCTGCCTCAGCAATATCGGTCCCGGGGCCGGTTCAACCGGTCCGGCAGGTAACTATGCTTTTATCCCCGATTTAGGAAAATGGACTTTGTCAATCATCATGCTCATCGGCCGGCTTGAACTGTTTACAGTCCTCATTTTATTCACATCTTACTTTTGGAAAAACTCATAATATTGTTGAGAATAAGTATTTTTTGTACATTTGTATCTAATCTAAAATCCAAAGCGAAGTATTCTCATAATATGCCTACAACAGACTTAGAAGAAAATAAAATAAAACAAGCCCAACCCGAAGAGGGAAACAATACATCTCAGAATGAAAGAGAAATACGTAAAAACATATTTAAAAATGAACGTGTAAATTTCATTTTAGGTGTCATTTTAGTCATATTCTCCCTCTATTTGACTATCTCTTTCATCTCATTCTTTTTTACAGGAAGCATCGACCAAAGTAAAGTTGAGAATCTATCGGTAGGAGAACTTTCTTCCATTGGAAACGAGATTCAAAATTGGACGGGTGCATTCGGGGCATACTTATCCAACCTCATGATAAATCGTTGGATGGGTATATCTGCTTTCATCGTTTCTCTATGGTTATATGTCGTAGGCCGTCGATTCATGAAAGTCGCCCATACTCGAATGATACGATTTACGATTAGCTGTGCCTTGTCGATAATAGTTTTGTCTCTCTTTTTCGGATTCATTTTCATGCACAGTTATAACAACACCTTCCTATATTTAGGGGGATATCACGGGTATTATGCGACTTTATGGCTCAATGCATGGATAGGACCATGGGGAACGGCTCTGTTCATTATAGCTCTCGTTATCATATTGCTCGTCCATCTAAGTTATAAAACCATCGAATATATTCGACGAGTATCGTCCGTCAGCCTCACAGGGAAGGCGATCCAAGCAATAAAAAACAGGACGGATAACCCAGAAACAGATAACGAAAATGACAATAAGGAAACGGAATCTAACGAAACCCAAAATACTGAAAACATACCCTCATCGGAAAACGATATTGTAAATACATTGCCCGAATATCCCGATGACCCTACCGAAGAAATCCCTACACTCGAAGATATACAAGAAAATATTCTTCCTATCGAAGAGGAGACTAAACGAGTTACCATCGAGACCGGTGACCCCGACTTTGTCATCGAGACGGCTGAGACCGAAGTATTAGCCACACAAGCTCCTATGGAAGATTATGATCCTACGAAAGACCTCTCGCATTATAAAAGACCGACATTCGATTTACTGGACAAACGGGAAAACAGCGAGGTGGAGATCAACATGGAAGAACAGTCCGCCAACAAAAAACTGATCACCGAAACCCTCAAAAATTACAATATAGAAATCAGTTCCATTACGGCGACTGTGGGTCCTACCGTTACTCTTTATGAAATAAAACCAGCACCCGGAGTAAGAATAGCCCGGATAAAAAGTTTGGAAAACGATATTGCCCTCAGCCTATCGGCGTTAGGGATTCGCATTATAGCCCCTATTCCCGGCAAAGGAACCGTTGGTATCGAAGTACCAAACAAAGACCCTAAAATGGTCTCCATGTATTCTGTTTTAGCTTCCAAAAAATTTCAAGAATGTAAATATGAACTTCCCCTTGCATTAGGAAAAAGTATTACGAACGAAGTCTGCATAGCAGATCTTTGTAAAATGCCTCACATATTGGTGGCTGGTGCTACCGGACAAGGAAAATCCGTCGGGCTGAATGCCATTATCACATCTTTACTTTATAAAAAACACCCGGCTCAATTAAAATTCGTATTAGTCGATCCCAAAATGGTCGAATTCAGTATCTATTCGGTTATAGAAAGACATTTTATGGCTAAATTACCCGACGCAGAAAAGTCCGTAATTACCGACAGCGACAAGGTTATCGCCACTTTAAATTCTCTCTGTATCGAAATGGATAATCGATATGCCCTACTCGCCAAAGCAAATGTGAGAACAATCAAAGAGTATAACGAAGAGTTTATCCATAGAAAACTGAATCCGAATAACGGACACAAATTCATGCCCTATATCGTGGTGATTATCGATGAGTTCGCTGATTTAATTATGATGGCAGGCAGAGACGTCGAAATGCCCATCGCTCGAATAGCACAAAAAGCGAGAGCTGTCGGTATTCACATGATCATAGCTACACAACGTCCTTCAACGACCGTTATCACCGGTAACATTAAGGCAAATTTCCCGGCACGTATCGCTTTCAGAGTCATGCAAATGGTCGATTCACGGACTATACTCGATGCTCCCGGAGCAAACCAGCTCATCGGACGAGGTGATATGTTATTTACCGAAGGTGGTGATTTGAAACGTATTCAATGTGCGTTTATCGATACTCCCGAAGTAAAACGAATTTGTGAGTATATCAGCAAACAACAAGGATACCCCGAACCATATGAACTTCCAGAATATAAAAATCCCGACAGTGACGCAGGGAGCAATGGAAACGATGTAATCAACCGAGACCCCCTATTCGAGGAAGCCGCTAAAATGATCGTCGTTTCAGGGCAGGCCTCCACATCGTCTTTACAAAGACGCTACTCCATCGGATACAATAGAGCGGGACGACTGATGGATCAACTGGAAGCTGCCGGTATCGTAGGCCCAAGCGAAGGGGGTAAACCTCGACAAGTACTGATTGTGGATATTATGGCTCTCGAAAACAAATTAGAATTAATGAAATGAAAACAAATCGCATTCTACTATGCTGCTCTGTACTTTTTCTACTATTGAGCATGGAACCTCTACATGCACAAAACGGTACACAGGCATTAGATAAAGTCGTTGGTAAATTCCAACAATCGAACGGTATATCGGCTACTTTTACACTGACCGTTTTTAATACACTGAACGAACCCGTAGAAAAACAAAACGGAACTATAAAACTATCTGGGAACAAATTTTACTGGAATACAACATCTATGACTGTATGGTACGATGGTTTGCAACAATGGGCATACGTAAAGGCAACAGAGGAAGTAAACCTAACCGAACCAACGACCGAAGAAATCGCAACAGTCAATCCCTACATACTCATCAATAACTACAAAAAAGACTTCTACATCAAAACATTAAAGTCAAAAAGTTCCAAAGAAAGTATAGCAGAACTTACACCAAAGAAGAAAGGAACAAATATAGACCACATTATAATTATTATCAACACAACTACATGGAATCCAAGCTCTTTTAAGCTCTATTATAGCGATCGGACATATAGCATAATCAACCTATCAAAATATGCTACCGACCAAAACTTTCCAGACTCGACATTTGTTTTTAACAAAAAGCAATATCCAAAAGCAGAACTTATCGATTTACGCTAATAACACAAATAAATAGAAATTATGGAACAAAACGAACGCATACGTTGTCTAATTATAGGCTCAGGACCGGCCGGTTATACGGCAGCTATTTATGCTTCACGAGCAAACCTATCACCGGTTCTATATGAAGGCATGCAACCGGGCGGACAACTAACAACGACCAGCGATGTAGAAAATTTCCCGGGATACCCCGAAGGTATATCAGGATTCGATATGATGGAAGATTTGAAAAAACAAGCCGAACGATTCGGGGCAAACATTCGCCGAGGGATTGCCACAGCTGTCGATTTTTCTCAAAAACCATATCGTATAACCATAGACGGTGAAAAAATTATAGAAGCCGATGCCTTAATCATCTCTACTGGTGCTTCGGCCAAATATTTAGGACTCCCAGATGAGGTTAAATATGCAGGTATGGGAGTGTCGGCCTGCGCTACTTGCGATGGATTTTTCTACCGAAAAAAAATAGTCGCGGTAGTAGGTGGAGGCGATACGGCTTGCGAAGAAGCAGAATACCTTTCCCACTTAGCCTCTAAGGTTTACTTAATCGTCAGAAAAAACTTTCTAAGAGCCTCCAATATCATGCAACGCCGTGTCAATGAAAATCCTAATATAGAAATCTTATTTGAAACTCAGGCCGAAGGATTGTTCGGAGAAAACGGAGTGGAAGGAGTACATTTGGTTAAAGGCAAAGACACAGCGCATGAAGAGCGTTACGATTTACCCATAGATGGATTTTTCCTTGCCATTGGACACAAACCTAATACAGATATATTCAAACATTCCATTACCCTCGATGAAAACGGATATATAGTTACTGCACCTCACACAACCGAAACTAACATAGAAGGTGCTGTCTCTTATACACATCTCCGAGCCCACG
>ENA-OYWT01000707-OYWT01000707.1-human-gut-metagenome-genome-assembly--contig:-NODE-707-length-13740-cov-4.243771_pt1 | contig 13740 bp, 10 predicted proteins | sample MGYA00244171_ERZ653399 | MGnify/ENA primary metagenome ERZ653399 (study PRJEB26926, sample SAMN06164987) | human gut metagenome | biome: ENVO:00009003; feature: ENVO:2100002; material: ENVO:00002003... | reverse complement strand
TCTACACAAGGCTATTCGTCGGCAGCGTCAGATGTGTATAAGAGACAGCTTCAAACTGATACAAAGGATTCAGGCGTATTTCTCCATTCTCACAACCTACTACCTCCGTGATCTCCAGGACACGTCTACTCTTATCACGGATCCGCCCCAGATGTACAATAACATCCACTCCCGAGGCGATCTGGTTGCGAATAGCCGTCAGCGGAAGATCCATTCCCATCAGGACCATATTTTCCAGTCTTGCCAGCATATCCGTGGCACTGTTGGCATGCCCGGTGGACATACTCCCATCATGGCCGGTGTTCATGCATTGCAGCATATCGATAGCCTCCGGTCCCCGGACCTCTCCTACAATAATCCGGTCCGGCCGCATCCGCAGAGACGAACGGATCAGTTCCCGGATTCCGATTTCTCTGCATCCTTCGGTATTGCCGTTACGAGTCTCTAAACGAACCAGATTCGGAAGACCCTGCAGCTGTAGTTCCGCACTGTCTTCTATGGTGATCACCCGCTCTTCCGCCGAAATATAGCCGGACAGAACATTTAGGAATGTTGTCTTGCCGCTTCCCGTTCCTCCACTGACAAAAATGTTGTAGCCCGCCTTCACCAGTGTCTCCAGGAACTGGGCTGCCTCCAGCGAAATGGTTTCCAGACCGATCAGCTTCTGCATGGTGACAGGCTTGTCCGGGAATCTCCGGATCGTGACGATCGGACCATTCAGAGCAATGGGATTCATGACAATATTTACTCTGGAACCATTATTCAACCGGGCATCTACGATGGGTGACGCTTCATTGACCACGCGATTACACCCCGCCACAATCTGCTGAATGACATCCTGTAATTTTTCCACGGAATCAAAGGCTCGATCCAATTCCCGCAGTTGTCCATCCTGTTCTACAAAAATGTGATCCATGCCGTTGATCATGATCTCTGTAACAGAGCTGTCCTCCACAAAAATCTGCAGAATATCCAGTCTTCTCAGGGAATCAAACAATTCCTTACGCAGACGTCTCCGCAATTCTACCGGGCATAACTCCAGACTTTCCTGCTCCATCAGTACTTCATCGATCGTATCCTCCACTTCTTCATCCGTATAATCTCTTCCATAATCCAGTCTTTCCTGTACCATCTGACGAAGTTTTCTTCTCTGCTCTAAATAATCCATTTGTCCTTCTCCTATTCTACTCTTCCAATGTCTCTATTTCTTTTCTCACATAATCTGCCAGTTCCCCTCTGGTATACTGTTCCATTTCCACGGGAAGTCGCTGAAAGTATGGCAAATTCAGCTTTCTGGTCTTCCCCTTTACTTCCTCTTTCTCGCATAGTGACAATAGCTGTTCATATTGATCCAGTTTACACTGTGACATCTTGTCCTCTCTGGTCAGCGTAAATACTTTGATACACATCTGCAGAACATCCAACAGCCCCTGTATGCTTTCACTCAGATCCAGAATGACATATTCGTATTTCCCCAGCTCCTCGATCCTCTGGAACAGACTTCTCCATTCTTCCCAGGTGATCCCCAACAGGTTCTGTCCGTTCCGCATGGGTGGAATATAATCCAGATTGCCTTTTCTCTGAATGACCGTCTGCATGCGAAGAGGAAATTTTCCTTCATCTCCTGCTAAAAAATAGAGCAGATCTGCCAGATCCCGGTCCTGTCTCTCCGGAAGCAATTCTATGATCCCCACATAATGTTCGAAATTCAGATACAGCGTGGGATGTTTTTCTGCCATCAGCTGTGCGAAAGACAATGCGAACGTACTTTGAAGGCATCTGTGAACCGGAGAGTACATTCCGATAAAACGGGTCTTATATTCCGCACATAACAGCGGCATCCGTATCCCCGTCGTCTCTACATACAACGCCAACAGTTCCTTCCACACCTGTCCCGCTTCCTGATATTTGTTAATATTGGGAAACTGATGAAAGCGGAGAGTTCCGCTCTCATTTAAAATTGCCTGACATGTCGGCTGTAATGTGTTCAATGCCTCCTCACAGGAGGATTCCGCCACCACCAGCATTGTTACCTCCCCGCTTTTCTCTCCCGCCAACAGTTCTTCCGCCCTGGTATAAGTATGGATCTGCCAGGGCAATTCCTTTTGCCTCTTCAGGTATTCTGAAAAAAGCCGCGCGTATTCTTCCTCCCGGTCATACAGAACCAGAACCGGTTCCTTTTGTTCCATCAATACATTCCTCCCATATACATCAATGCACTGCAGAACACCGGTCCCGCCATGCAAATCCCTGCTCCGGCACCTTCCCGTTCTCCGGCAAAATAAAGTTTCCATCTTCCACACCGGAATACGTCCCATAAGTACTCTCCCAAATAGTACAAACGGTCTTTCATATTGCGTTCCAGATACATTTTGAAAAGTGCAATTACTGCTGCAATCATGAGCGCGAAAAACAGAAAATAAAGTACTTTATTCCAGGGAAAAAAACCGGCACAGACTCCCAACATCTTAACATCACCGGCTCCTATGGCTCCGATCCAAAAAACAAAATAAAGTAATATCGTTGTCAGTAATGCACTTGCCAGATATTCCAAAACGCCTTTGTGCCCGCCGCTGATCAACCGATACCCCAGGCCTGCAAACATGCAGCATACGATCAGCCAATTGGGTATCCTGTGCGTTTTGTAATCAAAACAGCAAGCTATTGCCAAAAGTATACATAATACCCCAAATATCTCATCTCCTTCTCCTGATTTCACATTCTTTTCCTGCGTATAGTCCTGTCGTCACCTTCCTCCCAACTATTCAAGATCAGTCTTCTGGTAATGCGGGATGAATCTATCCCAAAATAGAAATTCTAAAAGATCTTATAAGATGCTCTGAACAACCATCGCGATTGGTTGTAAGATGAATTATAAATGCTCACTTTCCGTCTGGCAATACCTTTTTCGTAAAAAGATAAACTTTAGTACATTTTAACAAACAGAATTGTTTTTCATATTTTCAGTCATCATGAAATACGCTATTTTACACGCTTTCCGCATGTCAAAACACCTTTTTATAATATTTCATAAATACTTAGCCCGTACAGCATCACAATGCCCGGAATTCCAAGGATTCCCGTTGTCAAAATACTTACTGCATTGATTCCAACCACTGTAGTAAATCCAAGGAAAGTCACACCCATATTAATAAAATAAATGGAAATGGTTCCCATAATGCCCCGCAATGCAAAATTGAGGAGCCACTCTGCCTTTTTCCCCAAAAAGCTTATGAGCAGCAATAATGCCGCCACTGCTATCAGCCATAATAAATTTTCCGGATGTTCCACTGTTGTTCTCGCATTCCCGACAATTCTTTATCCTAATCTATTCCTCTTTCCGTGTAAAAATGTCTTCCGTTTTCCTCCATGTCAGGTATATTTTTCCTTTTTTGTTCCTATACTGTTAGCAGAAAGGACGGTTAATGTTATGAAAATCTTTTTTAGTCAGGCAGATGCCTCCCCGGAAATCATTGAAGAGGATTTCTCTCCCATAGATCTGAAAGAATCCATAAGAAAAACCCGCCAGGCGTTGGAAATCGCCTATGCGGGTTTCGATAATGCTTTGGAAAGTGATCTCATTGACAGTTATATTTATGAAATCAATGCGTTACAAAAAAGGTATCAGCATCTCACAGAGCTGGCCGCTCTGCAGCCGGCGGATCGGGAAAAAAATCTATATCAACATTCCCCGATTCGTGCCCTGGTCAGCCATGTTTTCGGTTAACTGGTTCCTGCCGTAAGTCAGTCCGGCATATACTGTCTGAGAATTGTTCATCACCGGGCCGGAAGTATCCTGATCCTGGATCTGCCTGTACGCATCGCAGAGAGGTGCGATCACTTTGCGAATCTCTTCCAATATTGTGCGGTCTCTGCGGACTTCACATACAGCAAGTCTGCGAAGGCAGAACAGGTACAGTCTGGAAAGCTCTCCTGCCGGACTGTATTCTCTGTGCAGAGAGTTCAGGAGCTCTTTGATACATCCCCTGGCTCTGTGAACAGCTTCCACCAGTCCGGCATCATCTGCTGCCTGCTCTCCGTCTGCCAGATATTGTAAGGTCATTTCATACAGGATCACGATCAACTGCGTGGAATTCGCCTGTGTAATCCGAAGTGTAAATTGTTGTTTGCATTCTTTTGTCATTCTGCCATGTCCTCTTATTCAGAACTTTCCTACTGTAACAGCTGCAGTACCTGAGACGGTCTCTCGTTGGCCTGTGCCAGCATGGAGGTTCCTGCCTGTGCCAGGATCTGATAAGTCGTATAAGAAGTCATTTCTTCCGCCATATCTACATCCATGATACGGGAATATGCGGAAGTCATATTTTCGCTGGTAATATCCAGACTGTTGATCGTAGATTCCAGACGGTTCTGGAATGCACCCAGTCTGCCTCGAACGGAAGATACATATTTGATGGCGCCGTCTACGCGATCAATGGCATCGTCCGCACCTTCTGCAGTGCTGACATCAACATTCTCAATTCCCATATTTTGCAGGGAAACAGCCGGAATATTTACTTCCAGCACCTGATGCTCATTGGCTCCGATCTGTAAACGCATAGCGCCGATACCTGTGGCATTGATCTTCAGATCCTGAACCGTTGTTCCTGTCTGTGCTCCATTCAAAGTTCCGCTCACATCAAGGCGCATCTCAAATCCGTTTTCTCCGGTGATAGTCAAAAGATCATCCTTCAACTCAGTCTTTAGTGTCTTCGCATCCGGGAAACCATCTCCAAACGTCACATCTCCGTTCAGCACAATATTGCCGTCCGCATCCTTTGTCAGCGGTATAGACTTTATGGTATATTCTTTTACCGGCACGTCGGTAGAATAGTAGTTCACCTTAACTTCCTGCTTGTTGGTATATCCCTTCAGATCGTACTCCCCATTCAGCAGTTTCTGTCCGTTGAACTCTGTTACGTCAGAAATTCTGGTGATTTCCTCTTTCAGTTGCTTTACTTCATCCTGTACGGTAGCCCGGTCATCATCCGTCATTATACCATTGGCAGCCTTAACGGAGAGCTCATTGATTCGCTGCAGCATCTCACTGATCTCGGTCATGGCGCCATCTGCAATCTCGATAATGGATACGCCGTCGCTGGCATTCTGGTTTGCCACGGACAGACCCTCGATCTGGGCATTCATACGTTTGGACATTGCCAGTCCTGCCGGATTATCCTTTGCATGATTGATCTTTAATCCGGAAGAAAGTCTCTCTAATGATTTGGACAGCAGGTCATCATTGGTAGATAAGGCATTGTTGGATAACATTGCCGATACATTGTAATTAATTCTCATGTTTTGTTACTCCTTACTTTCCGCTGCTGTCTGCGACAGCCTGCAGGAATCCTTTTGCCAGGCGGTACAGTTGCGCCGCATCTGCCCGGCTCTCTATTGTTTCTGCATTTTGCGCCTCACCGGCAGCCATCCTTGTCATATCCCGGGAGCTGACAACAGAAAGCTTTTTCGCTTTCCAGTCTGCAGAGGTATCTGTCTGAATCCATTCAAGGAATATATCGGAGGTCTTTTCCAGTTTCGTAACCTCTTCCGGGGTATTTCCTACGAGATAACCTTCGATGTGTTCTCCGTTGACCTGTAAATGCGCTTCCAGCTGTTCGTCTCCCGTATCTACCCGGATATCCACAGCCGAGGTCTCTCCGGTTCCCTGCTGTAGGGTAAGATGCACTCCTGCCAGCTGGTCTCCCAGATACATCGGTAGGAAATACTCCTGCCTGTTCTGAAGATTTCCTGCAAGGCGCAGCTGTTTGTGTACCAGCTGTAACTGTTTCACATCCAGATGGCTCTCTGCCTGTTCCAGACTGATCGTCTCTGTCTCCTGTAAAGCATCCTGAAGCATGGTCCGGTAATCATCTGCAAAATTCTGCTGATCCAGTTGTTCCCACAATCCGGAGGCTTCTGTTCCGGCAGGCTCCTCTCCGGTTGCCGCCACAGGTATTTCTTTCTCTTTGTTGTATTTCTTACGATAGCGTTGCAGGTCGCTGAACAGTTCCGCCGGATCCTCCAGCAGAGCCTGAGCTGCCAGCAGGTTAGAAGTACTGGTATTTACCTCTCCCCTTTCCAACATTTGTGCTGCTCCCGGTTCGGTCTCTACCGCTTCCCGCATCTGCTGCAGACATTCCTGATAATATGCGTCTCTGCTCTCAGCGTCTTCTGACACATCTGTCAATATTTCTTTTGCCATCCCTACAGAAATCTGCTCTGAAATATTGTTCTCCGATAAACGTACTTCCTGTGTCAGTCCGGTATCATCCGACACTTTCCAGTCCATATGGGAGGTTCTTCTGCTCCTGGAAGCTGCCAGGAGTGTGGAAAATTGCAATTCTGCGCCGATATTTACCACCGCGCCTACTGCGGCACCATCTTCTCTCTCAATCTGGTGTACCATACGATAGATACCGATATAAGCTTTCCGCTCATTCTCCGTGATATCTTTCTTTTGTTCCAGCTGATACAGGAAACGGCTGTAGTCCTCCGCCTCTTCCTCATAACTCTGAGGATTTTCGGCAAAATAGGACTCCAGTTCCCCAAAAGTCTTCTCCAACGGATTTACGCCGTCCCGGATCATCTGTAATACATTCTTCGGTGTCAGTTTCTCAATCACTGCAGTGACCTGTTTGTCTGCTTCTTTGACTCTCTCGATATTTTCTGCAGTAATCTCCATCCGGTTATACGCGAGGATGCGGACCGCCCGCTGGTTCTCCAGTGTTTTATCCAATGACATATCTGTCAGAATGTCATCTACATTGGAAAATGCCTTGCGGATGCTGTCCCCCAGATCTCTTCTGGGGGCTGTCATCAGTGTCTCATAACGTTCATTTGCTTCTGTATAGGCCGTCTGCAACGCCTTACCTTCGCTGTGAAATTCTGCCACGGTCTCCTGAGAAACTTTCTGTTCCAGGCTATAGGGTCCCAACACGCTGACCGGCAGTCCCGGCAGTTCGTTTGTCACCTGTACGGTCTGTGTATAGGTCTCATATTTTGCCACGGCATCCGCATCGTTGGGGAAATACTTATCCGCAACTTCTGCCTCCGCTCTACGCAGTGCTTCGATCAGCTGCTCCATAGGGGCCGTATCAATGGAAAAATCACTCTGTAAGAGTTTCACATTCACTTCCGCTGTCATGCGCAACCGGATCTCTTCCAGTTGTTTTCTGGCCGCCAGATTCTCCGCCGTGACATCCCATTTTGCATCCGAGAACCAGTCCTGTACCATTTCTGTGGCTTTCTCGTATATATTTTCCTGCCGTGCCAGATTCGCATGAACAGGGGATTTCCCCTCCGCGAGTGCCGATGCCGCTGCCTGTGCAAAAGCATCCTCACTGACGGGATAGTCAATCGTATCCAGTTCTGCCAGCTGCTGCAGGGTATCCGTTGTCAGTGGCAAACCTGCTCCCACCAGCCACTGCGCTTTCTGGCGATTCTCATCATTGACCGGCAGGCCGGCATCCGTGATCACCTTATCCATCTGGTCCTGCAATTCCTGCGGTACGGTATTCTGCTGTACTTTCGCACCGCTGTTCTCTGCCACATACAAGTTCCAGATCTCCGGCTCCAATCCATTATCTACAAGATACCCGACCTCGCCTTCCTGGGGCTGCTGCAGAGAAGATGCCAGCTCCCAGGCGGTTTTTAATTCATCTACATTTTCAGGAGTCAGAGGTATATCCGTTGCCCGGAACTGTTCTTCAATACTTTGTGCCAGTGTATCGCTGCCCACAGCTGCCGCCAGGGTGTCCAGATCTATGTCGTCCGTGTATCCGGCAATGTTCTGTCCGGAACGCACCAGTTCTGCTTTGATCCTGTCCACGATGGTAACTGCGGTATCCTGATCCAGTTCTCTGGGGTCAAATCCGTCCTCACAAGCCTTCGCATAATCCTCCTGGGACATAGTATGTGACAGTAGTGTCATGTAATCCTGCTGTAATGCCACATTGGTGTTCCCGGCATCCTGCTGCAGTTCAATCAGGGATTTTCCCTTATTATTCTCTTCATTTCCCACAGGCATTGGGATCTGCCCACTCTCGTATACGGCTCCAAAAGTATTTGCATTCACACTTTTTTTATTGCGCTGTATTTTATCTCTGCCCCAGGTATTTTTCTCCGTCTGGATACTTTCTGTTCTATTTTCTGTATCAGTTACCGTCTGATTCTGAAATGTTATCTTCACGCTTGTCGTCCTTCCTGGTAATAACTCTTGAAATAACTATTCAGAGACTCATTCGCAAAATCGCTCTTTCAGAACTTTCCTTTTGCCCATTGAGGCTATATCGCCCTATAAATATCACTAAATCCTCTTACGAATACAAGCATTCAAAGAGGCCTTAGTGATATTTACATGTCTCTGAATAGTTAAGAAAAAAGATGAGTGCACCTTTTGGTCACACTCATCTTTTATTTCGGTCGTTTCTTATAATTTCTTAACCGGACTTAGAACAGAAATACAGCAGCTCCATAAGGGGGCAGATCAAAGCTGATAGAATAATCCTTGTAATGGTAAGGTTTTTTCTCTGCCATGATCTCTGCGGGAATCTCATTGCCCCAGCCGCCAAAACGTTCCTCATCACTGTTGAGCAGCAGCTTATATTTCTTCTTTTTCGGCACGGGTACGGTATAATTCTCCCATTTCATCGGAGTCATATTCAATACAAACAGCAGATTGTTTTTGCCGCTGGAACCTTTTCTCACGAAACAATAGGTGCTGTGTTCTGCATCATCCGCATTCATCCACTCGAAACCGTCCCAGGTATTGTCGATCTCATGCATTGCAGGATACTTGCGGTACAGTTCCAACAGTTCCTTTACATAGGTATGTACGCCCTGATTCAGCTTCTCGCCTAACAGATACCAGTCCAGTTCGCGCTCTTCACTCCACTCACGCTCCTGTCCGAAATCCTGTCCCATGAACAGCAGCTTTTTGCCGGAATGTCCGAACATGTAGGTATAGCCCACACGCAGATTTGCGTATTTATCCGCAGTATAACCTGGCATCTTATTTACCATGGAACACTTCAGATGTACCACTTCGTCATGAGACAGGGGCAGAATGTAGTTCTCACTGTCATTGTAGCTCATGGCAAAGGTCATAGCGTAATGATTGCCCTTACGATACAGAGGATCCAGCTTCATGTATTCACAGAAATCATGCATCCAGCCCATATTCCATTTAAAGGAGAAGCCTAATCCCTCGCCTCCGATATCGCTGGTCACATTCGGCCACGCCGTGGATTCCTCGGCAATTGTCACAAATCCGGGATACGTTCCACGGATGACAGAATTCAGATGGTGGAAGAACTCAATGGCCTCCAGATTCTTGTTGCCACCGAATTTATTCGGCAGCCACTCACCTTCTTTTTTACCATAATCCAGATATAGCATGGATGCCACCGCATCTACACGGATGCCGTCCACATGGAACTCTCTGAGCCAGAACAAGGCATTGGCTACCAGGAAGTTCTTTACTTCATTTTTGCCGTAATTGAAGATTTTGGTTCCCCATTCGGGATGCTCTCCCAGACGGGGATCGGGATGTTCAAAAATGCACTGACCGTCAAATTCAGCCAAGCCATGGGCATCAGTTGCAAAATGCGCAGGTACCCAGTCCAGAATCACGCCGACTCCGGCCTTGTGCAGTTCGTTGATCAGGTACATGAAATCTTTCGGCGTTCCGTAACGGGAAGTCGGTGCATAGTAGCCGGTCACCTGATATCCCCAGGAACCGTCAAACGGATGCTCTGCAATACCCATCAGTTCTACATGGGTATACTTCATCTCCTTCAGATATTCTATGATCCGGTCCGCAAACTCCCGGTAATTGTAGAATCCTTCGGCGGTACCGTTGTTAGGATGCTTCATAAAAGAACCGATATGGCATTCGTAGATCGCCATAGGCTCTTTATTCATATCCTTTTTGTCCCGGGCTTCCATCCACTTGGAATCTCTCCAGTCAAAGCCTGTAATATCGGTAACGATAGATGCAGTGCCCGGCCGGTATTCCGCATAATTGGCAAAAGGATCGGCTTTGTAGAGCTTTCTGCCATCCCTTGCATAGATCAGGAACTTATACATCGTTCCCTCTTCCACGCCGGGAATGAACAGCCCCCAGATACCGCCTTCTCCCAGCTTCTGCATGGGATGGGATTCCTCATTCCATTCATTGAATGTGCCAATGACATTCACCTGTGCTGCATTTGGTGCCCATACTCCGAAATAGACTCCCTGCACGCCGTCTTCCACCGACAGATGTGCACCCAGTTTTTTGTAAATATCATAATGGGTCCCCTGGGCAAAAAGATACTGATCTGCTTCGGAAATAAATACCTTCTCCTTCGTCATGGCCGCGCCTCCCGCTATAAAATTTAACTGTTCAGAATAAGTTATACAAAATCTTTCTCGGTGAGGATGATCATATCCTCATCGTCATATCTCTTGGCGAACAGTACATCGAAGAAATGCTTCAATGTCTTTTTATTTGCATGAGCGATCGCTTCATCCACGATCTGCTTTACATCCACTACCGTAACCACATGATCTATCGTCTGCATATCTTCGATTCTGGTATGTAACGCCAGCTCTCCGAGTTCGTCAATAGAGTATTCCATCTCCCGTGCATACTGTTTGCCGAATGCCACCAGCGTGTTATTGCTGAGGGCTTCCACATCCATTCGTGCGGTAAAGCACTCTCTCAATTTTTCATGTTTCTCGAGGAATTTATCAATATCCCTCTTCGTATCTTCCAGAATAATTACGATTCCCTGACTCTCCTGCTGCAATGCCTTGTGAAGTACATTTGCCGTAGCATCGTTCATTTCGGATGCCTTGCAAATGATCAGCGCGCCGTTTTTCAGCTTGGATAAGGTATCTGCAGTATCCTTTTTATTCAATGCATGTCCAGAGATCTTTGCCACTTTTCCGGAGAAATTGCTGTCGGTTGCCTGAATTTCGCGAACCATGTTCTTCGCCAGAGATAAGGTATCCATACCCTCTTCTCCAGTGATGATCACGTTGCCGGTGTAGGCTGCCAGACTGATATTATCAATGGCCTTGACTAACTGCTCTCTGGCAGATCTGCTCTGGATAAAGGGTGCGTACAGTTCTCTCTCTTCTCTGGTAAGCGCACGAACCTTTGCTTTGTCTCGCTCTACTGCGGGGCGCTCCGGCTGTTCCGGTGCTTCCCCGGCCTCCGGCGTTTCCTCAGCCGTCAGTTCTATCTCTTCGCTGGCTGTTTCCTCATCTACCGATTCTACTGCTTCCGCCGTGGGCTCCTCTACAGGCTCGTCATCCATTGCTTCTTCCGGTTCTGCCTGTTCCTCGTCTACGATTTCTTCCTGCTCATAGATTTCTGCTTCCGGTTCCTCAAATTCTTCTGCTTCCGGCTCATATGCAGGTTCTTCCGCGAGTTCTTCTACAGTATCCTCTTCCGGAAGCTCTTCTACAGGCTCTTGTTCCGCTTCCTCTGCAGGAGCAGCCTCCGTCAATTCTTCCACGGGTTCCTCTGTGGCAGGCTCTTCCGTGATCTCTTCCAGCTCTTCTACCTCATCGGTATCTGTTGTATCTTCTGCCACGGTATCTGCCGTGTCCGCAGCTTTTTCTTTTTCCAGTTTTTCCAGCAATCCGTCTCTTACCGCCTGCTCAAACTCCGTGAACATGGCTCCGGTCTGCTGTAATACATGTTGGCGAACCTCTTCTTCTCTCTTCTCCAGGTTCTCCTTCTTCTTGCGTTCCCACTCTGCCAGAATATCCTCGATATTCATCTGGCCGGTGATCTGTTTCTCAATGCTCTCTGCCTCCGGCATTACCAGGCTGATCTGACCGTCGGATTCCTGTGCCAGCACATCGGCCAGTTCCTTGGGCGGCTCTACGGGAGCTTCCGGAGTTACCGGTGCTACAGGAGCTGCCGGCGCCGATGCCGTAACTTCATGAATCTCCTGCGTTCGGGAAGCTTCCGGTACTTTCTGTGCTTCCGGTTCCTTCACGATTTCCTGTACTTCCGGTGTCTTCTGTACTTCGGATAGCTCCGGTACTACATCGGTTCTTCTTGCAACAACAGGCTCTTCCGGCAGAATCTCTTCCGTCTCTACCTGGGGCACCTGTGACAGATCGCCGATTTCTCCAGTCTCCCCAAAGAATACTTCCGAGCTCTCCATCTGCTCCGTCTCCGGCTCCAGATCGTCTTCACTGACATCTGCGATCTCCGGATAGTCCAGAGACTCCGTATCGGAATCCCCGGGATCGATCATGGGTGCCACGATAGAACGGGTAATGGAATCCGAAGTCTCCTTCGCATGGTCCTCACTCAGTACCTCCCGCAGGCCTGCTGCCAGTTCTGCCTGTAGATTGATCGTATTATATTGTCCCACATCCATGGTCTTCACATGAATGTCGAAATCATCTTCCGCCGGCTGCGCGGGTGCCTGCTGGGGCTGTACCGGCTGCACCGTTTCATAGCCTCTGGTGTCACCGGTCACCTGCTCGTAGGTTTCCTCCTGTACATAACCCTGATTCGGCTCATAGCCTCCGTCCTGTACATAGCCCTGATTCGGGTCATAACTTCCATCCTGTGCATAGCCCTGGTTCGGGTCATAACTTCCGCCCTGTGCATAGCCCTGATTCGGGTCGTAACTTCCGTCTTGCACATAGCCCTGATTCGGATCATAAGTTTCGTTCTGTCCATAACCGGGATCCTGCGCATAATTCTGAGAATACTGCTGCGTACCGGGTGCGTCAAAACGATGATCGTATTTTTCCTGCTGTTCCGGTGTTAGCGGCTGATGGAGCATTTTCAGCTCCATTGCCTTGATAACGTATTTGCCCTCGCCAAACCAAAGGATCAGCTCATCACATTCCTCTACACATCTGGCAGCAAGTCCTACTCTATGATATAGATAAGCCAACTCATATGCCCATTTTTCTCTGTAATCTCTCTTTTTCAGTTCTTCCAGAACAGCAATGCGCTCTTCCAGACTGACATCCTGCGCCTCATATAATTTGTACTGCAAAATATATCTGCCGGGATCCTTGGGCGCTACCTGCACAAACTCTTTGTAATACTCGATAGCCTGTACATACTCTTCCATTTTAATGGAAAGTTCGCACAGAGAATAGCAGATCGTCCTTCCTCCCGGACGGCGTTCATATGCCAGAAGCAGCATATCTCTGGCATCCTCGTATCTTCGATTGATCTTGTAAAGGTCACTAATGGTGCACAGCATCATAACACTTTTGACTCTGCGCCAGTCAATGGTATCCGCAATCTCCGCAGCCTGCGCATACTCCCCACGGCTGATCAGGTCTTTGATTTCTTCCGCTCTTAATTTATATTCACTCTTATCCAAGGTATTTCGCTCCCTTAACCTTTTCTTATCCTAAGCTTCTCATTCCCCCGGGTATACTACCCCACTTTTTTCTTATTCAGTGTACCATAGTACCCATTGATATGTCAAAATCAAACTGGGCAAAATGTATGGAAATCTCCCCTTCGGAATACTACCCACGAAAGTGGGATGACTTCTTGGGCTTTTGACGTTTTTTCGCCTGTCGGATTGCTTCTTTGCGTCGGTTACGAAGGTCCTGATCCACCGAACGATACCGGGATCTGGAACGATTTCTTCTGCGGTTAAATCTCCAGGTCAGGCGGGTACTGCGGTGGGCAAAATGATAATTCTTGAAAAACGTACGTAATAGCAGTGCAAGGACTGTCTCTTATACACATCTCCGAGCCCA
>ENA-OYWT01000705-OYWT01000705.1-human-gut-metagenome-genome-assembly--contig:-NODE-705-length-13819-cov-5.497021_pt1 | contig 13819 bp, 10 predicted proteins | sample MGYA00244171_ERZ653399 | MGnify/ENA primary metagenome ERZ653399 (study PRJEB26926, sample SAMN06164987) | human gut metagenome | biome: ENVO:00009003; feature: ENVO:2100002; material: ENVO:00002003... | reverse complement strand
TATAAGAGACAGCTATTATAGTGTACTATTTTTTTATTTGAAACGTAAAACAATTTTGCCCAAATTGTTAAAAAATGTAATGAAAGGTCACTTTTTTATCCTGAATGGTTAGGTTACATATCATGTTAGGTTTAAAAGGCTTTCATCTTATTTACATCTTCTTCTGTCATTAAAAAAGAGGTTAGAACCAAGGGGAACCAACCTCTTTTTAGTAAGTAATATCATTCCTTCAGAATACCTAATCAATCCACTTGATCAAGCAAGTAAGCATAGCCCTCTTTTGCCATGTCAGCTTTAGGAACAAATCGTGTCGCTACCCCATTGATACAGTAGCGTAAGCCACCCTGATCACTTGGCCCATCTGGGAAGACATGACCTAGATGGGAATCGCCCACACGACTACGAACTTCGATGCGATCCATATGGTGCGAATGGTCTTCCTTGTAGTTGGCTACCTCTGGACTAATGGGTCTAGAGAAACTTGGCCAACCACAGGCTGAATCAAACTTGTCTTTGGACGAAAAGAGTGGCTCACCAGTCGCCACATCAACATAAATCCCAGGCTCAAACTGATTCCAAAGCGGACTCGTAAAGGCCCGTTCTGTTCCATTCTCCTGAGTCACAGCGTAGGCTTCTGGACTCAAACTTTCCTTAAGCTCCTCCTGATTTGGCTTGTGATAAGCACTAGCATCAATGACAGGACTAGCTGCCTGATTGACATTGATATGACAGTAGCCATTAGGATTTTTCTTGAGATAATCTTGATGATAATCCTCAGCAGGAATAAAGTGATGTAGGGGCAACAATTCAACCGCCAAAGGCTGACCGTATTGCTCAGTCATTTCTTGGAAAACTTGCTCGAGAGTTGATAAATCATTTGCATCCGTGTAGTAAACACCCGTACGGTACTGGCTACCCACATCATTGCCCTGTTTGTTTTTACTCAGAGGATTGATGATACGGAAGAAATGTAGCAGAATCTCACGCAAGGACACCTTGCTAGCATCATAGGTCACCTGAACCGTTTCAGCGTGACCCGTCTGACCGATAAGCTCATAGCGAGTCGTCTCACTACGGCCATTGGCATAACCCGAAACCGCATCAAGCACACCAGGCACGCGAGAAAAATACTCCTCAACACCCCAGAAACAGCCACCAGCAAGATAAATCATATGATTATTTAGATTTGACATTTTTAACACTCCCTTCAATAGATACTTTCATCTCCACGCCTTAAGTGTAACGCTTTTGAGAAGATTTCGCACTTATGGTGACTTGGGGGAGAAAAAATCCCATCACATTGTGATAGGATTTTATGTTTATTCCATTTCAAAGCTTTCGCTCTTAATCTTATCTGGTAAGACGAGAGACAAGAGGATACACAAGATGGCTGGGATTAACCATGGCAAGGATGCTCCTGACAATGGTAGGAAGTTAATAAGGGCATTTAGGCCTGCAAGCTTGAACTGGCTGCCAAGAACGCTGAGCAAGGCAATTAAAGTGACTACAGCAACTGTAATCTGCATACCAGGTTTAGACAAGGCCACGAACTTGTTGGCAATCACAATCATGACAATCGTGATGGTGATTGGGTAGAGAATCAAAAGCACTGGCACTGAGAAAGCAATGATATTATTAAGTCCCAAGTTGGCAATCGCAAACCCAATCAAGGTAAAGAGAATGGCGTAAGCCTTGTAGGATACTTTCGGAAATGCCTTGTGGAAGAATTCCCCAGTCGCAACGATAAGTCCTGCGGTTGTTGTGAAACAAGTCACTGTCACCATGATAGCTAGGAAAATCTGAGCAGCTGGTCCAAAGATAGCTTGTGTGGCTTGTGACAAGACGCTGGCACCAATATTGGCATCTTTTGGTAGGCCTGCCACTTGGAGTGGAAAATGATTGCCCAAAAAGGCTAGTCCCAAATACAAAGCACCAAAGAGAAGCGTCACTACAAAACCAACGACCCAAATAGTAGAAATATACTCTTTTTTAGATTTAAAGCCTAATTGGTTGAGGGTGACTACTGCCACTACACTGAAGGCCACAGAAGCCAAGGCATCCAAGGTGTTATAGCCTTCCAAGAATCCCTTACCAAATGCAGAAGCCTGATAGGGCTGACTAGCAGCCTGAGGACTGTGACCACCGTATTTAAGTGCTCCAGCCACAATAACCATAACAATCATAATAGCAAAGACAGGTGTTAAAATACGTCCAATACTATCTAGAATTTTAGATGGGTTCATGGCAATCCAAAGTGCTAGAGCAAAGTAGATTACGGTAAAGACAAAGAGCCAAAGGCTAGTATGTCCACTTCCAATCAAAGGCGAGAAGCCAATTGAAAAGGCGGTGGCAGCCGTTCTAGGAATGGCAAAGAAAGGACCAATGGACAGATAAAGTACTGCCAAATAGACTAGGGCAAACTTAGGCGAGATTTTTTGAGAAATCTCATGAATGTAACCCTTAGGATTTAGGGTTCCAATCACCAGCGTTAAGATGGCAATACCAACACCCGATAGGACAAACCCTGCAATCGCAGGCCAAAAATGACCTCCAGATTCAAAGCCTAGCTGAGGCGGAAAAGTCAGATTTCCCGCTCCAAAGAACATACCAAACAACAATAAAGCTGTAAGGCCTCCTTTTTTTAACATAAGTTTCTCCAATCTAAAACAAACAAGTCATCCTACAAGAGAACATGACTTGTTTATAATGAATTTTAGTCAACTTATTTAGTATGACATGATTAATTTGGAACTTCAAGCTATTCAGACTTATTAGGAAAGGTTTTTAAAATTGCAAATTTTCAGTATCATTGTACGAAAAAACTAGACAAGATTCTTATCTCGTCTAGTTTGATAGTTTAATTAAGGATGACTAACAATCAATTCAAGCTCTCCCTGAATTTCCCAAGCTTGAACATCGCTTGGTAGAATGAAGTGGCTTCCTTTTGCAATTGGATATTCTTGACCATCAACAAGGAGACTTCCTTGACCGTCAAGTACACTAAACAAACTGTAATCTGCAGTCTTTTCAAAATAAGCCTTACCTGAAATCTCCCATTTATAAACGGCGAAGAAATCACTTGCTACTAAAAGCGTTGATTTGAGGTCATCTACTTTTGTTGTGACTGGGCGACTGTTGGCAGGTTCACCAATATTTAGGACATCGATAGATTTTTCCAGATGGAGCTCACGCAGGTTGCCCTGGTCATCCTTACGGTCAAAGTCATACACACGGTAGGTTGTGTCACTTGACTGTTGGGTTTCAAGAACTAAGATACCTGCACCAATAGCATGCATGGTACCACTTGGTACATAGAAGAAATCTCCTGCTTTAACTGGAACCTTGGTCAAAAGATTTTCCCAATCCTTACTTTCAATTTGCTGACGCAATTCTTCTTTTGATTTGGCATTATGACCATAAATGATTTCAGCACCTGGTTCAGCATCAATGATATACCAGCACTCTGTTTTACCAAGCTCGCCTTCATGCTCAAGTCCGTAAGCATCATCTGGATGGACCTGTACACTAAGCCAATCATTGGCATCCAAAATCTTAGTCAAGAGAGGAAAGACAGGTTCCTGACGATTGCCGAACAACTCACGATGCTCTGCATAAAGGGCATCCAAAGTTTGACCGGCATAGCGACCATTCTTGATAGTAGAGACGCCGTTAGGGTGAGCTGAGATAGCCCAGTACTCTCCAACATGGTCGCTAGGAATGTCGTAGCCAAAGACATCACGCAAATGCGTGCCACCCCAAATCTTCTCCTGCATAACAGATTGTAAAAATAATGGTTCAGACATAAAAACTCCTTATATAAGAATGAATAGACTCAAAATCTATGTCTTAACATAGATGATTACTCACATCATGATAAATGAATCAGTTCCACTTTAAAGCGGATGTTCCAAAAATCACCTATAGCCAGTAAGCTCCATCATCAGCAAATCACAAACAGACTTTGACGAGTAATTACCTCAATTATAAGCATAATTTGTGAAAATATCAACAGAGTCCTTAAAGAAATCATAAGATTTTGGCTTAATGGCTGCAAGTCATTTCAATAGCAAATTTCCTTTAAGAATCCTACTCATTCCTTCATTTTTCGGATAGATTGATTGAATTTAAAGACTTTTTAACCTATAATGTTATTGATATTATGAAAGGAAATCTCTCAATGAAATTCTATTCCTATGACTATGTGCTAAGTCAGATTAGCCAACAAAACTGGGTTATGGTTGCCATTACTGCAGGACTTATTTTAGTGACCGGTGTATTTGCTTTTAAAGCCTTCAAAGAACGCCATGATACTAAGTTTCGTGAACTCTCTATTATTTCTATTTTAACCTTAGTTGCCGTGGTTCTAATTGCTATCAGTAATTTCCAAAGCAATCAATCTAACAACGACCAATTTAGAGCATCTCTTCACTTTATCGAGGTTGTGTCTAAAAATCTTGACGTTGATAAGAGCAAGGTTTATGTCAATACTTCTACTACTACAGATGGCGCTATCCTCAAAGTTGGAAACAAGTACTATCGTGCCATCTCAGGTTCAGAACCTGACAGCTACTTGCTAGAACAAATAAAACTTTACAAGTCTGATGTTGAACTCGTGGAGGTTAAAAAATGACATCTTTTTATCTTACTGTTGCAATTAAACTAGCTTTGGGGCTTATTTCACTCGTCTTTGTTATCAATTTAACAGGTAAAGGAAACCTAGCACCTAGCTCAGCTACTGACCAAGTACAGAACTTTGTTCTTGGTGCAATCCTCGGTGGTACAATTTATAGTAGTACCGTTTCAATCCTCCAATATATCGTGATTTTGATTATTTGGACGATTTTGATTTTACTTCTTAAATGGCTCATCACCAATATTCACTTTATCAAACATTTGATTGACGGTAAACCAACCGTCATCATCAAACAGGGTCAACTAGATCCTGAAGCTTGTCGCTCTATAGGACTTTCAGCTTCTGATGTCGCTTTAAAATTACGTTCTCAAGGAATTTTTCAACTCAAAGAGGTTAAACGTGCAGTTATTGAACAGAACGGCCAATTGATTGTGGTTCGTGCGGGTGATGAAAATCCGAAATACCCAATCGTTACTGATGGGGTCATTCAAACAGAAATTCTTGATACTATTGGTAAAACGGAGGATTGGTTAAATGAAGAGCTTCAAAAAATGGGATATGACAACATTTCAGATATCTTCATCGCTGAATATGATAAAGGAAAGATTAATGTTGTCACTTATTAAACAAAATACTTGCATTACCGTTTAATATTGTCTACAATGGTCTCATCATAAAAAGGAGGTTCTATCATGGGAATCGAAGATAAATTGAATCAAGCTAAAGGTGCTCTTAAAGAGGGTGCTGGTAAACTGACTGGCGATAAAAAGACTGAAATCGAAGGTGCGGTTGAAAAAGTTGTAGCAAAAGCAAAAGACGGTCTCGAAGATGTTAAAGAAGGCATTGAAGGTGCTGTTGAAGGCCTTAAAAATAACTTTAAAAAATAAGACAAAAAAGAAGTTTTCAAGCCATTTGGCAAGAGAACTTCTTTTTTTATTTGTTTTCTAAACTAAAATTACTAACGAGAATGCTTGCTTCCTTTAAGTGCAAATGATGTTGTCATAAGTACAGCTCCTAATGCACCTAATCCCAAGCTACTCACATCACCAGTATCTGGTAACGTTGATTGGTTTGCTTGGCTACTTTGTGAACTTTTAGCAGACTGATTAGCCTTAGAGCTTGTATGTTGTTTCTGAGCAAAATTAGTTTGTACAACTGAGCTAACATTTTCCTTTTGACTTAAGACTGACTGACCTTTTGATGCTTCAGAAGTTTGTTTTTGAGTAAGAATCTTATTCAATTTCTCAGCAGTCTCTTGAGCTTGTTGTTGGGCACTGCTTGATGTATTGGTCATTGTTTGTGTCGATTGCTCTTTTGTAGGCTGGTTAGCGAGAGAGGTATTTGATTTAAGCGATGCTCCTTCAAAGCTTGAAGGATTTGATGTTGACGTATTTTGATTTGATAAAGCTGTGTTTGTCGCTGTCATTGCTGGAGCATTGGTAGCTGGTTGATTAGCACTGCTGCTTGTCGTAGGGCTCATATTTATAGAGTTTGAGCTACTTGTTTGACTAGCAAAGTTTGGTGGGGTTGGACGTCCAGTATTAGCCGTCTGGCTTGTTGAACTTGTACTACTTGTGCTAGTTGTATTCTCAGAACTTGTCGAAGCAGATTGGCCCCATGGGGTATTGACGGTACCCGTATTTGTAGAGCTGCCACCATAGCTAGTTGGTCTGCCGTAGCCTCCGAAGTTATCAGACATTGAGCTATTGCCAAAGCCACCGCCTGGGAAGCCGCCTATGCCACCAGCACCAGGACCATTGTTTGTGCCTTCTTCAGTAGCTGTTGCAGTCACACTAGCACCACTTGATGTCGTAATGGTATAGGTTTCACCCGAAGTTAGACTCTCGGTACTAAAGACCACATTTCCAAATGAAGTTGTTGCTGTTGTGGTCGCTACAACATTTCCAGAACTATCTGTAACTGTGATGGTATCTCCAGCACTACCAGAGATGTTGGCCATGATATAAGACTGGCTTGAACCCGTTGTAAAGGCCTGAGCCATTCCTTGGTTACCTATGGCCCAAACGGTACCGCCAGAAATAATACCTGTTCCATCGTAGTCGATAGCAGCATTATCTGCACTTGTCTGAGCGACGTAGAGAGAACCACTTTTCACTGTCACATTGCCGTTACTGTCGATACCATCACCGTCTGCCAAGATAGTTACCGTTGCACCGTCAATATTGATGCCCACTTCATTTTCCAAGTCAGAAGTCGAATTGGTTAAGCTTGAAGTATCAGCGCTGTCCTTGGTCGTCCACTCAGTGGCGTTAATACCATCATCACCAGCAGTGATATCAACGGTTCCACCTGTCAAATTGATATAACGCCCTTCAAGGCCTTCGTCACCTGCTACAACTGTTACTTTAGAATTGCCTTCGACAGTCAATTCATCTGTAACCGTGATACCTTTATCAGTTGCATTAATGGTTACCGTTGAGTCGGTAATCGTCAAATCACCACTGTTCACATCTGTTTCGTCTTCGACCTGAATACCGTCATCAGTTGCTGTGATGTTGACTGTAGCATTTTTAATAGTTACAGCTGTCGTCGCATTGATACCATCTTTAGCCTCTGACGTCAAATCAAGCGTTACTGAATCAACAGTCACACTATCAGCCTTGATGGCGTGCTTTTCAGTACTTGAAAGGGTAAGGGTGCTTCCAGTACCACTCGTGATTGTTAAGGCACCAGCGGCTTCAATCGCATTAGCAGACGTTGAAGAAATAGAACTGTCTGAAAGGACATTAACAGTCAATTCTGCTGAAGAATTGGAAGTAATAGACGAATCCGTTAAGGTCACACCATCCAAGTAGATCGTCACCGGATCTGTCACACTACCCGCCACAATAATGGTATAACTTGAACCATTTCCAGTTAAAGTATATGAACCTGATTGATTAATGGTAACGGTAGTGCCATCAACTGTTACTGTGCTACTATCACTCGTTACAACAGTTGTCCCATTAAAGGTAATCGTTGTCGTTGAGCTTTCTGAATCACTATCTTCAGACTCAGTTGTCGTTTCAGTAGCTGAATCTGAGGCGCTGTTGGTTAACACTGAAGCTGTTTCAGATGCAGTGGCTTCAGTGGTGCTTGAGCTTGTATTAGAGCTAGTGTTTTCTTCTGCATTGTTCGTTTCAGATGCTGAGGTTTCACTAGTTGTGCTTTCAGCAGTTTCAGAAGAACTTGCTTCTGGAGTTGCGGAAGTACTTGAATGATCAGATGTTTCACTGCTTGACGATGTTTCTGTTGCGTCGGATGTTGAACTTGTTGCTGATGAATTAGTGTCAGATGTCGTAGTTGTAGTACTTGTATCAGTGTCTGTACTTGTCTCACTAGTATTTGACGCATCTTCTGTCTGCACACTTTCTTCAATCAAATCAGCAGTAGTTTCACCCGTCGTAACCGTTGATAGTGTTGATTCGGTGTTAGTCTCATCGGCTGCAGCCTTATTTTCATTTAAGACGACCGAGCTACCAAAAATTAAGCTCGCTACTAGGACTGAGCCTGCAGTTTTCCATTTTGATGATTTTTTAATGGCGTAACGTTCTTGTGTTTGTTTCGTATCTTTGTATGTCATATGTTAGACCTCTTTCTTACTTTTGAGATGCCTCTATTAAACACAAGAAACCTAAGACAAGACTTAAAGAAAGGTTAATCTTTCCTTAAAGTAAAAAAAATCCCCAAAACTATGGGAACTTTCAATCTATAGGATAAACAACTCTAAATTCTTCCAACACAACTAGACTGTCCTGACTAAAATGTAGTCCAACCTCATGCAACCATTTGCTAAAGAGGTTTTCATGAAGCTTTTGCCAGTAAGCTAGGGTTCGATCTCCTTCACCTTCCTTGTAGGCATGGTTTTCAGAAACCTCTTTAAATGGGATGACCTCAACTTTCGTCGTTTCAATAATGCAAATAGCATTCTCCTTACTATCAAGAATGACGCTCAGTTCATTTTCCTTGGGCAATGGTTCATTCCCCACTGCATACAAGTCAAAAGCTGAACTGGTTGCTGTCTTTTGCCCCATCAATACGAGCTCTGCCAAATAATCTGCTTCCACGCCAAAGGCCCAGGCATCAATCTTATCTCCGATTGTCTGATTTAAAATCTTATAGGCTTGCCACATCTGGTCTGATTTCATCAATCTACTCCTGCTTTTACTTTCCTTCCATTATACCAAAAAACGCTAGGCCGTCTGACCTAACGTTTTCATCTTAATACTTCGAATGTTTGTAACCGTAAAAGGCATAGATAACTGAACCGATTAGCACTGCCAAACCAAAGGCTAACCATGTCTGCCAACTGTACTGACTCATAAAGGAAAGGCAGACGATAATTGAAATAATAGGCAAGACCGGAACAAATGGAACCTTGAACTCGTCCTTCTGTGGCAAGCCCTTGTCCTTACGAAGAATAATGAGGGCGATAGCCAAGAGGACCAAGTAAGCCAAGGTCGCAATGTTAACCAAGGATGCCATGTTGGCCAAGGAGAAGATACCTGCTGAGATAGCTGACAAAACGCCTGTCAAAAGTGTCGCATGATGTGGAACCTTATTAGTCTTTGAAACCTTTTGGAAGGTTTGAGGGAGGAAACCATCACGCGCCAGGCTATAAACCATACGGCTAAGGGCATAGGCCATTGAAATACATACCGTAATCAAGGTCATAATAGCAACGACAGAGACGTAGTTGGCTGCCCAAGAAATACCGATATAGCGAAGAGCATAAGCTACTGCATCATCAACATTCAACTTGGTATAGTGAACCACTCCAGTCAAGACCAGCGAAACCACTGCATAGAGTGAAGCCACGATAATCAAGGCAAGAACGATACCTCGAGGAACGTTCTTTTGCGGCTCTTTAATCTCGTCTACCGTCATAGAGATAGACTCGAAACCAAGGAATCCAAAGAACATAAGAGAGGCACCTGCCATAATCCCAGTTTTTCCTCCGTAAATCTGACCAAAGCCAAATGGTGCAAAATCTGCCCAGTTGCTAGGATTCAAATGGAAGAGCCCCACTAAGATGAAGACCGCCAAGGCTGAAAACTTGAGCACTACCAAGAGAGAGTTCAAACGTAAAGCCTGCTTAGAATTCATGAGAAGAAGAGCTGTCACCAAGACCAAGACCAAGACTGGCAAAAGATCAATGTAAGTACCTTGACTGGGATTGAAAGGTCCACTGATGGCTTGAGGCAACTTAAGACCAAAGCTAGCCAGTAGCCCCTTGAGGTAGGCACCCCAACCAGAAGCAACACTGGATACGGCATTCATAAAGACAATCATGGTCAACCAGCCACCCATCCAGGCAGGATACTCCCCCCAGACAGCATAGAGATAACCGTAGACACCACCGGCTGATGGGTAACGTGAGGCAAACTCAGCAAAGAAAATCGCTGACATCCCAACACACACGGCTGAAATCAAGACTGAAATAATCAGGGCAGGGCCAGCCAGAGTCGATGCCGCGGTACCAGTAATCGTAAAGATTCCTGTACCAACCATGGCACCGATTCCCAGCAGGACCACATCCCTAAGGGTCAGATGCCGTTTCATCTCAGTCTGAGCGAGACCGACATCCTTTTTACGAAAAATACTCATTTTTATACTCCATTTTTTGCGAAATACCGAACTATTATACCATATTTCTTGGTCTAAATGGACCTTTTTCTGTATTTTTATACTTTTATTGGTGAATGCTATGTTGAAGATGGGGACTTCCAGTGCTTACTTTTTAATTTTACATACATCTCGATTAAAAGAAGCTTGCTAAAGTGGTCCTATATCATTCTTTTTCGTTTCTCAAATCCTTACCTAGAAAGAATTTTCAATTTTTAGAAAAAAACATGAAAATCTTATGAATGCGTTTGATTCTTCTAATGAAAGATGTTAGAATGGGGTCATTAAAAAGGAAAAGGGGAACTTTTATGGAAAATAAAGTTCATTTTAAACTTCATAAAGTGAAAAAACAATGGGTTACCATTGCCGTATCTGGTTTGGCACTTGGTGCCTCATTGATTGGAGTTGGTGTCTCTGCAGACGAACAAGCTGCGAATCAAGTCACCTCAGCAAGCACACCTGAAAGTGTCAGCCAGGATCCTGATCTTGTCGTCACAGAAACAACTGTAGCTACAGCAAAAGCTGATCAAGTCGCAACCAATAGTGCAACTGATACAACTGCTACTGTTACAGCTGATAAGCAGCCAGTCCTTAAAGAAGACCAAGCAAGCAGCACTTACAATTTGTCTAGTGGCGAAACGAGAACTGCTACTTCAACTTCAGAAACAACTAGCACAGTCACTGAAGTAAACAGTCAAGCACCAGAATCTGTTGAAACTACTGTCGTTTCTGGCGGTCAATTCAAGAGCGATGCTGAGGGCAACTGGTACTACCTTAAAGACGGCAAAAATCTGACAGGTGCCCAAAACGTTGACCATTTCGACCTTTATTTCCACGAGGATGGCAAGCAAGCCAAGGGTGAGATTATCACAGAAAATGGACAATCTTTCTACTATGACAAAGCCAATGGACGTAAGGTAACCAATACCTCTATCAACATCGATGGTCAAGCTTATACTGCTGATGCCCAAGGTCGTTTGACAGCAGTTCTGCCTGAAACGAACAAACGCAACCAGTTTATTGAAGACAACAACCACAACTGGTATTACCTCGGCAAAGATGGGAAACCCGTCACTGGTGCTCAGAATATCGATGGCTTTAACCTCAACTTCCACGAAGATGGTCGACAAGCTAAAAACGAAATCGTCACTATTAATGGTGATAGCTACTATTTCGATAAAGACAATGGACGTCGCGTAACAGGTCTCCAAGCTCTTAACAACGTCAACCATAAATACTTTGGCTTTTACTACTTCGACAAAGATGGCAAGATGGTCAAAGATGACTTCATCACTGAAAATGGAAATCTTTACTACTTTGATGCTACTGGTAATCAACCTAATTTTGTCTTTGTTTCGGATAAAGCTGGAAACTGGTATTACATCAATGACTTCAAGGCAACTAAAGGCTTCTCAGCCCCATTTGGTTTCCAAACCGAACTTCTAGACCGTAGCCAAGCTCACTACAAGACAAGTGTTCAAAACCTGAACGGACAACAGTATTACTTTGACCCTAAGACTGGTATTATGGTAACCAACCGTTATGTTTCTGACGATAAAGGGAATTGGTATTACTTTGGTAAAGATGGTAAAGCGCTTCATGGCTTTCAAACAGTAGACGGTAGCCTTCACTACTTCAATGACAATGGTCAACAAGTCAAAGGGGACTTCCTTTACTACGGTAACGATATCTACTATTTCGATAAAGATAATGGAAATCCAGTAACTAACCAATTTATCAATAGAGACAACTCTTGGTACTACTTCGGAGCTGATGGTAAAGCCGTGTCTGGTTTCCAAACCATTAACGGACAAAACCTTTATTTCCACGAATATGGTGTACAAGCCAAGGGACAACTGGTTACTGTTGGTGGCAAAACCTACTACTTCGATCCAAATACAGGTGACAAGTGGGTCAATCGCTCACTTACCTTAAACGGTACGGTCTATAACTTTGATAGCAATGGTGTGGCGACTACTAAAGCTGACCAAACCACAAATCGAAATCAATTTGTTAAAGGTACTGATCAAGAATGGTACTACTACGATGCTAATGGCAAAAAGGTCACTGGTTTCCAAACTATTAACAAGGACCTCTACTACTTCAACGATAAGGGCCAACAAATTCGAGGAAAGATTTTCAACCTAGGTGATAACCACTACTTCGCCAACAAAGACACTGGTGCTGTCCTTCGTAATGCCTTCTACCATGATAAATCTACTGGTCGTTATGGTGACTTCTCTGAAAACATCTACTACGCTGGCAATGATGGTGCCTTCAAGACAGGCTGGTTTGAAGTTGATGGCAACCGTTATTATGGTAGCGACTATTCTGATGACGACACACCTAAAGGAAACCTCTACACAGGAGTTATCAACTCTCAACTCTTTAGCCCAGATGGAAAACTCTTGACAAACGGTCTCTATCCTGAGTTCAAGCGTACTGGTGAGAATTCGTATGAACTTGAAGGTGTCTATGTTACAGATGCCGACGGTAATATCAAAGAAGGTCCTTATCAATATGATGGTAAGATTCTTGGATCTAAATATAGTTACGTCCGCCAATCACAATGGTCAACTTTTGACGAATGGGATATTCTTAATGGACACCTCTACCATTTCGACTCAACACCTATGACCTTCACAGCACCAAATGGCCAAAAAGTGACCACAAACGTTGCCATTGCAACAACTAACAAGGCCCTTACTTATCGTGGCGTAACCTTTAATTTTGATGCCAAGGGTATTGATGCGGCAAAAGAAAAAGCCATCCACTTTGACCAATTGCAGACGGATCGTAGCGGCACAAGTTATCTCTATGAAAATGGTCAGAAAGTCACTGGCTTGAAGACCTTTGATGGCGTCAGTTACTATTTCTATGAAGATGGCCGTCAAGCCAAAGGCACAGAGGTCACAATCAATGGTAAGACTTACCAATTTGACCAATTGACTGGTATCATGACACGCAACGCCTTTTCAAAATCATACAACTACGAAGGCTCTCCACGCTTCCCATACTACCCAATACGCTACTATGGCAACGACGGAGCTGCTCTTACCAGTTGGCAAACCATCGACGGCAAGGACTACTTCTTCCGAGATAGCGGAAACCTTGAAACAGGACGTTTTGTCATCGGAGACAGAGCCTATAATGCTGATGACAATGGTGTAGTCGCTGACCGCAAGGGTGAACCAGCTTATCGCAATCGCATTGTCTACGATAAGGGCGATAACTACTATTACAATGACAAAGGTGAGAAAGTGACCGGCTTCCAAGAAGTTGATGGTAAGGTCCTCTACTTCGACGCTGAAGGCAAACAAGTCCTAGGACGCTTTGTCACAGTCGATAACTACACCTACTATTTGGACCCTAAAACAGGTGAAAAATACACAAACCGCTCTGTCCTCATCGATGGTAAACTCTATACCTTCGACAAAGACGGACATGTCGTGTCATAAGATGAGATGAAACCGAGACGAAAGTCTTGGTTTTTTGTTGAAGTTAAGGACCATATAAACTAACATTACATCTGTCTCTTATACACATCTGACGCTGCCGACG
>ENA-OYWT01000683-OYWT01000683.1-human-gut-metagenome-genome-assembly--contig:-NODE-683-length-14079-cov-4.985382_pt1 | contig 14079 bp, 12 predicted proteins | sample MGYA00244171_ERZ653399 | MGnify/ENA primary metagenome ERZ653399 (study PRJEB26926, sample SAMN06164987) | human gut metagenome | biome: ENVO:00009003; feature: ENVO:2100002; material: ENVO:00002003... | reverse complement strand
GGGACGACGAAATCGAATTCTAACGAATTACCGATTTCTGTCCCACTCTCTTTTTAAACTTTTTATAGCTAAACTATCACTAATTATATATATTTTTAAAGAGGTCTTTAGAAATTGTTTTCAACATGCTATACTGGAGCTATAAAAAAAGACCGAGATGTCTCAGTCTTTTTGGTTCTTAGTGATCGCGGTCACAGGAGATGAACTTGATCTTGTAGTAGTCACCGCGTTTATAGGTTTCCGTGTATTCAAGGATTTGGCCAGTCGCTTCTAGCTTGGTCGTCTTCACTTGTTTGACCGTTGGGAAATTTTCGTCGATGTTCAATACTTTAGCAACCTTGTTTGGTGTAGGAAAGACGATTTCGTTGACTTCTTCGAAGTGTTCATCATTCATATGAATGTGGTAGTCTTCTTTGAAGCGATCATAGATAGAGCTATAGTATTCCAAATTTGGATAGTTTGGATTGATGTATTGTTCAGGAATATAGGTTTGGTGGAAGATATAGGTATCATCCCCTGTCTGGCGAGTCCGTTCGATCTTATAGTAGAATTGCGTTGGGTTGAGGCCTAGTTTGTCTAGGATGCTTAAGGTATTTCCACGTTTAATAGAGAGAACTTTGACTTTGGCCTTTTGGATTGGGAAGGTTTCAACATCTGAAAATTCAACCAGTTTGTGTTTTCGAGCACGAGAAACAAAGGTTCCTTTTCCTTGCTGACGGACAATGTAGCCATCAGCAGCGAGGTCGTTCAAAGCACGGACAACGGTGATAGAGCTGACATCATAAATTTTAATGAGTTCAGCTTCAGTATAAAATTTATCTCCATTTTCAAATTTTCCGGAGATAATTTGCTGCTTCAATTCATCTTTGATGTGTTGGTACTTTGGAATTGCCATAGTGCTACCTCTCTTTAGATTTCTCTTATTTAACCCTATTTTAACATATTTTTTATAAAAGTGTTGACATTTTTAAAATAATTTATTATATTAATAAATGAAAAGGGTTACATATAAGAAAGGGGGGCGTTTATGGGAGTTTTTGAGATTCGCGATGCTTTCTATTTAAAAGATCAACCCTTCAAGATTTTATCCGGAGCGATCCATTATTTCCGAATTGACCCAGCAGACTGGTATCATTCCTTGTATAATCTAAAGGCTTTGGGTTTTAACACGGTTGAGACCTATGTCCCTTGGAATGCGCATGAACCCCGCAAAGGGCAGTTTGACTTTAGTGGTCGATTGGATCTAGAGCGTTTCATCCAAACAGCCCAGTCCCTAGGACTTTACATGATTGTAAGGCCGTCGCCCTTTATCTGTGCAGAGTGGGAATTTGGTGGATTGCCAGCCTGGCTCTTAGAAGAAGACCTGCGAATCCGCTCATCAGACCCAGCCTTTATCGAAGCGGTGGATCGTTATTATGATCGCTTGCTTGGCTTGTTGACACCCTACCAAGTGGATCAAGGTGGTCCAATCCTCATGATGCAGGTGGAAAATGAGTACGGCTCTTATGGAGAAGATAAGGATTATCTGCGTGCCATTCGGGATTTGATGAAGGAAAAAGGCGTGACCTGTCCTCTCTTTACATCGGATGGGCCATGGCGAGCAACGCTAAGAACAGGAACCTTGATCGAAGAGGACCTCTTTGTGACGGGAAACTTCGGTTCTAAAGCAGCCTATAACTTTGGTCAAATGAAAGAATTCTTTAACGAATACGGCAAGAAATGGCCTTTGATGTGTATGGAATTCTGGGATGGCTGGTTTACCCGCTGGAAGGAACCCGTGATTCAAAGGGGCCCAGAGGAGTTGGCAGAAGCTGTCCATGAGGTCTTGGAGCTCGGCTCTATCAATCTCTACATGTTTCATGGTGGAACCAATTTCGGCTTTATGAATGGTTGCTCAGCTCGGGGGACGCTGGATTTGCCACAGGTGACGTCCTATGACTACGGGGCTTTGCTCAACGAGCAGGGCAATCCGACGGAGAAGTATGATGCTATTCAAAAAATGATGGCAACTTATTATCCGGAATACCCACAGCAAGAACCGCTCATCAAAGAATGTTTGCCAGAGCAGACCTTACATTTGGCAGCCAAGACTAGTCTTTTTGGGAATCTGGACAATTTGGCTCAGAAAGAGACCAGTCTCTATCCAAAACGGATGGAAGAGCTGGGCCAATATACTGGCTATCTCTTGTATGAGACAGATGTTGAAATGGATGCGCCGGAGGAAAGACTTCGGATCATCGATGGTCGAGATCGGGCGCAGGTGTACGTGAATGATCGTCATCTGGCAACGCAATGCCAAACAGAGATCGGTGAAGATCTTTTTATCAAAGGAAAAAAGAAAGCGGTTACGAATTTAAAAATCTTGCTTGAGAATATGGGACGTGTCAACTACGGGCACAAGCTCTTGGCTGATAGCCAGCACAAGGGTATTCGCACAGGTGTCTGTGTGGATTTGCATTTCCACCTTCATTGGAAGCAGTACCCGCTGGATTTACAAGATCTCAGCCAGCTCGATTTTTCAAAGGAATGGCAGGCAGGTGCTCCAGCATTTTACCGATATGATTTTCAGCTGGACCACACCCTTGACACCTATCTAGATATGACAGGATTTGGGAAAGGGGTCGTCTTTGTCAACGGCCACAACCTTGGTCGCTTCTGGGAGGTCGGTCCGACCACTTCACTTTACGTGCCTCATGGCTTCCTCAAAGAAGGAGCCAATAGCCTGATCGTCTTTGAGACAGAAGGGCGTTACCAAGAGACACTTCAACTTGTTCAACAACCTACATTCAAAGAAGTAAAGGGGGAAAACTTATGACTATTGTAGGATGCCGTATCGATGGACGTTTGATCCACGGGCAGGTAGCCAATCTTTGGACTACCAAACTAAATGTTTCACGTATCATGGTGATCGATGATGAAGTCGCTCAAAATGATATCGAAAAAAGTGGCTTGAAACTAGCGACACCACCTGGTGTTAAGCTTAGTATCTTGCCAGTCGCAAAGGCTGCGGAAAATATCTTGGCTGGAAAATATGATAGCCAACGACTCTTTATCGTAGCTCGCAAACCTGATCGTTTCCTTCGTTTGATCGAAGCAGGTGTTCAGCTTGAAACGCTGAATGTCGGCAATATGTCTCAATCTGATGAGACACGTGCGATTACCCGCTCGATCAATGTGGTGGACGCGGATGTGGAAGATTTCAACAAGATCCACGAAAAAGGTGTAAAGATTACGTCTCAGATGGTGCCAAACGACACTGCAGAAGACTTTATGAAGTTATTAAAGTAAAAGAAAATTTTTAGGAGGAAATTGTCATGATACAATGGTGGCAAATTTTACTACTTACTTTGTACTCAGCTTATCAAATCTGTGATGAGTTGACGATCGTTTCATCAGCAGGATCACCAGTCTTTGCTGGTTTCATTACAGGACTTGTCATGGGAGATTTAAAGACAGGTCTATTTATCGGAGCTTCTCTTCAATTGACCGTGCTCGGAGTTGGTACTTTCGGTGGTGCTTCTCGTATTGACGCCACTTCTGGTGCCGTTCTTGCGACTGCCTTCTCAGTAGCGAAAGGGATTGATCCAGAGATTGCTATTGCTACAATCGCTGTGCCAGTAGCAACTTTGTTGACCTACTTTGATATTCTTGGTCGTATGACTACAACTTACTTCGCTCACCGTGTAGATGCTGCGATCGAACGTTACGACTATAAAGGAATTGAACGCAACTACCTTCTTGGTGCTGTTCCTTGGGCTCTTTCTCGTGCCCTTCCAGTCTTCTTGGCTCTTGCATTTGGTGGTTCTTTCGTAGAAACTGTTGTTACAGGTCTTGCTAATGTACAATGGTTGGCAAACGGTCTGAAACTTGCAGGTCAAATGCTTCCAGGTCTTGGATTTGCGATCTTGCTTCGTTACCTTCCTGTTCGTCGTAACCTTCACTACTTAGCACTTGGCTTTGGCTTAACAGCAATGTTGACAGTGCTTTATAGCAATGTTCAAAGCCTTGGTGCTGCAGTGTCTAGCATTGTTGGTTCTGAAGTGTTCGCTAAACTTCCAAAAGAACAAGCTATTACTTTTGTTAACAACTTCAAGAGTGTATCTATGATTGGGGTTGCCATCATCGGTATCTTCCTTGCAGTACAACACTTCAAAAACAGTCAACGTACAGTCGTAGCTGCTCCAGTAACTGAATCAGAAAGCGGGGAAATTGAAGATGACGAATTCTAATTACAAACTAACAAAAGAAGATTTTAAACAAATCAACAAACGTAGCCTCTTCACCTTCCAATTGGGTTGGAACTACGAACGGATGCAGGCTTCTGGTTACCTTTATATGCTTTTACCTCAGTTGCGTAAAATGTATGGTGATGGCACTCCAGAATTGAAAGAAATGATGAAATTGCATACGCAATTCTTCAATACTTCACCATTCTTCCACACCATTATCACTGGTTTTGACCTTGCTTTGGAAGAAAAAGATGGTGTCAAATCAAAAGATGCGGTGAACGGGATCAAGACAGGTCTCATGGGACCATTCGCTCCTCTTGGAGACTCAATCTTTGGATCATTGGTACCAGCTATTATGGGTTCAATCGCAGCAACTTTGGCTGTTGCAGGAAACCCAGCCGGTATCTTCTTGTGGATCGCTGTGGCAGTTGCTTATGACATTTTCCGTTGGAAACAATTGGAATTTGCCTATAAAGAAGGGGTTAACCTCATCAACAACATGCAAAGTACCTTGACAGCTTTGATCGATGCAGCTGCCGTTCTGGGTATCTTCATGGTTGGTGCCTTGATTGCCAGCATGATTGGTGTTGAAGTTTCTTGGACTCCACACATTGGGGACAAAGCGATTGAAATTCAAGATATGCTCAACCTTATCTTCCCGCGTTTGGTACCAGCTATCATCACAGGTGTAATCTACTGGTTGCTTGGACGTAAGGGGATGAACTCTACAAAAGCTATCTTGCTCATCATCCTTGTAGCAATCGCATTCTCAGCATTTGGCCACTTCTTCTTTGGAATGGCATAATGGAGTAAGGTATGGCAAAACACCTAGTATTGGTCAGTCATGGTCGCTTCTGTGAAGAGCTCAAAGCCAGTACGGAAATGATTATGGGACCACAAGACAACATTCATACAGTTGCACTCTTACCAGAAGAAGGACCAGAAGACTTTACTGCTAAATTTGAAGCAACAGTCCAAGGTCTAGAAGACTATATTGTATTTGCCGATCTCTTGGGAGGAACTCCTTGCAACACCGTGAGCCGCTTGATCCTTGAAGGACGTGCGATTGACTTATACGCAGGGATGAATCTTCCGATGGTCATCGAATTCATCAATAGCAGCCTGACTGGTAATGAAGGGGACTACCCTGAACGTGCAAAAGAAAGTATTGTCAAGGTCAATGACCTCTTGTCAAACCTTGATGATGATGAAGATGAGTAGGTTGGTATGGGAGTCTGGGAGCATCATCTCAGGCTCCTTTCCCATTTATCAACGTTAGATTGTAGAAAGGAACAACAGGTTCTATGTTAGACTATACAAAAGAAGACTTGCAGGAGCTAGGAGCAGAGATCACCACTCGTGAGATCTACCAACAACCAAGTGTTTGGAAAGAAACGGCTCGCTTGTACCAAGAAAGAAAAGCGGAAATAAAAGCTTTCTTAGAAAAAATTGGGCAAGAGCATGACTATATCAAGGTCATCTTGACAGGGGCTGGGACCTCGGCTTATGTGGGAGATACCTTGGTTCCTTACTTGCAGGAAGTGCACGATGAACGCCACTGGAATTTCCAATCCATTGCGACGACGGATATCGTAGCTCATCCTCAAACCTATTTGAAAAAAGAGGTTCCGACGGTTTTAGTATCCTTTGCCCGGAGTGGCAATTCGCCAGAAAGTGTTGCAACTGTGCAGTTGGCCCAAGATCTGGTTGATGAACTCTATCAGATCACCATTACCTGTGCCGAAGAAGGAAAACTGGCCCAGCATGCCCACGGAGATGAGCGCAACCTTTTGCTTCTCCAACCTAAAGAAACCAATGATGCCGGCTTTGCGATGACCTCTAGCTTTACCTCCATGCTCTTGACAGCTCTCTTGGTCTTTGATCCAAGCGAGGAAGAGATCAAGGAAAAACGAGTAGAAGAGCTGGTTCATCTATCTGAGCAAATCTTGGAGAAGGACCGTGCGGTCAAAGAAGTGGTCGATCTAGACTTCGAGCGCGTGATCTATCTGGGGGCAGGACCTTTCTTTGGCCTAGCCCATGAAGCCCAGCTCAAGATTTTGGAATTAACAGCAGGCAAAATCGCAACCATGTATGAGAGTCCTGTCGGATTCCGTCACGGTCCGAAATCCCTCATCAATGACCAGACTCTGGTCCTGGTATTTGGCTCCATTGATTCTTATACCCGTCAGTATGATCTGGACTTGGTTCGCGAAGTTGCAGGAGATCAAATTGCCCGTCAGGTCGTTCTCTTGGCTGATCAAGCTGCAGGGATCGAGCATGTACGGGAAGTGTTGGTGGAAGCATCAGCAGACTCATTAGATATCTACCGTGCCTTCCCTTACATTATCTATGGTCAATTGATTTCTCTTTTGACTTCGCTCAAGGTGCAAAATCGCCCAGACACACCTTCACCGACTGGTACCGTCAATCGGGTTGTTCAAGGGGTGATCATTCATCCATTTCATAAAGAATAGCCACTAATTTTCTATAAAAAGTGGAGTGTTTCTTCTTGTGAAACTGATACAATGGAGAAAAACAGTGAGAGGAGAAGGTTAGTGAAACAGTATCAAGAAAGCGTGTTTGGGGAATGGCAGAATCAAGAGGTTCGGGCTTATCGCCTCGAAAATGACAAGGGCTACCAATTATCTGTCATGACCTATGGGGCGACGATCTTAGAATATGTGACACCGGATAAAGAAGACCAGTTTACGAATATTATTCTAGGCTTTGATCGCTTTGAGGACTATGTGGGCAATAGCCCTAAATATGGGGCTAGTATTGGCCCGGTAGCAGGCAGGATTGCAGGGGCAAGTTTTGAACTCAATGGTCAAACCTATCACTTGGAAGCCAATAACGGTGCCAACTGCAACCACAGTGGACCAACGGGTTGGGATAGCGCTTTGTTTAGCGTGGAGTCGGTAACGGATCAGGAAATCACTCTGTATACAGAGCGTGCAGATGGTACCGGCGGTTTCCCTGGAAATCTCAAGATCTGGGTAACCTATGGTTTGACGGAAGATGGTGAACTCGAGATTGCTTATCGGGTAGAAACGGATCAAGATACCTTGGTCAACCCGACCAACCACAGCTATTTCAACCTATCTGGGGACTTCACCCAACCGATCAATGACCATGTCTTTCAGATCAATCATCAAGGGCTTTACCCTATCCATCCCGATGGCGTCCCTCTTCAGACCGTGGATAGAGAAAGTCCGGTTGTTCAGCATCTCTACCAAGCTATGCTCTTGGAGGATCTTTTTAAGGACTCTGATCCGCAAATCCGCCTGGTAGAAGGATTAGACCATCCATTTGCTCTTCCAGAAGGGCATGAAAATGCTGGCTTTCTTTACCATCAGCCATCTGGACGTTTTTTGACCTTCAAGTCAGAAGCCCCAGCCTTGGTAGTTTATTCAGCCAATTTTGTAGACGAGACCGTTCATCTGCAAGGCCAACCAATGGTTCAGCACAATGGCTTGGCTCTAGAATTCCAAACAGTGCCAGATGCCATTCACAGTGATCAGGCTGAAAAGGTCATCTTGAGAGCAGGTCAAGTCTTCACCAGCAAGACTAGCTACCATGCCATCGCTAAGAAATAAGGAGGAAAGGGGTGACCCAAACAAGAATGTGAAATCCTTGCTTGGGACATCCTCTTTTTCTCGAAAAAAATTTTTTAGAAAAACTATAAGGAAAGTTTAAGCTTCCTATCGTATACTAATACCATCATCAAAGACCTCCTAACTTTGAATGATAAAACTCCTAAAACTTTTTCATAATAATCTCCCTATAAGAGCCACCAAAACCGGTGGCTTTTTCTATGTACCTTAGCGAACGTTAGTGAGCTTAGGTACGTTGACGCAGTTCGAACGACAGTGAGAACTACGATCCTTAATACGTTAGCGAACGTTAGTGAGCTTAGGTACGTAGATGCAGTTCGAACGATAGTGAGAACTACGATCTTTATTATTTTAAATAAAAAACGCATCCTGTTTTGGATGCTGGCTAATGTATTTTCTCAGACTTCAGACCGATTCTTTCGATCAGCACCTTTTCTTAAGTTTTCTTTAAGCAAGCCACCTTATAATAAAACCATCAAATGAAGACCTCCTAACTTTGTTTGATAGAAAATCCTAAAATTTTTCATAATAATCTCCCTATAAGAGCCACCAAAACCGGTGGCTTTTCTATATCTCTTAATGAGGTGAACTCAGAGAGTTCAACCGAATTTAGAGATATTGATGCAGTTCGAACGACAGTGAGAACTACGGTCCTTCTCCTTCATTTGTAGAAATACTCCAATTTAGCCTCAATCTATGTTATAATGAAGAGAATTTTTGTCTGAGGAGGATTTATGAAAAAAACACATTCTACGCTATTCATCCCGGGCATCATTATGCTTGGGATTGTTTTACGAACACCATTTACTACGCTTCCGACGGTCTTGTCTGACATCGCTGCTGGTTTGGGGGTAGATGTGAGCTCTCTGGGACTATTGACTAGCTTGCCACTTCTCACCTTTGCCATTTTCTCACCTTTTGCGATTCAATTTGCTAAGAAGTTGGGGATTGAGCGTCTCTTTTTCCTAGTTTTGATCGCAATGACGATCGGATCTGCCATTCGGATTATCAATCTTCCCTTTCTCTATCTGGGAACCATCTTGATTGGAGCTGGCATCGCCTTTCTCAATGTGCTGCTTCCAAGCCTGATTCAGGCGAACAGACCCCGCCAACTAGGCATTCTGACCACTTTGTACATCACTTCTATGGGGATGTCCACAGCGATCGCCTCTTCTGTCGCTGTTCCGATCACCAAAGCCACTTCTTGGCAAGGTTTGGTCAACATCTTGACAGCCTTGTGTGCTCTTGCTTTGGTCATCTGGATTCCTAACCTTCACTACAACCACCATCTAAAAAAGACGGCTACTACAGAATCTAGTAGCAAGTGGTATACCAATAAATATGTCTGGGCTATCATGATTTTTGGGGGCTTGCAGTCACTGCTTTTTTACACAAGTATGACTTGGCTTCCGACCATGGCTGTTCAAGCTGGCCTTTCAAAGGTTGAATCTGGACTACTGGCCTCCGTGTTCACCCTGATCAGTCTCCCATTCTCCCTGACGATCCCAAGTTTGACCACACGGTTATCCGATCGCAATCGACGCTTGATGCTTACGATTGTTGTCGGAGCAGGGATTCTGGGGGTAGCCATGCTCTTAATCCCGACCAGCAACTTCTTCTACTGGTTGGTATTAAATGCCCTGATTGGAAGTTCCGTTAGTTCGCTTTTCCCTTACCTCATGGTCGCTTTCTCCATGAAATCCAGCACACCTGAAAAAACAGCTCAACTTTCCGGTCTTGCTCAAACAGGAGGCTACGTCTTTGCAGCCTTTGGTCCCATCCTCTTCGGCTACAGTAAATCTCTCTTCCACTCTTGGACACCGGCTATCCTCATGCTCCTGGTCTTAACCATTATCATGGCGATTGCCCTTTATCAGGTGGAAAAAGTCGATCATATTTTATAACCATCGTCTGGCTGGAAGATTCGTCTTCCGGCCTTTTTTGTGCATACAAAAAAAGAACTAGACACTTGTCCTAGTTCGAAGTTTTATTATCCGTTAAATGAGATATGTACGTGATCGTAGTGGTTTGCTGTATCTCCACCACGGTCAGGCATTTGGTTCCAAGTGTTAGCTGGTCCGTAAATGTTGTCTACTGGCATGTAGAATTGTTGTTTCCAGATAACATATGAGATACCTGCACGGTCCATGTTATCAATAGCATATTGAGCCACTTGATCTCCAAGTTGTGAACTGGTTGGTACCATTACGTCCACTGCAAGTCCTTTACCATGATCGTCTGGATCCCCTTCACGGTAACCACCAATGTTTGTGATACCAAATTTTGCAGCGATTTCTTGACGGAAAGCTTCTGCTTGTGGTTGAAGGTGTGGATCAGTTGGAATCGTATTTCCGCTTGCTGGAGTTTCTGCTACTGGTTGCACTTCAGGTGCTGCTGCAGTTTCTACTGATGCAGGTTGTGCTGCCGGAGCTTCGTCTGCTGGAGCTTCAGGAGCAGAAGCTGGTGTTTCTGCAGGCGCTTCTGGTTGAGTTGCTGGAGCTTCAGGAGCAGAAGCTGGGGCTGTTTCTGGGTTTTGAGTTGCAACATTGGTAGCTGGAGCACCGTAGTTTGGTGTTTCTGGAACAGCTGGTTGAGATTGGTTTGCAGTTGGTAGATCAATTACTGGAGCTTCCGCTGGTGCTTCTTGAGTTTCTGCTGCTGGAGCAACTGGAACTGCTTTGTTATCTTCATTGACTGGTTTTGACAAGTCATTAACAGCGACTGTTTGGTCGTCAACTGTCACTCGGTTTGTTGTCAAATCAGCACTTGCAGTTGTAGCATCTGTCGCACCTGCTTGAGGAGTTTGGATTTCAACTGAAGTTACTTCTTTTTGATCATTTACTGTTGTTTTCAAAACAGTACCTGGGTAGATCAAATCCATGTTGCTGATGTTGTTCAAGTTTGCCAACACATGTACATCGATTCCAAGCGCTTCTGCGATCGAACTCAATGTATCACCATATTTGATGGTATAAGTTTGTTGGTTTTCACCGCTTTGTTGGATATCATGTTTGATTTCATCTACTGAGCGAGCTACCCAATCTTCAAGTGTTTCTGCAGTGGCTTTTGTAAAGGGAATCACTGCAAGAGCTACTGTTGAAGCGATCAAGGCTTTCGTATTAACTTTTAATTTCATCTTTTATCCTCTTTTTTCTTTGTTTTTTTGCTCAAGATTTTCTTGGACAAATTAACTACCATACTATCTTATCACAATTTAAAAATAATAAAAGGCCTTTTTGGCTATTTAACAAAACTGTATTTTTCTTGTAACATTTCGTCTTTCTTGTCACATTGTTACAAACTAGTAACATAAAAAGAGGGTGGTGGAAGAAGAGGGCGAGGGCGTAAAAAAGCCTCATCAAGGAGCGGTTCCTCGATGAGGTTCTTGTCTTTTTTAAGTAATTGAGGCCGGCTGAAAAGCTGGGTGAAAAACGCAAACTGTAATAGTACTAACCTCAAAGGCACAGTAGCTGATTGGATTTTTCTCTCGCTTTAAGAGCTCGGAAAAATCCTAATCAGCCTTGTGGGGGCAGGACAACGAAGCATTCTATACAACAGTGCTTCTGTCCTGCTCCCTATTTTCCTTTGAGTTGCTTAACGGCTTTGTATCTTGATGTATCTTATTTTACCTTCATGATTCTGACGAGGTTGGCGCGTTCGGCTTCTTCAAGTTTCATTTCGATATAATAGATAGTCTCTTTGAGGTCTGGGATGGTCGCATACTCGAGTCCGTTCACTCGACGGCGGGTTTTCTCGATTTCATCTGCCATGAGTTGGCAGCTTTTTTCGATTTCCGCTAACTTGAGCAAATCTGGGAGTAGATCCCCCATTTCTTGGATGGTGCTATCCATTTGACTGTTGGAGGCGAGGTAGCTATAAACCACGTCCCCTTCATCCTCTCCGTATGGATTATCGATACGGGCATGGAGCTTGGGCACGCGCACACTCATGACATTTTCTTCCTCGATATGGAGCATCACTTCTCGAGTAGGAACAGCAAAGATTTCTTCTACCATGAGGTCACTCTCTAAGGACTTGGCCATCACGAAATCTTGCATATTGCCCACCAGCGCTGCCTCCACCTTTTGGCGCAGACGATTATTTTCACGCACAGCTTCAATAAAGCGGCGCATGAGTTCATCCCGCTTATCCTTGAGCAACTTGTGCCCCCGGGTTGCTGTCTTGAGGCGCTCTTTGAGAATATTGAGTTCCATCCGAGTTGGTTTTACATTTAATCGTGCCATAGGCTAATCCTCTTTGTTTGGCAGATACTTGTCAATCATCTCATCCTTGATCCGTTTAAGCTCTGTTCGTGGAAGGATGGATAAGAGTTCCCAACCGAGATCCAAACTTTCCTCAATCGTCCGATTGGTTGTGAAGCCTTGGTTGATGTATTCCTGCTCAAAGCGGTCTGTAAATTTAACATAGAGCTTGTCGGTATCTGACAAGGCAGACTCCCCAAGTACTACAGCCAGTTCTTTGGCTTGTTTTCCTTGGGCGTAGGCCGCAAAGAGCTGGTTCATGGTCGCCGCATGGTCTTCCCGAGTCTTGCCTTCACCAGAACCCTTGTCCTTCAAACGAGAAAGGGATGGAAGAACATTGATCGGTGGGCGGTAACCACTATTGTAGAGATCGCGAGATAGAATAATCTGACCTTCGGTGATGTAGCCTGTCAAGTCAGGGATGGGGTGGGTGATGTCATCTTCTGGCATGGAGAGGATCGGAATTTGGGTCACAGATCCTTTCTTTCCAACCAAGCGTCCTGCACGTTCGTAGAGGGTTGAGAGGTTAGTATAGAGGTAACCTGGATAGCCCCGACGACCTGGAACTTCCCGGCGGGCAGCAGATACTTCCCGAAGGGCTTCACAGTAGTTGGTCATATCCGTCATAATAACCAAGACGTGCATGTCTTTTTCATAGGCCAAATATTCGGCGGCTGTCAAGGCGATCCGAGGAGTGGCAATCCGCTCAATAGCTGGGTCATTGGCTAGGTTGATGAAGAGGACAGAGCGGTCAATGGCCCCTGTCTCCCGAAGATCGTTCATAAAGAACTCGGCTTCTTCAAAGGTAATTCCCATAGCCGCAAAGACCACGGCGAAGTTTTCTTCAGAATTAAGAACCGTCGCTTGACGAGCAATCTGAGCCGCCAACTCCTTGTGAGGAAGACCAGAACCTGAGAATACTGGGAGTTTTTGGCCCCGAACCAAGGTATTCAAATGGTCAATGGCTGAGATCCCTGTCTGGATAAATTCATCTGGATAGTCCCGCGAAACAGGGTTGATGGCTTGTCCATCAATGTCCAAGTATTTCTCTGGGATAATCTCCGGACCGCCATCGATGGGTTTTCCCATCCCGTTAAAGATGCGTCCGACCATGTCTTCAGACACAGGAAGTTCTAGGGGACGTCCGGTAAAGCGGACTTTGGCTTTTTCCAAGTTGATCCCGCTAGATCCTTCAAAGAGCTGGACCATGGCCTTGTCTTCTTGGACTTCGAGGACTTGTCCCTGACGGGTCGTTCCATCATGAAGCTTGATTTCTACCAGTTCATTGTAGTGAACCCCTTCGACCTGATCGACAATCATCAAGGGGCCAACAACTTCGCTGACAGTACGGTATTCTTTAATCACGCTCATTGTCTACTCCTCCTTTTGCGACGATTTGGTGTAGGGTTTCTACGATTTCTTCTTTCAGGGCTTGAATGGTTGCCAACTGATCCTCATGGATGAACTTGCTCCGGGCAATGCGGTCCCGAAGAGCCACGGTTCCTTCCATGATTTCTGTGAAGTAAGCTCCCAATTCTAGTGCTTTTTGACTTTCTTGATCAAAGGTCAAAATGTTGGTCAACAAGGCCACCTGCTTGCTGAAAGAGGTATAGGTATCGACCTCATCAAAGGCATTTTGTTGCAGGTAGTCTTCACGGATCATCTTGGCCGCATTCATGGTCAAGCGGTCTTTTTCAGACAAGGAATCTAGACCAACCAAGCGCACGATTTCTTGCAATTCACTTTCCTTTTGAAGCAAATTCATAGCGCGGGTCACTTTTTCAGACCAGCTGATTTGTTCATGTAAATCGATATAGCGACCAACTTCATCTTGGTAAAGCGAATAAGAACTCAACCAGTTGATGGCTGGGAAGTGGCGGCGTTGGGCCAATTGAGCATCTAGTCCCCAGAAGACCTTGACAATCCGCAAGGTATTTTGCGTGACTGGCTCTGAAATATCTCTGTCTCTTATAC
>ENA-OYWT01000644-OYWT01000644.1-human-gut-metagenome-genome-assembly--contig:-NODE-644-length-14451-cov-4.656849_pt1 | contig 14451 bp, 13 predicted proteins | sample MGYA00244171_ERZ653399 | MGnify/ENA primary metagenome ERZ653399 (study PRJEB26926, sample SAMN06164987) | human gut metagenome | biome: ENVO:00009003; feature: ENVO:2100002; material: ENVO:00002003... | reverse complement strand
TCCTGATTCTTAGTCCAATAATTGGAACAAAATAATTCACATCATTAACTGCACTGGTGCTGATTTCGCTAACTCCAACGATATAATTAGCTTTATCATAAACTACCGTTAGCAATCCTTTTTCTTTTTGACCAGCATATAAACTACTCTGACTTAGTTCATATTCAACAATTTCAAAATTATCTTTATCCTCAGAAACACTATCAGGGTTAATTCCAGCTTGAGCCAATTGCGGAAAGGCGAATACACCGGTCCCGATCGCAGGATAATTGATTGGCTGACTTAAACCTTTTTCAAGAGAATTGAAAAGATAGTGCGACTGAAACTCTGCTACCGTAGTTAAATTAGGTACATCCTGACTCGTAACATCGCCAATTGCATAAATATTTTTAACGCTTGTTTGTAAATGCTGATCCACATTAATTCCCTTAGGTGAATAGTCAATCTGTGCAGCAGATAAATCGAGCTTTTCAATATTTGACGTACGCCCACTAGCATTCACAACATAATCAGTTACAAGGGAACTGCCTTGATTTAATTCAACAACATATTTATCACTTAATTGTGTAATGCAAGTTGCCTCAGTAGCAAACTTAAATTGAATCCCGCGTTGCACCATTCTAGTAACTAGTTCAGCACTATACTTTTGATAAAAATGTCTTAATACATGTTTTCCTCTAACCAAAATGGTTACTTGACTGCCTGCAGCCGCTAGGAAAGTAGCTAACTCCATCGCCACATAACCCGCGCCAATAAAGGTAACGTGTTCTGAAACTTTATTTAAAGATAATACATCTGAACTATCATGCAAAAACTTAGCCCCTGGAATTGATAGTTCATGCGGTCGTCTCCCAGTTGCGATAATAATTTTATTTCCCTGGAAATACCTTTGATTTACTGCAATTGTTTGTTGATCAATAAAATGTGCACTCCCACTGACTACATCGCAGATCTTGCTAATATTTTTTCTTGTTTCACTTGGCCAACTAGCAAATCGTTCCTTCTTCTCTTTCATTAATTGTGACCAGTTAATCGTCGCAGCCTGTTCAATGCCATGACTTTCTAATTGCCTGCTAAGAAGCGCAGCTTGAACAGCACCATCTAAATAGATTTTTGGTTCACAACCGACATTGGGACAAGTTCCACCGAATAAGCCACTTTCAATCACTAAAATTGATTTACGTTGTGTAGCTAAGAGCTTAATAAATTGATATGCTGCAGGACCTGTTCCTAAAATTATATAATCGTATTTTTTCATAAGATTGCCTCACATTTTTCTTTCATTTTCAGTTTAACAAAGAAAGATGTGAAACCGCTATTATTAGTGTTTGAAAATTTTTATAAGAAAACAACAAAAAGTCAGATTTTTTTGCGTAATTAATATTGTATTGTGAATAGCAAAATTAAAAACTCCATTCATATCTCGTATTTTTCATATATTCTCATTTGGGACCTACAATCCTATTTACAATACGCAAAAAGCAGCTTTGACAGCTGCTTTTATTTTTTGTTTTCAATTTTTAAAATTGTTGGTTTTTTCTTTTTAACTGACTTTACTCCTAAGATATCCAACAAGAAAGTGAAGATTGGTACTCCAACAATTAATCCCCACGTTCCAAGGAAATGCTCACCTGCAAGCAAAACCACAAAGGTATAGAAAATTGGTAATTCCGTTTTACTTGACATGAACTTAGGATTCAAAATGTAGGCTTCAATTGCATGAATTATCATAATAACAATAAAGATATAGATTACATACCTAATTCCGCCTACCGAATAAGCCACAAAACTTAACGGAATCAAGGAAATAATTACACCAGCAACTGGGATCAAACTTAGAATAAAGACCATTAATCCAAGAGCAATAATCTGCGGCATTTTCATGATAATTAAGCAAATCATTGTCATCGCAGTATTACATAAGGCAATGAAGAATTGAGCTTCTAAAACCACGCCAAAAGTATTAACAAACTTATTACCAAAGTAGGCAATATCTTTAAACAGCCAAGATAAATGGCGACTATTCAAAAAAGTATGAGAAAATTCGTTCATTGAATCAAGTTCAATAGTATAGAAAAAGCTCATAATTAGTGACATAAAGAACGCAATCGTTAATGTACCCACATTAGTTAAGGCGTGAACCAAGATAGTTACACCATGCTTTGCCTGCGTTGTGATTTCACTATCGCTGATATAATGGTTCAAATATTGCGTTAACCAGTCCATATTATCAGATTGATAAAATTCCATTAAAGAATGACTCATTTTAACAATTTGTTTAATTAATATTGGCACATATATGGTAATTGCAAAGTAAATAATCGCAATTACTAATAGATAAGCTAACACAACAATTACTTGCGAGGGCAAGTTTGGTAATTTCTTTTGCGTAAAACGAATTAAGTGCACAATTAAATACGTAAAAATAAACGTTAATAATATTGTATTCATCATTGAACGTGCCGCATATAAGACCAGAATAATTAAGCAGAGCGTAGCCAGGCGATGCACGTTTGTATTCTTTTTAAATTTTTCCCAAACTTGTCCCATTCACTTCACCTCTCCATTTTCTATTTATTATACAACTTCTTAAGGGGGCTTTAGCTAGGCACCAAGCTTTTAATTAACTATAAGAATGGTATAATAGCTTTATATAGCAAATGAAAGCGGTATCTGCGATGAAAAAGTTATGGTGGGGAGCAAATATATATTGGGTTATTCTACTTATCTATGGAGGAATTAAGCTCTTTACTTACAATTTTGATACATCTGAATTAGGTGAAACGGCTAGTTATGCATTAATTATCATGGTACTTATTTCTGCCAGTGTATTAATTATTGAATTTCAAGCCGCTTGGGGCATGTGGCTTCATAATTTCGATAAAAGTAATCAACATGAAAATAAAGTCTAAAAAAAGAAGATGCATCAAAACATCTTCTTTTTGATTGCTCAAAATCACTGGAGCCATAAAAAATTGATAATGCTTCTTTCAACCTGCTTATTATAAGTCAATTGTCCGTGTTCTGCATTTTTACCGACAATTTTGACTACTTGATAAGTCTTAGCCATTGGCGCAACAAGGTATTCAAGCGAAAGTGACGAAGCATTCTTTACAATTCCATCTGAATTACCCCCAATGTTACCAATAATATTTAAAATATCAGTCTGCTTATTTGGATAAAGAGTCCTTAATTTCATCATTTCACGATAAGTAGAATTAGTCTTATTAGGCTTTCCTTCTCTATTCACATGTAAATTGGCAGGCTGGCGAATCGCAATTGGTAGTTGCTTAAAATCAAGTCCATCAAAATGTCCTCCAATTGAAATTTGCTTATTTAGTTTGGGCATCTCAGGATCATGAGCAGTTTGTAATAAGTAATACATAATCGAAATATTTCCCAGGGAATGTCCAACCATATTTATCTTTTTTATTCCGTATTCATTTTGCAAAGTCTGCACAACATTTCTAGCATAGCGACCATGCTCTTTGAAATTCAGCTGGACATTATTGCTATAATTTACCTCTACAATTGGATTTACAGCATTCTTAGAAATAGCGCCGATTAATTTCACTTTACCATTTGCGTCTACATCAGCTCTAATTACCGAATTGGTAACTCCTGCTTTTTGAGCTGCTTTTACCATATTTTCTTCGCTCTTATAATTACTTAAGCCACCATGAAAAAATAGAGTTGGTATCACATTCAAGTTTGTCTTAGGTGTTTGACGCTTTTCAACATAGTACTTAGGTGCCGCATCTGCCTGATTTGGTTTGTCTTGAGTAGTACAACCAGTCAAAACAATCACTAATAAAGCCAGTACAAAAACTAGTTTATTTTTCAATCTTATTTTCTCTCTTCCTCCATTTTTGTAACTTAGAATCTATCAAATAATTATTATGAATTTCTATACTTTATCCTAAACTAGGTTTAATTTCTTAACTAAAAAGCAAATTATAAATCGATTGCTTTAAAGGATGATTAAGGACCAAATTCATGCCAACTGCACACTTTTGCTTAAGTCCAATTTTTTCTTCTTTGACTGAGTCTTTCTGGATCTCAGCTGTCCCTAAATAATAAAATTCTTTTCCTGCTGCATCACTTCGTTTCACAAATAAGTGCAATTTCATATTTTTATTATGAAGCAATCGTTTTACTTCATCTGAATCTAAGTGACGCGGCGTACGAGTATACCACCGTAAACTATGACCATTTTCAAGCGTATTTTGATAGCGAGCATTACGTTTTTTCTCAGAATCTTTTTGATAAGTGATAAAAATCGGTGTTTCTTTTTCTCCCACGCGATACCCATACATTGGAGCCGAAACATCCTTAGGCCAATTTAGCAGACGACAAACATCTTTACGATCATATTGCTTATACAGAGTAAATTGCGCTTGCGAATTATATTCCCGAGCAAGGGCTAAACCTGTTTTTAGGACATCTTCAAATAGCATTTTAAATTGGTGGTTATCATTTAATGCCTGAAGTAGTTGACTAGACAAGCGATACTCTCCATTTTCTTTTTCAATTAATGGATAACTTCCGTATTGCTCTTTCTTGGTTGTTTTTCCCTGTTTAACGTCAAAAAAATTTAATGATAGAATTTTTTCAACCGAATTAAGTACATCTTCGCTAATATAACAATTTTTGCTCTTAAGCAATTTAGTAAAATCAGCTCTACTGATGTTTTTATCTAAACAACTTTCTAAGAGTAGCAACTCATGCGGTCTCTTTCCAAATAATAACTCCTTCGTCACAAAAGAGAGAGCTGCATTTTGATAATTACCTAAATTTACTTCTTCTCCCATCTTCTTTAAAAAGTCACCATAATGAGCTAGAGCATGATTTTTAGCAAAAACCGTTGGCGCAGTCGTACCATATTGATAAAAATCGCATAAGAGTGGCACTTTATCAATCTTTTCTTTCAAATCTTCATACGACTGCCTTAGTTCATGCATACTGTCTAGTTTTATCTTTTCAAGCGAAGCTAAAATTCTCTGAGAAGCAATCTCGGTAAAGGTAATTGTTGAAACATCAATTACCTGTGGTAATTTACTTTCTCTAATTGCTTGATCTTTGTCACGACTTTTATCACCATTTAAAGCAATTGGAATTAGATAATTATTTTTATAATTTCCCAGGAAATCAATAACTGTGACATAATCTTTTCCCGGAAATTTACGCAGGCCTCGACCTAATTGCTGAATAAAAATAATACTTGATTGAGTATTTCGTAACATAACAATTTGATTGAGCGACGGAATATCGATTCCCTCATTAAATAGATCAACGGTAAAAATATACTCTAATTCACCATTTTCTAACTGCTGCGTTACTTCAGCACGCCTTTTTTGACTATCCTCATTAGTAAGCGCACGAGACGGATGACCAGCTTGACTAAATAATTTTGCCAGCTCTCTTGCTTCTTCTTGCCGACTGCAAAATACTAAGCCCTTTGCCTTTTCTCCGCAATAGCCGTAGTAATCAAGCTGTTTAAGTACATACTCTACTCGCTTTCTAGCGACTAGATCTTTTAACTTACTTGTTTCACTAATTACATGGTTTCCCACTGTATAATCTTCAACGCCCACATAATGAAACGGTGTAAGCATTTGGTCATTTAAGGCATCCTTTAGTCTAATTTCATAAGCTAAATGATAATCAAATATTTCATAAATATTTTGCTTATCCATTCTCTCGGGCGTTGCCGTCATACCTAATAAGAATTTCGGTGCAAAATGATTCAAAATCTTCTGATAAGTTGGAGCTGCCACTCGATGAGCTTCATCAATTAAAATATAGTCAAACTCTTCCGGATCTAATTGTTCGAGTATTTGTTCCTGACTTACAGTTTGAACCGTTCCAAAAAGATACTTTTTATCAAAATCATGTTTATTTCCAGTTAATAAACCATAGTCGCTTTTCTTGCCACCAATTACTCGGTAAAAACTCTCTAAAGCTTTCTTAGCTATTTGTTCTCGGTGAACTAGATACAGAAACTTTTTTGGCTTATATTCCTTAACTGCAAAAGCACCCAAATATGTTTTTCCAGTCCCTGTCGCTGAGACGACTAGCGCTTTTTTGGCTTGTTCTTTTACTAAAGCATTTAAATTCGCTAAAGCTGCTTTTTGCATTTGGTTAGGCAATATTTTCTTGGCTTTCCCTAATGGAAGGTAAGCCGCTTTTTTGACTGGCTGCCAATTTTGTTCATATTCTTTAATCCAAGAACTAGTAAGTATCAAACTATTACTTAAATTATTTTCAATTTGATCGTTAACTTCTGCTACTAGCTGACCGTTTTCATGCGAGGTTACCTTTAGTCCCCACTCGCAATTTTTTAATAAGGCACTTCTAGTAAAATTTGCACTTCCAATTAAAATCGTCTGATAGTCTTCATGATTAAAAATATAACCTTTTGCATGAAAACCAGCTTCCTCACTTAATCGTACCTCTAAATTAGGAATCTTCACTAATTCCTTAAAAACTTTAGGACTATTAAAGCCAAGATAAGTTCCTGTAATTAAGGTACCGTTAACTCCTTTTTTCGCTAATTCCGACATTACTAACTTAAAGGGAACGAGCATATTCTCTGAAATAAAAGCAACTGCCCAGGTAAAAGAGGTACATGACATTAATTCTTGTCGCAAAGTAAACCAAATTTTACTTTGATCATCATTATTTACTAATTGAGGACTAATAAACTCATTTCCCTTATTCTCATTCTTATTGTATAAGCCATTCAAAATTGCATCTTTTAAAACGTTATCCACAGCTTTCACTTCCATCCTAAACTAAAAAAGAAGATCATTTGGATCTTCTCAATTTATCCACAAGTGGACAATTATAAATTAATTTCTAACATAATTGGACAATGGTCTTTTCGCTCGCCAGTATCAAGCATTTCTGACTTAGTTACCTGATCAGCAATTCTATTAGACACGATGTAATAATCAATTCTCCAGCCCGAATTATTAGCCTTGCTGGTCCTAACTCTTTGAGCCCACCAAGAATAAACCCCTTCGACGTTACCATGAACTTTTCTAAATGTATCAGTAAAACCAAGCTTAAGCAACTTATCAAAGTCTTGTCGCTCTTCATCAGTAAAACCAGCGTTATGATGATTACTTTCTGGATGCTTCAAATCAATTGGCGTATGAGCAACGTTATAATCACCACTAGCAATCACAGGTTTGTTTTGATCTAGTTTTTGTAAATATTCTGTATACTTTTCATCCCAAACTTGACGATCATCTAATCGCTTCAATTCATTCCCAGAGTTTGGCGTATAAACCTGGGTAACGTAGTAGTTATCAAACTCTAAAGTTAGAATTCGACCTTCATGATCCATTGGTTCTGGAGCCCCAATTACTGGCTTAGTTACTTCAGGAGCGAGAGTATTTTTATATAAAAACATTGTCCCAGCATAACCTTTTCGTGCAGGTTCTTCAGAAGAACGCCAAACATAATCATAATCAGGAAACATTTCAGCCAAAATTTCTTGATGCTTTTTAGTCGGACCAGTTGACCGTAACTTAGTTTCTTGAATGGCAATAATATCCGGATCTTTTTCTTTAATTGTATTTAAAACGCCGCGCGTAAGCTTGGCACGTGCTGAATCACTAGTTAAAGCAGCATTAAGCGAATCAATATTCCATGAAATTAAACGCATTATTATCTCTTTTCTTACCTAGATTTTTATATCACATTCATTATACTATGAAAAATCAAAACGTCGGCTATAGAAAAGAGCAGTCTGCTAAGACTGCTCTTTTGAGAGAGATTATTTAATTGTGTTGAATATGATTTATTCGCTAGCCCTAGGGCCAAATAGCATCGTCATAATCCATGATACCAAGATAACTAGAATAATAGCACCTAACAGTGATGGAACAATTGCCATTCCCGCTACTTGCGGACCCCAGGCGCCAAGCAAGGCCTCGCCTAGAGATGAGCCTACTAGCCCAGCAATAATATTTGCAATCCAGTTCATTGAGCCACCCTTATGAGTAATGGCTCCTGCAATTAACCCGATTACGCCTCCGACAATCAAAACCCAAATCCAGTGAAGCATGGGGATCGCCTCCTATTTCTAATTTAGTAGTAATTTATTCTAAGTCTTCTTTTACTTTAGTAGCCTTAGATTTTACCTTTCCTTTAGCTTGTTGAGCTTTTCCTTCTAATTCACGGGCTTTATCGCCAGTGACTTTTCCTTCTACTTCTTTAAGTTTTCCTGCTACTTTGTCTTTAATTCCATGTTTATCTTTCATCATAATTAGGTATCCTTTCCTAAAACACATAAAAGATTGTTTTAGCTAGCTAGCTTCAATCCTCATGACTGATTAACCTAATCATATCAAGCACTAGTCGATAAAGATATTCTGGGATCTTCAAAATAGCAAGCTTAACATTTCCTTAATAACTTGCTATGTACATTAATCATAAATTAATTTTTTGTACGTATATCGCTTTCATTTTTAATAAATGCGAGGCGTTAAATCTAACTTATAGTGCCTTCTATGATATATTTACCCTAAAAAACAATAGTCAGGAGGTTTTCTTATGCTTACTGTATACGATAAAAATGGATCCACAACATCAGACAATCTATTATCAGCTAAACTTGCTATATTAGTTAATCCTACTTCTGAAGAATTAACCAATATAGAAAAAACAATCGGCTGTGACGCGCATGTCTTTACTAAACAAACGTCTGCTACTGAAGTATCACATTTTAATATCTTGCCCAAATGTAAAATTAAAAATGCTAGAATTTTTGTGTCCTTTAATTTTGACGCTGGGCAAACTAAAGTTGAAGATGCGATTTATCCCACAATTGCGATCTTCAATTCTCAGCAACTAATCTTAGTTCTACAAAAAAATCCAGCACCTACTTTAGAAGATCAAAAGGCAATTGCTAAATTATCAGTTGAAGATCTTTTAATTAAGCAACTACTCTATCAAAACCATTGCTTTAATGAAGAATTAACTAAAATAAAGCAACAACTTGATCAGTTAGATCATGCAGCAAGAACTACTACCAAAACTAAATCTTTAAAAGAAGCAACTGACTTAACTAGGACTTTGGTCTATTTTAATCACACAATGGATGACCAAGTTTCTTCTATTGAAGCTCTAACTGATTTTCTTAAAGAGCAGCATTCAGCCAATTCAATTTTTATCATTGATCTACTACTTTCTCAGCGCCGGATTACTAAGAAGATTAAAGTTTATCGTGATCTTTTAGAATCAATTAATGGCCTTTTCTCAGCAATGATGGATAACCATTTAAACAATTTGATGAAATATCTTGATTCAATTGCTCTAATCATCTCAATTCCAGCTTTAATTAGTGGGATCTGGGGGATGAATGTTGGCGGATTACCAGGTAAAGATAATGAATTTGGCTTTTTATGGGTAATCTTATTTGGAGCTGCCTTAGCCATTATTTCGGCTTTATTCTTACGAAAAAAGAATTATCTAAAATAATCATGTCTATCTTTTTAGTCAATCCTAATTAATCTTAAGATTTTAAGTAAGGATATTGGGCATAACTTGGCACTTCATCCCAAACAACAGTATGACCTGCGCCATGAGAACAAAAAACAGAATTAGGTGTATTGTTAATATCAGAAACTGGATCGTAATTTGCATCCGCAATAACTTCAGCACTGCTTTTACATTCTTGATATCCTGCAAATAAACATTCTAATTGACCACTACCATGTGAGTAATTCCTAACTTCAGTTGCATAATCTTGCATCTGTGCTACTGGCGCTTGACCAGTAATCGTTACGATATCATGATCACTTTCTCCGATTTTAAATTTTCCGCCCATTTTCTCAATATCATTGATTGCACGACCAACCTGGTCTTGATTAATCCTTAAAGTAAATTGATACCAAGGCTCAAGTAAAGATACTTGATTTTGTGCTTTTAACTCCATTAAACCTTGTCGCACTGCACGATAGGTCGCTTCTCTAAAGTCGCCACCAACTGTATGAACATTGCTACCGCGACCGCCGATTAGCGTAATTTCAACATCAGTTAGAGGTGAGCCGGTTAAAACACCCAGATGTTCTTTGTTAGCTAGACTCTCCATTACTTGGTCTTGCCATTTTTTAGGTAAGACTTCTAGACTGCATTCATTTTTAAAAACTAAGCCGCTGCCTAGCTTACCAGGCTTTAGCAATAAGTGCACTTCCGCATAGTGTCTTAAAGGCTCAAAATGACCTACTCCTTCAACTGAGTTTCTAATACTTTCTTGATATAGAATCTTGCCTTGAGTAAATTCAACCTCTAAGTTAAAACGATCATGCAAAATCTGTTGAAGAATTTCTAACTGGATCTTCCCCATTACGTCAATGCTAATTTCTTCTGTTTGCTTATCCCACTTAACATGCAGTTGCGGATTTTCATCTTCTAGCTGTCTTAGAGCCGCTAAAGTCGCATGCGTCTTATCCGGTGTAGTTTGCACTGCATAATTTAAAACTGGCTGCATTGTAAAGTTCATTTGATCCTTTTCAAATCCTATACCCTGACCAGGATAAGTTGTTTTCAGTCCGCTAACAGCAACAATTTCGCCAGCTTGAACACTCGAAACCACTTCATACTTATTACCGTTATAGAGACGAATTTCGTTTACCTTTTCATCGGGCATTAGCTCACTTTTTGCTCTTAATTCGCCGCCAGTAACTTTTAGCCAAGTTAAGCGCTCGCCTTTCTCATCGTGAGAAATCTTAAAAATACGGCTAGCAAATTTCTCAGAATACTCTATTTTCTTAGTCCACTTATCTAGTCCCTGTAAAAATTCAGCTACGCCTTTTAATTTTAAGGCAGCACCAAAATAAACTGGAAAAACTTTTCTTTGAGAGATCAAATCTTGGATTTCTTTATCTTTTATCTGACCAGATTCTAGATATTCTTCTAAAATTGCCTCATCTGCTGTAGCAATTTTTTCATAAAAATCAGAACCTTCATCCCCAAACTCAACACAGCTGTCATCGAGTGTACTTAAGTCATGAAGAACCTTCTCCTTATCAGCCTTTAACGTGTCCATCTTATTAACAAAAATAAAAGTTGGAATCTTGTGACTTTTTAATAAGTTCCAAAGCGTCTGTGTATAGGCAGTTACGCCTTCACTAGCCGACACAACTAAAATTGCATAGTCTAATACGCTAAGCGTCTCTTCCATTTCCTGGGCAAAGTCAATGTGGCCGGGAGTATCTAAGAGGAGTAATTCGCTATTTTCAGTTTTAATGCGCGCCATATGAGAAAAGATCGTAATTCCGCGTTTCTTTTCTAAATTGTCATTGTCTAAATATGCAGTTCCTTTATCAACTGCACCTAGTTTTCTTAACGTACCGCTTTGATAAAGTAAGCCTTCTGATAGAGTAGTCTTGCCTGCATCAACGTGGGCTAGAATTCCTATTGTTACTTTTTTCATTAGTTTATTTTTCCAAAAATTTGATGATTCAATTCCATTATTTACAACTTCTTATCTACAAACCTAATCTTTTCTAGGACAACTGACACATTCATCAATTTAACCCTAAAAATTCAAGTTCCCTTTGGGCTATTCTGTTACTTTCCTTTTCGCTCTTTGCCATTTATAACTAGGATCTGTTCGGTATTCGTTCTTCTTTGAATTTTCGACGCTCACCCGACCACTTGATACAGAGGAATAACACTAGCAAACGAAGAACTAGATACAGAAGACGGATAGTCTTCATCTTGCCAAGAACATGCAAGAAGTCTTGGCGTGCTTGGTCGATATCCTGAGTTAACTCCTCAACAGTTTTCCCCGTCTTTTGTTCTATGACAGTCGCATTTTCTGCTGTTAGATAATACTTGCTATCTACTGTTGAAAAATACGCAGCCGTTAATGCTCCATCTAAGGGAAATGAAATCTCGTAATTGTTTGTATCAGGAGCCTGACTGTATGTAGCGAAGACCTGATTGGCAGATTTGAAAGGGTAAGCTCTTATCTTAGTAGTTCTATAATCTAAATGCATGAGTCCCTTCAAAGCGGGCGTAGTCCATTCTTCTGCATAGTGATAGAGCTTGGCCTTTCCATCTACCATAGGCCAGACCATCACATAGCGGCTATGCATGAATTCCTTGGTCAAGGACGAGTTGTTAGCGAGACTAGTCGCACCGATCTCATAGACTGACCAAACCAAAACTAGAAGCATCAAGATTGCTTGAGTGGGTTTTGTTTTAACATACTTTTTTAACATGTGCACTCTCCGACAAGAACCAAGGTTTCTCTTTAGCAGTCAACTAAATTGTACTGATCAGACTATTACCGATCCACCACTCGCGCTTTAAAATGGGCCGGTTTATCGTCTACATTGGTGATGGTGATGGTGAATTTCTTATTATTCGTGACATCAAAAACTTTCTCGCCTATGAAGGTAACCACAATCCCATCTTCTACCACTTGAATATCCTGTTGATTGTTAGGAAGCTCCTTAGAACCATTTTCAGCATCACTTATCTTCACGACCTTTTGTCCTTCTACTTCAAATAACACATCACCAAATTGTTCAGACCAAACAGTCATTCCAGATAATTTGATTTTTTGATCATCCTTCTTTTCTAAAATCAATTCCGAGCTATACTCTAGCTGGTCCGCATTGGGATAAACTTTTAATGTAACACTTTGACCAGGCTGGAGGGTGTAGCTTCCATAAGTAAAGATCGAATATACAAACCAGACTGCAAATGAAGCATATAAGAAGCCAATGATCTTTCGTGAACGTTTGCTTTTAAAACGACGTAAAAGTAAGACGAGAGAAATAATAAATATCAGGGGTGTTACCATTTGTCTTCCTTTCTTGCAACTAAAACGAGGCACTTATGGATCAACTATTTGTAATTTCTAAAAAGTTACCGATCCACCACTTGCGCTTTAAAGTGGGCTGGTTTATCGTCTACATTGGTGATGGTGATCTTGTAGGGCTTTCGTTCCGTCACCCCAAATACTTCCTCTACTTCCCCTTGAACCACTATTCCATCGTTTTCTAAATAGATGCCCTTACTTTTATCATTCGGTAAGTCTTTACGCTCTGTTTTGTCTTTTAAAAAAATGAGCTCCGTGATTGTTTGCTTTTCAACATTATAGACTATGTGACTATCTTTCATCCCCCAACCTTTTCGACCGGACAATTTTAACTTAGCATCGTCTAATTTTTTAAAATGGAGTTCGGAATTGTACTCTAGCTGGTCCGTATTGGGATGAACTCTCAATTGAACACTTTGACCAGGCTGGAGGATGTAGCTTCCATAAGTAAAGATCGAATAAACAAACCAAACCGCAAATGAAGCATATAAGAAGCCAATGATCTTTCGTGAACGTTTGCTTTTAAAACGACGTAAAAGTAAGACGAGAGAAATAATAAATATCAGGGGTGTTATCATTTGTCTTCCTTTCTTGTAACTTGAATGGGTACTCACACTTTAAGATTCATTTTAAACCTTTTATAAAAGCGGTTCATACTCTTTATGTATATTTTTTCTAGTCTGCTCCCAGATCCTCTCTCCAAATATCCTTTATAGTCACATCGCCCCATTTTTTGGTGCTAAAACGACTGGAGTAGATAGAGGTCCAATCTTTCAGGACTTTATTGCGGAGTACCTCATCTGCTTCCTTGCGAATGTCTTCAACAGTTTTTCCATGCTCCGCAAGAAAGGCTTCTACTTGAGACTGGCTATAATATCTCACGTTTTTCTCATCCCGATACCACATAAATCGTTCTAATTGTTGATTGTTTACATTGTACAGGTAATCAACATTTATAGTTGTCTCTGAATCTGGTATCCTCAAACGCATTTCTACTCCAACTTTTGTCATATCTTGAAAGCCAAAATAAAAATAATAACCTAAAAATTGAATATCATTTGGTAAATCTACACTTTCATAATCAATAGAATGAATCGAGATTTCTTTAGTATCGTTGTCGACGATTTTTAAACCTTTTAATTGATAAAAAGCTCGACCATTCCAGAGAAAAGTATAATTGTGATAATCACTTTCCTCATAATATATTTCATCAAAAATATTATGTATCCGTTGATGCTTATAGTACTGAAAACCAGCAAAAGATAGGCAAAAAACTATAAACAGTGAAATTAATAATCGTTTCTTCTTCATGTTCTTCCTATCTCTTCTTTTTAATCTTAGAATAAACAAGACTGATCATAGCATCCAAGAGAATGGCATAACCGAAAATTCTAATGGTTGCTATGAGCCAACTTGGGCTATTTTCAGCATCTATATTCAATAGTTTTAAAGACACTGCTAGAGTCAAAAATAAGACAATTTCTGTAGTCAAGCGGTGCTTGGCATTTTTGAGATCTATGGCTTTCAAGAAGAACTGACTCTGGCCTTCCTTCGGTCCTTCTTCCCAATAGATCTTATCATTACTTCTTAGATAAAGGAGATAACCA
>ENA-OYWT01000622-OYWT01000622.1-human-gut-metagenome-genome-assembly--contig:-NODE-622-length-14703-cov-4.588271_pt1 | contig 14703 bp, 10 predicted proteins | sample MGYA00244171_ERZ653399 | MGnify/ENA primary metagenome ERZ653399 (study PRJEB26926, sample SAMN06164987) | human gut metagenome | biome: ENVO:00009003; feature: ENVO:2100002; material: ENVO:00002003... | reverse complement strand
CCAGCGCATTCCCGCTGATGGTGGTATTCATCATGCCGATATAGAACAACGGAGCTTTCTCTTTGGGAGCCGGGATATAGCCCGTAAACAATACTTTCAGCACTTTCTCCGTCCAATAATAAACCGGATAGCTACGCAGTTGCGCCATCATCTTGTCTACGGAAGTCTCCTTCCTGCTCACTTCCGCAAGCCGGTTGGCATCCCAGTAGGCATCGGAATGAGCGGAAGCGTCCATACCCTCAATCACTTTCTCGGGCTTTCGGAATGCCTGTAAAGCATCGGCGGAGGGTTCGTAGGCATAGTCCTGATAATAGACATCCCGCTTGGCATAGATACCGTCGCTGTTATCCACCAATTTGAACTCCGTCGTGATACTTTCATTCATAAGCTGCCTTGTACCGTCCTCAGCACGGTCAAAATTCTGTTCTATCTTCATGTAGTCCACAAAGTTCAGATTGATTTTCTGAGGAAAGTTCATCACGACGCGACGCACGAAATACGTACTGTCCAGCATGACGTACAGATGTCCCGTAAAGCCGAACGACTCGGAATTGAAGGGCACGAAAGTCAGGTCTACGCAAGGCTTCCCGGCAACGGTCAGCGTATCCATCAGGTAATACTTGTAGAACGAAGGCCCCATAGAGGATAGCGGACTGACGAACTTATTGGTAAACAGCGTTATATTGTTCCGGTAAATATCCACATCCGTCATGGTGACGCTGATAGCCTGCTCCATACCTTGCTGTGACAGCATTTCGTCCACTCCCGCCTGCCGCCGCGCCTTTACCCATTGCTTTTCGCTATGGGGCGACTTACGGTAATAATCCGTGGCCAGCAGCTCACGGTTGGACACCGCCAATACGGGTTTCCCGGTAACGGCAGAGGTATCTACATAATCGGTCAGGAACTTAAACTTGCGGTACAGCCACTTCTGTTGCTTCACGCTATCGAAGTTGTTGATGGCAAATGTCATTTTTTCATAACGCTCGCGCTGCCAGAAGTCGCGCTCATCCGGAGAATAATCGTCCTTATGCTCTATCATCTTCCGCACAAACTCCACAGCCGGGTTATCCTTCTTTTTGTAGCGCTCGCGCTTCGGCTTCACCAACACCTCGTTCAGCGCGTAAGTGGCAGGAGCGAGCGCAACTTTTATACGCTCCCCGCGTGCCGGATGAATCAACCGGGTGTATTCATTGTATCCCACAGCCGAGATTACCAGCCGTGCTTCCGGGCGATAGGTCTTGAAAGAAAATACTCCCCTGTCATCAGTCATTCCCCCTTCTGTGGTTCCTTTCAGATAGACCGAGGTATACGGCAACGGTTCCCGCGTCAGCGAATCAGTGACAACACCTTGCACCACATATTGCGCCCTCAAGGGAACCGCAATTATCTGCATCAGCAGAAATACCCTAATAAACAACCTCATACCTTACCTAATCTATCATTCAGTGCGCAAAGGTACGGAAGAAAACTTTTTCTAAAAGTTCGGTTTTGCGGAATAAATGTTCTAAAAAACCACTTTTATTCAAAACACTTCCCGTTAAAACCCGTTGTATAGCAAAAACGACTTGCAAAAGACGTACAAACAGACCTAAATACTTAATTATGGAATGGATTTTCAATCAACTCAGGGAACGTCCCGAATTAGCCATTTTCCTCACCATCTTCCTGGGGTTCTGGCTGGGCAGGCTGCGCATCGGCAAGTTCACTTTAGGAACCGTCACCAGCGTGCTGTTGGTAGGCGTAGTGGTAGGCCAGCTGGATATTGCCGTACCCGGCCCGATCAAGTCGGTATTTTTCTTGCTGTTCCTGTTTGCCGTTGGCTACAAGGTAGGCCCGCAGTTTTTCCGCGGACTGAAGAAAGACGGATTGCCGCAAGTGGCCTTTGCAGTGCTGATGTGCGTATCCGTTCTGGGAGTGACCTGGCTGCTTGCCTTGCTCATGGGATATAACATGGGAGAAGCGGCGGGGCTGCTTGCCGGCTCGCAAACCATATCCGCCGTCATCGGCGTAGCGGAAGATACAATGGCCAATATGGGGCTGGACGAAACTCAACGGCAGAGTTACGTCAACATCATTCCGGTGTCTTATGCCGTAACCTACATTTTCGGTACCGCCGGCTCGGCCTGGGTGCTGTCGTCCATCGGACCGAAAATGCTGGGCGGTCTGGATAAGGTAAAAGCCGCCTGCAAGGATTTGGAAGCCCGCATGGGTAACTCCCAGGCAGACGAGCCCGGCTTCATGCACGCCGCGCGCCCCGTCACTTTCCGCGCCTACCGCATCGAAAACGAATGGTTCAAAAACGGGAAAAGGGTCATAGACCTCGAAGTATACTTCCAGCAACAGGACAAGCGTCTGTTTGTGGAACGAATACGCAAGGCGGGCACTATCTGCGAAGTCAGTCCCAACGTGCAACTGGAGATAGGAGATGAAGTCGTACTGAGCGGACGCCGGGAGTACGTCATCGGTGAAGAGGACTGGATAGGGCCTGAAATACAAGACCAGCAATTACTGGACTTCCCTGCCGAAAGACTGCCCGTCATGATAACCAAAAAGACTTTTGCCGGAAAAACCGTTTCGGCAATCCGCGGTGAGAAGTTCATGCACGGCGTCAGCATCCGCAGCATCAAGCGTGCGGGCATCGACATCCCCGTCATGGCACAGACCACAGTAGATGCCGGCGACGTGGTAGAAGTAGTGGGAACCAGACAGGAAGTGGAAGCCGCCGCCAGACGTTTGGGTTATATAGACCGTCCTACCAACCAGACAGATATGATTTTCGTAGGGCTCGGCATCCTTGCAGGCGGACTGTTCGGCGCATTGTCCGTTCACATCGGCGGAGTGCCAATCAGCCTGAGCACCAGCGGCGGAGCATTGATAGCGGGGTTGGTCTTCGGTTGGCTGCGCAGCAAGCACCCCACTTTCGGACGTATTCCCGAACCCTCGCAATGGGTACTGAATAATGTGGGGCTGAATATGTTTATCGCCGTAGTAGGTATATCGGCAGGTCCCAGTTTCGTACAGGGGTTCCATGACGTAGGCATCAGCCTGTTCCTTGTGGGCGCGGCAGCCACCACTCTCCCCTTGATTATCGGACTGTTGCTGGCAAGGTATCTGTTCAAGTTTCACCCTGCCATCGCGCTGGGGTGTTGTGCAGGCGCAAGAACTACCACGGCGGCCCTCGGAGCCATACAGGATGCCGTAGAGAGTGAAACGCCCGCACTGGGTTATACAGTGACGTATGCAGTAGGCAACACCTTGCTGATTATATGGGGAGTGGTTATCGTCCTACTGATTTAACGTATCAAAGCGCTATGAATCAACGGCCTGCAATTAGAATACTGATCTGCAAAACAATGCAATCTTATCTTACAACGGCTGTTGTAAGATAACTTCACAGCTGTTGTATGATAATTCAACAGCCGTCGTAAGAAAACAACCCGGCTGTTGTACGAATAGTTTTCAGTTATTGCATGAATTATTCTCAGCGTAAGTATTAGTGAATAAATAAGTGTTAAAATTTAATTTATATCAAGAGTATCTGTCATTCAACGCAGCAAAGTATGATTTGACAAATTCTAAGGCTGAAAGGCTTTTATCATACAGCCCGGGGTAAAACCCCGGGGGATAAATGTCCTCAGCATTCTGCGCCCTGTAAGGGCAAAAGATAATATTCAAAGATTTTGCCCCTACAGGGCGTAATGTTAGTCATATTCACATTCCCGGGGTGTTACCCCGGGCTGCATGATAAAAGGCTTTCAGCCTTAGGAATGACAGACGTGCAACAATTTATCGGAACAAAGAGAACTGATTTTCAGAACAAAAAGAGCTGACTTTCAGAACAAAAAGAGCTGACTTTCAGAACAAAGAGAGCTTCTTATCAGAATAAAAAGAACTTATTTTCAGAATAAAGAAAACTTAAAAACTTCAGATTATATGGATACAAAACTTTTAGAAAAAAAGATGGAGAATATCAGCCCCTTCGAGCTGAAAAACCGTCTTATCGACATGGCAGATGAAAGTCTGAAAAAAACAGCCCGTACCATGTTGAACGCCGGGCGCGGTAATCCTAACTGGATTGCAACCACTCCACGCGAGGCCTTTTTCCTCTTGGGAAAGTTCGGGCTGGAAGAATGCCGTCACGTCATGTTCCTTCCCGAAGGTATTGCCGGCATCCCCGAAAAACAAGGCATTGCCTCTCGTTTCGAGCAATTCCTCAAAAGCAACACCTATCAGCCCGGAGCCAAATTGCTGGAACAAACCTACAACTATATGCTGATGCAGCATGCCGTCGACCCGGACAGCCTTGTTCACGAATGGGCGGAGAGTGTCATAGGCGACCAATATCCTGTGCCCGACCGTATCCTAAGATTCACCGAAATGCTGGTATGCGACTACCTGAATCAGGAAATGTGCGACAGCCGTCCGCCACGCGGAGCTTTCGACCTGTTTGCCACCGAAGGCGGAACAGCCGCCATGTGCTATATCTTCGATTCCCTGCAAGAGAATTTCCTACTGAACAAGGGTGACGGCATCGCCCTCATGGTTCCCGCCTTTACACCTTATATAGAGATTCCCCAGCTGAACCGCTACCGGTTTAAGGTGACCGAACTGCATGCCAACCGCATGAGCCAAGACGGGCTGCACCTGTGGCAATACAGCGACGAGGATATTGACAGGCTGAAAAACCCGGCGATAAAGGCATTGTTCGTCACCAATCCGAGCAACCCGCCCAGCTATACGCTCAGTCCCGAAACAATGGCGCGCATCGTAACCATCGTAAAGGAAGACAATCCCAACCTGATGATTATTACGGACGATGTGTACGGCACCTTCAGCCCGCATTTCCGTTCCTTCATGGCAGAAATTCCGTACAACACGCTTTGCGTGTATTCTTTCTCCAAGTATTTCGGAGCCACCGGCTGGCGCAACGCCGTCATAGCGTTGCACGAGTACAATGTATTCGACAGGCAGATATCCCGATTGCCGAAAGATAAGCGCGAAGCACTCAATCACCGTTATGCCACACTGACCCTGCATCCCGAAAAGTTGAAGTTCATTGACCGCATGGTAGCGGACAGCCGTCAGGTAGCCTTGAACCATACGGCAGGGCTTTCATTGCCGCAACAGATGCAGATGAGTTTATTCGCCGCTTTCGCCTTGCTGGACAAGGAGAACAAATACAAGCAGAAGATGCAGGAAATCATCCGGCGCCGTTTGCAGACTCTTTGGGACAATACCGGATTTACATTAGTGGAAGACCCCTTACGGGTGGGCTACTATACGGAAATCGACATGCTGGTCTGGGCCAAAAAGTTCTATGGAGACAAGTTCGTGGAATACCTCAAAAAGACGTACAGTCCGCTGAACGTAGTATTCCGCCTTGCTCAAGAAACCTCTTTGGTACTTCTGAACGGCGGCGGCTTCGACGGACCTGAATGGAGCGTGCGTGCTTCCCTTGCCAATCTGAATGAGAACGATTACGTCACAATCGGCCAAGGCATCAAGCGGATATTGGATGAGTACGCAAAAGAATGGGAGAAAAATCTTGTTTAATTGAGAATTGAGAATTAAAAATTAAAAAATAGGGAGACTGAGCCGGGGTGCGCAATTGGCGGTTAACCATACCCTCTCTTGTTCCGTAGGACAAAGATACGGAAGTACGCACCGCTGTTTTGTCGTACATGGGTGCGGCGGTATATGTATGTCGATAGTTGGATTTCAAGTGATTATAATGTGCGGTTCGCTTCCGTAGTCCGTATTTTTTCCGTATATTTGAGGTATATCCGAGAGATGGCTCAAACAAAAAAAACAGTAATCATAAAACGTTTAAAATCATAACAAAGAGATGGAAAATCATTGCATTGAAGAACCTTTCATTATCCGTTCTTACAGAAAGTCGGAGTTGGCGCACTTATATAATCCCGATATGCCGCTTGTGCCCGCCATGCGCAAGATGAGGTATTGGATACAAAGAAATCCCGAACTGTACGAGGCTATGTACAGGTCGGGAGAAGCAAGGGGAGACCACCGCTATACGAGGCGGCAGGTGAGGCTGATTGTAGAGACGCTGGGAGAGCCGTAAGGCTTCTATAAAGTAAGTACCCAATATCCCGTTCGATTTGTGCCTTGACGAGATAATATCCCCCGATTCCTTAAATTAGCAATGATACGCTCACACTGCCGTTTACTTAGTTTTAAAGTATCTGCAATCTCTTTTGCTGTGATTTTTGAGTTGTGTCGGATTAACTCTATTAGCAAACTTTCGCTATCATTCATCCCAATACCGACAACACCGACACTACCGACATCACTACCGACATCCGTGTCGGTAGTGGAGTTATGGTTTATATTGACAAACTGTACTTGAAATGATAACCCTACTTCTTTCCAACGCAATTCAATACCGGGATATTCTTTCAGTTCATCAGCAATCAATTTCAAACCATTACCCCATTGGTCAATAATCCCAAGCCGTTTAAAAATGGGTGCTATAACCTTATTTCGTGCATCGCTTTGCCTGCTCTCCATTGCCGCATAATCAATGGATGGCGGTAGAAGTCCAGGACTTGTTATCTCTACCATATCATCATAAATTGCCACCTTGACATCTTTTCCTGTGAGAGAATAATCACGATGTACCACTGCATTACGAATAACCTCACGAATTGCTTTAACAGGATATTCCCATCGGGAAACAGTATAAACTCCCTCAACACTGGCCCCTTTGTTAATGTGGCGAAGCACAAAGTTATATGCTTCTTCTGTTTGTGTGGCAATATTGGTGGTTATACTCTTCTGATCTATAAATTCTTCAGTATTAGTACCTTTGAATCGGGCACATTCTACCTTTGCATAATGAAATAGCGAGCTCCTCAAAGAATCGTCTGAAAATAAAATCAGAGCATACGTCGGATACTCCGTTCCTTGCATTTCTTTTACCAAATCCAATTTTCTCAACACTTCCTCAGATAGTTCTTCACCTGTTTTCTCTTTGAATATAGATTTAAAGCTGTCTATATTCAAGTCATTTGCAGGTCTATCGAACATCATTTCGCTATCAAAAGAGATGTTACGTTTTCTACGCTCCAATTCCGAGATAATAGTTTCATCTGCAAGTCGATTAGTTGAACCTACACGAATAAATGTGCCTTGTAGCTTACCTTTGTTTTTGAGGTAATAAGGTGGTGTACTGCCTCTGAAAACAGTCACTTGAATCAGATGCTTGTTTCCCTCGCTGATAAACTTTATCTCAGGTAAAATGGCAGGATAGCATCGGTCAAAAATAATATTGCTTATCTTCTCTTCAATAGCCATCAAATTATCTTCATCAACTCCTACAATCTTGCGAGGATTATCAGCCACACCGATAAACAACTCTCCACCGGCATCATTGGCAAATGCCACAACAGTTTTTGCCAAATCCGAATTTTCCGGCAAACCTGCCTTAAACTCCAATCTCCGTCCTTCAGGGTGGTGTAATCTCTCTTTTACATTCATATTCAGCTCATATCATCTCTATTCGGCAAATATAAGAAACTATTTCGGATAATGACCTATATCCTTAATCCCGTTTGAAGTATATCAAATGAATTTAATGATTCACTTGCATAATACCACCGATATCAAACATATACCGAGTTTTTTACCTATCTTTGTCAGTGTACAAAACAAAGTAATTATGAATACCTTAGAATTAGAAGCTTATAAGGCAGAGTTGGCAAGGGAAGTATTGAGCATTGACAACAAAGAAGTGCTGGACGATATAAAAGAAATCATATTGAAAGGTACGGGACATCATGCACCCTGCCGGATGAATTTCAGTGAGGTAAAGCAACACCTGCAAGCTTCTGAAAAGCGGTTTGATGCAGGAGAATACATCAGTGAGGAACAAATGGAAGAGCTTTTTAACTCACTGCGGTAATGATTATACGATACGACGTTAAAGCCCGGTATCAGATTGAAGAAATCTTTCAATACGGAAAAAGTAACTTCGGTTCTCAAACCGCTTTAAGATATATACAGAAGCTGAGAGAGAACATCAACGGATTAAAACAGCATCCTTTGGCAGGAAGCATTGAATGGCTGCTCACCGATAAAGAGCATGAATACAGATTTATTTTTGTAAAGCCTTATAAAGTAATCTATTCTATCAAAGGAGAGATTATTAGAATACATCTCTTTTGGCATACCTACCGAAATCCCGACACTTTAAAATCCTGTCCTCTCGAAGTCTGTGAACCATCCTCTCCCTACGGAAAAGAATAATATTTTGCCTATGTCGCCAATCCCGTTTGCCGTACATCAAACGGAAGTTGCAACATAGGCAGAACTTTTTTTGATATACATCCTATTGCCGGAAGTTGCGCTCCACCTCGTCCGATTGGAACTTCACCACTTCATACTCCGTACTGCCCTGACCGTTCGTACGCGTCGCGAAACCATACTTCTCGAGCGCCTGCACCAGCTCCTGCTGCGTCTGCCGGTTCACCTGCACCTTACCGTAAATCGTAAGATGGGTAAGGATGGCGGAAGCGGGCATCCACTGAACAGACAAATCCTCTGCCAGAGGACGGCGGAAAAAGACGAACAGGTTCTCTTCCACCGGGTCCTTCATCCGGTGACGCTCGTTATGAGTGTTCAGCCCGTCTATCTCGTCGCCCTCGTACCAATACCGGAATCCGCTGCCCAGCAGCGACATAGCCTGCGAATACACCCCCTGATAATTCACGGGACGCCGATAATCCACCGAAAGCACCGATGAGGGCAGGAAACGACGGTTACCGTCGATGTCCTGCAAACACTGGCGCTTGTTGGTACTCGCGATGAACGAGGCATGCCGCGCGAAGCAGAAAGCCTGCGTATCGTACACCTTGCGCTGCGTCACGCTCTCCTGCGTGATGATACGCTTCAGCCCCGCAAGGTCGGCCGCCTTCACACCCTGAAACTCTTCCATGTTGATGAGATAGCGGGTGGAAAGCAGCAGCATGTCGTCCTTGCTGTCCGGACATATCATGCCCGTGTGGTAGTACTCGCGCCACTGGGGCGGAAGCAGACGGCTTATCCACGTGCTCTTGCCCTTGCCCTGACCGCCGAAAAGTATCAGCACGAGCTGGTTCACCTTCTTCTCATACAGCGCGCAGGCTACCGAACCTACCAGCCAGCGGCGGAAACTCTCGCGCCAGAACTTCCCGTCTTCCGTCCGTACGGTATCGGCCAGCTCGCCGATGTAGTCCGTTACGCCGTCCCACGGGGGAAGATTGAGCAGATAGTCCTCAAAGGGATTGAACGCCGTGGCGTAGTCGGAGTCGACAATGGCTTTCAGCGTATTCAGGGAGCAGTTGATGCCGTCTGTCAGCAGGCTTACGTAGATGGAGTTCAAATCCTTGCTCCGCAGGGGGCTGAAAACGGGAGAAGCGGTAAGGGAGTCCGTCCCGCACGCACCGGCCTGCTCGCAGAACTCCAGACGGTCCAGCACCGTATTGCGGCGGAAGCGGTAGCGAAGCGAAAGGAAATCCATGACGCGGCTGACGACGGGAACCTTGTCCTCTTTCGCCTTCTCGGCCGCACAGGTCTTGCTCACGTACAGGTAGGCGTTGCCGATAACCCCCGCAACGTCCAGATCGTCCTGCCGGAAGTCGCGTTCGGCAAGGAGCACGGCAACTTCCTGAGGGATGTCCTTGCGGAAGCAGCGGTTGCCCAGTATGAAGAGGAAATTGTCACGGTTGCCCTTACGGAAAACCTCGGAACGGCGGGTGGTGTTGAGCGCCTTTTTATACTCCATGAGATGCCAGGGGGCTATTTCGGCAGACAGAGCGGAAGCGTCGTCACGCCGCGGCCTGTCACTCTTCTTGCCCTGCAATGTTCCGTTATCCGCCGTTTCACCCGGCAGCTTCCCCGGCAGCCCGTCTTCCACCGACTTATCCCCCGCCCCTTTCTTCTTCCTCTCCGTCTTCCCGGGCACGAGCACCCGGGTCGTCACTTCCTCAATCTCCCCCAGCAGAGCCGTATTCAGATACGCCTGAGCATCGAACGAAGCGAAGAAGCCCCTACCGATATCCTTACCGCTCACGTCCACCGGAAGTCCGATGAGGCGCTCCACGTACAGACGGGCGGCCTCGTACATCAGCGCATGATGGTTCTCAAGCTCCGCGTACGTGATGAAAGGCACGGAGAAGGTCATCTTGCGCAGACGGCGGGCATACGCCGTGCGCAGGTAGAGGAAGATTTTGAAGCCGTGCCGCTTGGGCGTGAGGAAGCACGCCACAACGTCGGCGTCGGCCTCAAGCAAACGGCGGACGGCATCCACACGGTCGTCCGCCAGCTCGTCCACGTCCACGGTGATGACGGGGTTGTAGCGAAGCAGGCTGTAAGGCTGCCGCAAGGCGGAGTAGTTTCCCGTGAGCGTAAAAAAAGGGAGCTGCTTCTTGATGGCGTTCGCTTTGGAGAGGTCGCCCAGACGCAACTGCTGCTCCACTTTCCGAACCGTATGGAAGTAGGCGCCGTTGCGGATGTTGGTTATCACGGTAGTCATGTTCGTTTCGCCGGAAACGGTGGAGAAGCCGCTGTAAGCGGTAATCATGAGGTCTTTCATCGATGTTTGTTTTAGTTTGCCCTATCGGCGGGAACAAAGATAAGCGTACGCTCCCGGATACGAAAATAGTCCTCTCCACAGGAAAGGACTATCCGCTTCACTTATTTCGGACGCTCATCGGACGCGCCCTGCTCCTCTTTCGGGAAAAGACGGGCAAGGGTATTGTACAGCGCCGTTTCGATGGACTGTTCCTTCATCTCCGAACTGCGGTCGCGGTCTTTCTCCACAAAGCAGAACGCGTGCAGAATATGAGCCCAGCCCCTCACCTCACGGCTTATACTTAAATCAGGACATCCCGCCGTCTGATGGCCGTGTATCTGGCAGGCAACGGCCTCGAACAGAAGCTGTTTGCCCGTATCCACGTGCACCTTGCCGTCAAGCATCAGGTCAATCCCCGTAACGATGCGGGATACGTCGAGCTTTTCATCTTTCGAAACAAACACATAACGGTCGCAATCTACAAACTCCGCTTTTTTAAAATAGCACTTTTCATACTCTTTTCTCTTTTTTCGTTTAACATTTAAAGGCTTCAATTAATATTAACAGGCAAATTTAAACATTTATTAAACGCGGGCAAAACAATCGCCGGAAACTTGTTGAGAATAAAAAAAATCGCCGACACCGTGAAGAAAGGCAGGAGGGTATATCCCCCTCTCTAATGAATCGGCGATTTTTAACCGAAAAAAAAGAAAGAATACGCCCGTGCGTGCGCACACGCGCATGTACTATATATATGAAACTGTATCATCAGGGAAAAGTTGTAAAGAACAGAGAAATAACGGCGGTGAATGTTGTAACGAAAATTCAACGAAAACGGAGGTGTTTTTTAAACGTACGTTTGATAAACACAAAGATACGCATACTTTTCATAATACCAAATTATTTTGATAATATTAATTTCGGATGACAGCAAAATAATTTTTCAATATGTTGTGAAACAGACGCTTACATCCGAAATAAAAATAGTGTCCTGACAAAGGAATAAGTATAAAGGGCGGGGCTGAAAGAGAGCCCCGAAAAGGTGTTTTTCAGACGTACGTTTAATAAACAATTTGCCCTGAAAAGCAAGCAAACAAGCAAACAAACAAATAACATTTATGAACCTGAAACCTTTGTTAATCATTGGGTTTATGCAGGTACTGCCTTTTCCGATATATTCACAGGAAGCGCGAGAGACAAAAAAAGAGGTCTTCAGCGCCGACACCGAACAAAAGACAGAACTCGTACTGCATTTCCGCTTTGACCGCTCAATGGTCGACTACGGATATCGTGACAATAACCGGATACTTGCCGCCATGCACAAAATCTTCGCAGACAGCCTGTGTGTATCCCGGATAGATTCCGTGTGCATACAAGCCTTTTCCTCACCCGAAGGAGACGCCGATTACAACCGGCGTCTCGCTCTGCGACGCGCACAGGCCGTCAAAGGGTATCTGGTCTGGAAATACCCCGGACTGAACCAGTATCGCATCCGCACCTCTGCGCAGGCGGAGAGCTGGGATGCCCTGCGTGATGTCGCACTGAACGACACGCTCCTGCCCTGCCGGGACGAAATATTGCAGATATTAAAGCTGAATACAGGCGAAAAACGGAAAGAGGCTCTCTTGAAGAAGCTGAATACAGGTATTCCGTATCGGCATATAAGCCAATGGATTTTGCCTGAACTGAGAAACGCATCTATATGCACCGTCTATATGCGGCCGCTAAGGCATGCACAGCAGGGTAGCAGGCTTGTAGCAGATGCTCAGGGTAATAACGGGAAAGAGTACCAGAAGGCAGACGGAACGGAGATTACGGATGATACGGAAATCGTAAACGGTGTGAGAGTTGCGAAAGGCAATGACACAAACGTAAACGGTACAGAAGTTATAAACGATGTAAGAGTTACGAAAGGCGATGTTGCAAATGCAAACGGTACAGAAGTTATAAACGGTGTAAGGGTTGCGAAAGGCAATGTTGCAAACGCTAACGGAACAGAAGTTATAAACGGTGTAAGAGTTACGAAAGATAATGATACAAACGCAAACGGTACAGAAGTCATAAACGGTGTAAGGGTTGCGAAAGGCAATGACACAAACCCTGACGGAACAAAAAACATAAACGGTGTAAGAGTTGCGAAAGGCAATGATACAAACGCTAACGGTACAGAACTAACAGACAACACAGAAATCACTGGTAGTACGAAAGTAACAGGCAATGCCCAAACAACAGGCAGCGCCAACGCAATAGCACCCGGCAAATCCCGCCGTCACCCCCTCTTCGCGGTAAAAACCAATCTCCTCTTTGATGCGGCGCTCATGCCCAACATCGAGCTGGAAGTCCCCATAGGCAAACGCTGGTCGCTCAACGGAGAATACATGTTCCCCTGGTGGCTGATAAACGATGACAGATACTGCCTGCAAATACTCATGGGCGGACTGGAAGTCCGTTACCGGCCGGGCAAAAGGAGCGGACGCGACGTACTCACCGGACATTTCATCGGCCTCTACGCGGGCGGTGGAAAATACGACCTGCAATGGGACAAGAACGGCTATCAGGGAGAATTCTTCATTGCCGCCGGAGTGAGCTACGGCTACGCCCACAGCATCGCCCGCAATCTCCGACTGGAATACAACATCGGCATCGGAATGCTCCGAACCGACTATCGCCACTACCACTCCCGAGACAACCACCGGACCCTGCTCTGGCAGGAAAACGGCGAGTACACCTGGCTGGGCCCCACAAAACTGAAAATATCACTCGTTTGGCTGATTACAGGAAAAAACAAAAAATAAAAGAATATGCTATCCCCTCTTACTCAAATAGCAATAACATTGCTGCACGACATCGCCATGCACGAACCGCATGAAGCGATAGGCCACTGCACCTCTCCCGAAGAGCTGCGATACATATACACACGCCTCGAACAGAAAGGAATGATATGCCGCAAGGAAAAGGCAACCGAAAAGGCAACCGAAAAAGCAGCCGAAGATGCCGACGCCGATACATACACCACCTGTTCCTACAAGTTGTGCCGCCCGTTATGCGAAATCTCCCTGCTCGAAGTGCTCGAAGCCATAAACGGACACCTGAACTGCAACCACCCCACATCCGAAGCGTTCTACACCCGCTACGGAAAGATGGCGCAGAAACTGGGAGTGGTCAACTATATTACAAGGCTCTATCTGTCGGAAATAAAACTGATAGATTGTTAATACTAAAACACAGAAATAAATGAAGAATACAGTTTTGTTTTTGCTACTGCCGCTCTGGCTGGCGTCCTGCGAACGAAGGGAACTGACCTTCTATACGGAGGCCGAAATAACCGTGACGGCCGACTGGAGCCGTGCCGACCAGCAGGAAGAAAGCCAATACGGAGCCACCCTGATTTTCTATCCGCAGGACGGAGGCACACCGCGCGTCGTACTGATGGGAGACCGTACGCAAACTACCGTACGCCTGCCCGATGGACGCTACGACGCCATACTATTCAACCGCTCGTTCGACGAGTTCGGCACAATGGCCTTCCGGGGACAGGAGCAACTGCACACCCTCGAAGCCTACGCCCTGCAAACGGAGACGCGCTACGGAACGAAAATCATCACCGCGGCGCCCGGCAAGCTGGCTTCTGCCGTGATACGCGACTTTGAAGTGACGGACAACATGCTGGGCAACTACGCCCCGGCCGGAGCACGCAGCGTGGCCGACTGTCCCGACGGAGCCTGCCGGCTGCAATTCACTCCCCTGCCCCTCACCCGCAAGGTGAAAGTAAAGCTGCACATCACGGGCATCAACAACCTCAAGCAGGCCACGTGCCAACTCAGCGGCGTGCCCCTCTCCATCTACCTGCACGACGGCAATACGGACAACGCCGAGAAAGGCGTGCAGGAGTTTGAAGTAGAGGACATCACCCCGGACGAGGACTTCGCCGCCAACGGCACGCTCAGCGGCACCATCCACCTCTTCGGACTGCCCTCTACCGAAGAAGTACAAATCAAGGTAAGAGCCTTGCTGAAAGACAACACCACCGTTATAGAGCGCGAAGTGGAGAACATCGAAGCGAACGAAGAGGCGGACGGCAGCGGCGTCACCACCCTGCATCTGTCTCTTATACACATCTCCGAGCCCAC
>ENA-OYWT01000560-OYWT01000560.1-human-gut-metagenome-genome-assembly--contig:-NODE-560-length-15443-cov-4.308747_pt1 | contig 15443 bp, 15 predicted proteins | sample MGYA00244171_ERZ653399 | MGnify/ENA primary metagenome ERZ653399 (study PRJEB26926, sample SAMN06164987) | human gut metagenome | biome: ENVO:00009003; feature: ENVO:2100002; material: ENVO:00002003... | reverse complement strand
TCTCGTGGGCTCGGAGATGTGTATAAGAGACAGCTCCAGGGCGTCCGCGACGCACGCGGCGGTCTTCTCCTCCAGCGGCAGCGCGAGCTGGAGCCTGCTGGGGCGGTGCAGCAGCGTGAGCAGGCAGGCCGAGTCCTCCCGCGCGCCCTCGACGGTGTCCATCTCCCAGGCCGCGGCGCACGCGTCCTCCCCGAGGGCGAGGAACGCGGCATGTGACCTGCGGGCGGAGTGGCGGGTCGCCGCCCGGCCCGCGGCGCGCTTCCTCGGCCTGTAGCCGACCTTGCGCCTGAGCTCCATGTTGGTCATGCCGTCGTAGCCCGCCGAGACCCAGCGGTAGATGGTCGACGGCGACAGGTCCACCGGGCCGCCGTTGCGCGCCGCCATCTGCTCGGGGGAGAGCCCCCGGCGCAGGCAGTCCCTTATCGCCTCCAGCCTGGCCGCCGCGGCGGGCTCGTCGGCGTCTATCCCGCGCCTGGACGAGACGAGCACCGAGTCGGCGCACAGCTGCGCGGCGCGGGCCTCGTAGAATACGTGCGGGCGGCGCTTGCAGCCGATCGCGCGGTACCGGCCGCACCCGTTGCAGCAGCGCGGCCACGCCGCCAGGCGCGGGCAGGCCGCCGACAGGTCGGCGGAGGCGTCCACGCGCTCGCCGCGCCTGGCCTTCGGCGCCGTCACGAACCTGTGCGACGCCACCTCGGCGCTCACCGTCGAGGGCGACCTGCCCAGCTCCCTGGCGATCTCCCTGCACGACGCCCTGCGCTCCAGCATCCTCTGGACCGTGTCCCGCTCGTGCCTGGTGAGCCTTCCGTAGGCCCTCGGGACCGCCTTCTCGGAACCCTTCTTCCTCTTTCCGGACATGCCGTCCTCCGATCTCCCGGGGCCGGCCGATCCGGCCCTCAGGGTATCGGGTTCCCACATTCATCCGTACATGTGCGGATGAATGTGGGAAGTGTTCGGATGAAGTTGATAATCAAGGGCCCACGCGCGAACAGGATTTGATTTTTGAAATATGGACGAATTCCTCATCAGGAGGGTAAAATGATGCCGACGGCAGCCCAAGTTGTGGTGAGCTGGGCAGAGCCGTTGCTTAGTAGAGTTAGGTCATCGTCTTAGCGACGGTGGCCTTTCTTTTTGGGCTTCGAACCCTGCTTGAGTGCCTTGGAAAGGCCGACAAGGGCCGTGAGGAGCGAGACCATAGCGGTCAGGAGCTTCACGAGCTCGGTGAAATCGGTCATGGGCATCACCTCCCATCAAATGGAGGGCTCTGCCCGGCACGAGGGCTGCCGACAGCAAGGACGATTCTATCAGAGCGGCTGACTCCCGCCCGATATTACCATCCCACCGCGCATGTGCAAAAAAGAGGGCCGCCAAACAGCGACCCTCCAGCGAAAGTGCATCTATTTTAGGTGTGACGTTCTATCAAATTATCTAATTTGATAGTTGCAACGCCATGTTTCTACGGATCCAACCCCAATAGCTTGAACCTGAGAAAAATATTCACCGTTAGAACCGGTAGCGCGAGTATTAACCCAAGTTGGCGCTAGAGTACTATAGGAATTAGGAAAAGATAGCGACTTGTAATCCCTATATACAATTCGATCTTTTACTGCACGACCATTCAATAGTCCCGTAAAGGTCCAATATACATTCAAGACCCTTTCGCTGTTTGCACGGCGAACAGTGGAGCTGGAAACATATAGAAGATCATTAGATAGAGAAGCAACCGGCTGAACATCGTTTCTCATATTGCAGACAATCCCGTCCGCAAAGCCAGCAGTCGGAAAACACAAACAAACAAAAAGGAAGAAAGAACCTAGAATTGCTTTGAACTTCATGCTATGCATATAAGCCACCCACAATCGAATCAACGCGTTTGATAGTTGCACTGAAATACTTTCATAAGCCCGTCACCCTTGCATGTGGGACAAGTATTAACAAAACTTGTTCGACATGTATCCGGATAAATACGGCTGTAGCTATTCTTGAAAGTTAGTCGCTTATAAGTTGGATCCTTTAAGGGAATATTATGCGCAACGTTATTAAAACAATAGAACGAATAATACGTATCAAGGACGTCTTCTTGCATGGCGCGCCTTGCTATAGAGATTTCATCAAACAACGAAACTTCTGCGTAAGACGCGGTGATAGACACATTGTGATTTACTGTCAAACCAAAAGATGGAGTCACAGCCAAAAAAGCTGATAAAAGGACAGTTGATACTGAAAATAACATTAACTTACGAATAACGGATTTTACTGCCATGACTCCTCCAATCCTATTGGATAAAACTGTTATTATATTAATATATTTGTATCAGCACTCGAAAGGAGTGACCGATGAGCGGTAGAAGAATCGTCTTGAATGTACTTATGGCAGTAGCACTGGTAACGCTCTTGGTCTTCTCCTACTCATACGTGAATCACCCAGGATTTGGATATGCTTTATACGCTGTGTTTTCCGGCGAAACAACTTACAACACTTACAACACTATAGGCTTCATTGACGCAATCTTTTTCTATGTAGTCGGCCCCCTATCAAGCGAACTGGTCGCTTTTGTTGTCTGCTTCAACCTGAATCAACGAAGCCAGACTCATTCAGCGACTTCGGCGAAACAAGGAATCAATCTCTTTGTCATAAAGATAATCCTGCAAGTTGCGACAGTGTTAATTATCGCCCTGACCGCAACAAACATTTTGAAGTATGAGTACGGACTCGTCGCAAGCTGCCTCATGGCAATTGCCACAGGTATAGCGGTTTCGCATACGAATCCGGCAAAGAAGCAGCTCAACTAACAGGACCTATTTAGAATCCGAATCGTCCATGGAGCCGTCGATGCCGGTTTTGGTGTCGTCCGTATTGGAATCGTCATCCTTGGGGCTTATAGGACAAAATGCGTGTCTGCTTTAGGGGCATCGACCTGCGCCGATGCCCCTAAAGCAGACACGCATTTTGTCCTATAAGCCCCGATCAATTCATACTCCTCATCCTTGCCGAATTGCGAGTATGGCAGAATCGGCACTGGATGGCAGCGCGCTAGGCCGTGTCCGCGGAGTTACCCCCTTGTTTTTATCGTAACAGCTGATTCTAGGGACGTTTCACTGTGCCCCTTTTGGCAATTTCCTGCGCCCTTTTTGGAAACTCGAGCGCCTATCTGGCCGATGGGAAAGATTTAGCGAATTTAGGTGTACCACTTTGTGTTAGTTTGTATTTTAGACAGTATTTGTGATACGCTTTGTTTCAATCAGTAGTGGTACGATTTCGCTTGTTCAACGAAGGAGGTAATTGTCTATGGCAGTGGCCGAGGAGAAGAAAAGAATCCAGGTTACTCTGCCTCTCGAAATTTGGCGTGATCTCGATAACTACGCGAAGAGTCGCGGTGTAGCTAAGTCGTCTATGGCGGCAATCGCTATCTCCGAGTTTTTGGAGCGTGTTAAAGAGCAAAAATAGATATGAAAAAAGCCCCCTACCGGCAAGTAAGAAGGGCTTTTTCCATGTTCAAATGTGGCTTTCTGGCCTATTACCTGCAATCCTAGCACACGTATGCTTCGATTTGGGTCCCTATGTTGAAGTACTACCAAAATACTATGGCATCACTTCGACTGATGGCTAGATAGCCTCAACGAGAGGCTAGTTTATGGATACCAGAAATTTAAAACCGGATGTGGGCGGTGGCTATCCGTGGGACACGGATAGCCACCCGTCCGGTCCCGCAAACCCGTCTGGAATGGGGACGGCGTCCGATTTCGCGAATCAGGCCGTCACAGATGCCGCCATGGCCAATAGTGAGAGTCACCGCGAGGTACTTCGCCGGGCATCGGATGAATCGTCCCGTGTCGCCCACATGGTGCAGGATATGGTCAACGAGAAGGTCGCGATCATCAAGCCGCCATGGATGCTCGAGCTCGGTCTGCCTAGGCTCGACACCGATATTATGGGGCGGATTTGGTCGTTCCAGCGCAAGGACGTCTACAAATCCACCTGCTACATCAGCCTTGCCACCATGGCGGCGGACGTCAAATCGGATCGCTCGAACGTCAAGAAGAGAATCGATAAGCTTGTCGAACTCGGTCTTTTGATTAAGTCGCCGCGCGGGAACAACAAATCGGTTGAGTACCGGCTCGATATGACGGCGATCGCTAAGCGCAGACTCGAAGTCGAGGAGGGCAAGAAAAAGCAACGTGCTGAGAATTCGGCGAAACGCAAAGCTCAGTGGGACGCAAAGCATTCTGCCTAGTTTGAAGGGCTATGGGTTGTATGAACCCATAGCCCTATTTCTTTTCCTTACAAACTATGGGTTAAACCAACCTACAGTCTAACTATGGGTTGGTTTAACCCATAGTTAGACGAAAAATAATTATATTGATAGGGGGTTAAATAACGGTTCTTCAGCAAGTCTATCGGTTAGGACAACCCATAGACTTGCTCACAGGGATCGCGGATGCTTTTCTGTGACGGTAGAGCTATGGGTTGAAAGAACCCATAGAAAATTTAAACCACTTTTCCAGCTATGGGTTAATTCAACCCATAGAAAGCGATCGGAAAACGCCAAAAAGTACCGAAATAGTTATTTCAACCCATAGTTTGAGCCTGTGTTAGCCTGGGCCAACTTATCAACTATGGGTTGTCTCACGAGACTATGGGTTGAAATAACCCATGCCAACTATGGGTTCAGTTAACCCATGCACTATGGGTTGAAATAACCACAACTATGGGTTGAAATAACCACAACTATGGGTTCATACAACCCACCAAGTCTGACTAGAGTGAATTAGATTCACTTAGTCTGAGCTCAAGAGGGAAACAGAGAAATCCACCAGAAAGCATTTAATGATCGAACGATATACAAACAAGAAAAGCCATCGTCCTTGCCCTCCGCTCGCTGCGTTCGCTCCGCGTCACTACCGCTCCTTGGCGCTCGCTACGCTCGCCCTCCGGTCGCCTACGGCTCCCTGCGCGTCGGCTGCGCCTCCTTGCCCTCCGTTCGGCTATGCCTCACTCCGCGTCGCCTTCGGCTCCTTGGCATGGCCTTCGGCCAAAAGTGTGGGGGCTAACGCCCCAGCTCCCCGACTACGTCGCTGTCAGTCCTCAGCGCCGGCGTCGCCTTCGGCTCCCCGGGCGAACTAATCCCACTTAGTTGCAAGCCCTACAATTCGGCAATGACGCCGAATCCGTTTTCCGGTTGATCTGGATATCGGCATTTGGTCAACCTCACTTCAATTACCGGCAGGGAGCTACAGAATCGAAAATAAGACGTACTATCGGTGAGGTCTGACCGTTTTCTCACTGATAGATAAAACGGGGTCTTAAATCGGCTCTCAGTGGCCAAGGTAAAAGAAAAACGGGCGCCTTTCGGTGCCCGTTAACTCAACTAGAACTCTTTTTCGGCCAGATAGCGATCGAAAAGCTCCCGAGCAATATCCGACACGGACTTGTCCTCCTCGAGTGCCACTTGCTTCAAACGTTTTCGGTAACTCTCCGGAACGTACACGGACAGCTGAACAAGCCTCTCAGATGTCCCTTCAAGGCCCTTTTTTGGGCGCCCGGCTTTCCGTACCTGTGGAGCCGGTTTCTGGGGCTCAGATGCGCTTTCAACGATTTTCTGCTGCCTCTCCTCGGCCTTCTCCGCGGCGACATCGAAGTAGGAGGTCGCCTTTTTGAACTTTGCCATTTACAGCACCTCTTCCAGTTCGTTCAGGATGTTTTCAATCGCCTGGGCGGCCTTGCCGTTCTTGGCGATTTCATACACGGGCTTTCCCAGCGCCGCGCCCTGCTTGAAGGCCGCCGCGGTCGGTACGGTGCCCAGCACGGGAAGGTCGTCGGCCTCGAGCAGTTCGAGGAACTGTCTGTCCACGGTCTGGTTGCCGGCGAAGTTGTTGATGATGATTGCGAACGACAAGTCGGGATTGGCTTCGGTGATGACCTTGATCGTTCGCTTCATGGGCTTCAGGCCCAGCGTTCCGGGCTGCACCGGGATAATCGCGATATCCGCATTCTTGGCGTACTCGGCGGTGTCGTCGCTCAAAAAACCCGGTGTATCGATGACGTTCACGGCGTCCTCGTCGTCGAGCAGGTTTTTCTCGTGGTTCGCACCGCCCTGCGGGTCCAGGTTGCCGAAACCGACCTTGTGGCCGCGGCGCTCGAGGCCCCAGGCGATCTCGTCGGCGAACGTCGTCTTGCCGACGCCGCCCTTCTGGTTGACTAGCAGGATGTTCGTCGCCATGTTCTCCCCTTTCTGAATAGCGTAGTCATATATTAGCACATTAACATGTGACTACATTAAGTAATTCTAAGACGCAGGTAGAAATACGTGAGTATGCTAAGTAATTAGTATGGTACTACGTTAACGTGCTCATGGCTGTGGGTTGGTTTAACCTACAGTCATCAGATACGGTTACAAGGTCGCTGATTGCGAGACGGAGGCCCTTCCGACCGCCGACGCGGCGAGTGGGAACGCAAGGGCGAAAACGCATCGTCGCTGAACCAGTGAGTCAGTATTCTTTAGTTAGATGATGGATATTGAAATTAATTAGCGAGATAATGTGCATATCTCATAATGTATGCGTTTCACCATGAGAGAGGGGTCTGTCATGAGCTGGAAACCGAGAAAATGCGTTATCGCCGGTCTCGTGACAACCGGTCCTGGCGGCGCCTTGTTTGCAACCGCAAGGGCATCGTACCGACTTTTCACTTGCCTGTTCTAAAAGGTAGTTGCCATGCTGTCGCAAAATCAATCGAGATACTTGGTCACAATCGGCTTTACCCTGCTCGCATCACTCTTTGCTAGCGACCTTTTGCTGAAACCGCCCAAGGAACTCGTTTTGCTTGCTATAGACTGCATTTCCGCCCTTTACTTTACGGCAACCCTATTCGTCGGACTAAAGGAGAGGAAAAAAGGCGCAGTCGCCGCATCCGCCGTATGCTTGATCATAACCATTGCATCATTCTTTATCTGACACATTGGTGATTTAGGGGCGATATCGTAGGAATACGACCGGGAGAGTTGGGACCATAGGTTCCGGTAAGAACCTTCGCCATGCCCCACGTATCGAGCCCGATGATTTCCCCGCCGGACGCCCTGACGGTCACGGCCTCCGGCGTCCACGCGATTTCATCGTCCGTGAGGCGGATGGGTGTGACGCTGCCGGCGTCCATCCGCCTCACGACCTCATTCCGCTTATCGCGCCAGCCCGGCTTGAGCCATTTGATGACGGTCGGACGCGAGACGCCAAGGACGCACGGGCGCAGCTCGAGCTCTAATACATGAGGTCCCAGCTTGTAATGCGTGAACATATGACTACATTAACATGGTTATGTATTACCGAACGTTATATGCTGCGCCGGATTCGCCTGTCTATTATTTTGAGATCGACAGTTTCTTGCGAGGAGGCAGACATGTACCAGAATGTCTTTGGATCCGATGGTCAGATCCATTTTGAGAACCAGGTCGGCTGCCAGCACTTCGACCTAACGACGGGTGAGGTGAAGACGGTCATCCCGACCGCTAAGAATATGAGCATCGTCTTCGGCAAGGATGGCGTGGAGACGGAGATTCAGGTGGGGCAGATGCGCCAAACACTGGGCAAACCAGGATTTGGTCGACTGTTTTATAAGTGCTAACGGTTGAGTTGTCGCAGCATAATCGCAGCTGTAAATATGTGACCATATGACCATGTTAACATGTGCGCACAGTCATATGGTCTCTCGTTTGATTGCTTTCCTATCGCTTACTCCCAGAATGGGCGTTAAAAAAGGCGGCCGAAGCCGGCCGCCCGCAAATAAATATTTATTTACCGAATGTAAGAGGAGAGGAACGATGCACGTTACTCCCAATGTCCGGCCACGTCGACGACCCAGTGCTGCCCGGTCGCCTGCTGCTCGTAGTGCCCCTGGTCCTCGCTGGTGGTGTAGGAGTCGTCGATCACGGAGCCGCCGATGCCGCCATTGTCGACATCGTTATCGCACCACGCCCACGCGGCAGCCTTGCTGTCAAACGGTCCGACTTTCGTTCCGCCATGGTTGACCCAGTAGCGCTCATGGCGCGTATAAACCACATTCGGCACCCAGACCTGGCTGTAATCTGTCTCCCAGTGGCCCTGCTCGGCAACCCACTTCTTCTGGCTGCCGCCGTTGGAAGAGGAATTGTTGCTGCCGGAACTCTGCGAATTGCCGGAATTCTGCTTGGACTGGGAGGAATCGCCCTTGTTGTCCGACTTCGAGGAATCGGAAGACTTGTTATCCTCCTTCTTGGAGTCATCGGACTTCTGGTCCTTGCCGTCGGACTCTTTCTTCTCCTCGGTCTTGGCTCCAGAGGCCTGCGCCGCCTTTTCTTCACTTGGCTTCTTTTTGTCTTTATTCTTCACCGCCGTGGCGGCCCTTTCCGCAGAGCCGCTTCCTTGCTTTGCAACGCTGGCACATCCAAGTTGAGGTGCCGAAAGGCACACCAGAAGCGCAACGATAATAGCCTTTGTTCTCACACCGATCTCCCTGACCATGAAACCGGGCGTTGGACACTAGCCGATGTCCAACGCCCGGCTCGCTTTTACATCTGCTCGCGGCGCTTCTTCTGGTCGAGGAAGACGCCGGCTGCCACGAGGACGGTACCGCCGATGACGAACGTCTCGCCGATGAGTCCCGCGCGGTCGCCGGTCTGGGCGAGGTTGCCGGGCTGGGCGGTCTCCGTGCCGGCGAGATGCTTCGGGCTGTATGCCACCTGTTGCTTTGCGGCCTCCTCTGCCTCCTGTCGTGCGATCTCATCGGAAAGCTCCTGCTCCGCCGCGATGCGGTCGGACTTCGCCTGCTCGTAGGCGGCGAGCGCCGCATCATAGCCGGGCTTGAGCCCGTCCACCACAGCCTGCTTCTCGTCCAGGATGACTTTGGCGGGCGCGACCTTGGCACGTGCCTCGACTGCTGCGGCGAAAAGCGCGTTGAGGGCGTCATCCGCGTTCGCGTCATGGCCGGAAGCGATCGCCGCGTCGGCATTGATGGAGTTCAGCCTCGCCAGCTTGGCGTCTGCCTGCGCCTTTGCCTGCTCGGCAGCGGAGACCAGGGACTCGGCGGCGACGGCGTCAGCCTTCGCGGCATCGAGTTCGACCTTGGTGTCATTGACGGCCTTTACTGCATCCTGCTCGCGCTGCTGTGCCTCTGCGAGCTTCGCAGCAAGACCGGTGAGGATGTCGAGGTTCGACTGTGCGTCCTCGAGATCGGTCTGGGAGCCGGTAAGCTTGTCGGCGGCAACGCCGGTGTCGGCCTTTGCGGCATCGACGGCACGCTGGGCATCCGCGAGGGCGCTTGCGGTGGTATCCGCCTTTTGCTTGGCGGCTGCGAGGACCGCCGCCTTCTCGGCCTGGTCGGCTACCGCCGCGTCGTGGGCGCTCTTTGCGGTATCGACCGCCTTCTTGGCGTCGGCGACGTCCTGGAAGAACTTCGCGAGGTCGGCGTTCGCATCGGCAACGCTCTGCTGCTTGGCAGAAGCGTCCGCCTTGGCGGCATCCAACTTCGACTGTGCGGTCGTTACGGCTGCGTTGGCAGCATCAAAGGCGACCTGCTTCTGCTGGACGGTCGACTTTGCCGTATCGACTGCCGCTTTGGCGGCATCGAGGTCCGATTTCGCCGCATCAAGCTCGGTCTGGGCATCCGTGACGCCCTGCTGCTTGGCGGCGACATCAGCCTTGGCTGCATCGACGGCACGCTGGGCATCGGTGACGTCCTGCTTCGCGGCATCGACACCTGCCTGTGCGGAATCCGCTGCGACCTGCTTCTGCTGGACGGTTGCGGCGGCGCTGGCGGCTGCCTGCTGCTTGGCTGCGAGATCGGCCTTGGCTGCGTCGAGTGCGCTCTTGGCGTTCTTGAGACCGTCGATGTAGGAGGTCAGCTTCTGCTCATACTCGTCGACGGACATGGGGTTCATGTTCCAACCGGAGCCTGCCCAACCCAGGTTTGCGGTATCGAAGCTGTCGGTCTGCCAGCCGTTCATGGTTCCCTTGCTGCAGACCGCCATGCCCATATAGCCGATTTCAGGGCTGATGACATGCAGGTAGTGACCGACGGTTGCGGGATATCCGGCAACCTTAAAATGCTGGTTGACATAGGATTCAATCCCGCTATGCGACTTGTAGAAATCTACGGCATCCTTACCGATTAGCCCGGTGACGCCATAGAGCTCCTTTACCGCCTGATCGAAGAAAGCCTTTTCTTGGTCCACCCACTGCGGTTTCGGATCGGTTCCATAGTTCCATGCGAGGTTTTCGCTCGTATCAAACTGCATGGAATGCCCAAACTTGATATCGGAATAGTTCGCGTTGGCAATCGCCGCCGCAATGAGCTTGTACGTGACCTGGAGCTCAGAGAGACCGACGGACTTGCGATACTCGTTGATGGACTTCATGTACGGGATTGCCGCGAGCATGTTGTCGAGACTGGTCGCGTCGAGGCTGTTTCCCACCTCGGTGTAGTCCTTGTATGTGCAGTTCTGGATGATCTCGATGGCTGAATCGGCACCCATGGCACGGAAGAAGCCGATGGCTCCCTGCTTGAGCTGCGCGTCGGCGGTATCGAGTTTTGCCTGTGCCTCGTCGACCTTCTGCTGGGCGGCGGTCACGGCGGCGTCTGCGGTATCCTTTGCGGCCTTGGCGTTCGCGAGCTCTACGTCGGCGGCTGCCTTAGCGGACTCGGCGTCCTTGACAGCCTGCTTCGCGGCATCCAGCTTGGCGACGGCGTCGGCATTCGCCTGCTTGGCCGCATCGAGGTCGGCGTTCGCGGCATCGAGTGCGGACTGGGCCGCGTTCACACCGGATTCGGCATCGGCCGCGGCCTGCTGCTTTACGGAGAGGGCCACCTGGGCATCATTCAGGTCGACTTGTGCCGTTGCCGCAGCGGACTGTGCCTGCTCGAGCTCGGACTCGCACTGGGACTGTGCCGCTCGTGCGGTAGCGAGGGCTGCCTCTGCGTCCGCGACCTTCTGTTTTGCCGCATCGTACTTCGGACCGCTGGCACCTGCCTCCGCTGCGGCGAGGTCGGCTTTCGCCTTCTCGTAGGCGGCGCTGGCGGCTGCGGTCTTCGCATCCGCCGCGTCCTTGTTCTGCCTGGCTGCAGCGAGGACAGAATCGGCGGAATCCTTTGCAGACTGGGCCGCAACCAGCTTGGACTGGGCATCGGCAAGCGTCGCGTTGGCGTTGGCGAGTTCGGCCTGTGCCCTGCTCACGGCAGCCTGGGCGTCGCGCACGGCCTGCTCGGCGGCACTGATTGCCTCCGGGGTGGCGCTTACGGCATCGGCCTTGGCTTTATCAAGGGCGTCCTTGGCATCCTGGGCCGCCTTGAGGGCGGACTGGTACGCTTCGTCCTTCTCGGATGCATCCGCCTTGGCGTCTGCGAGACCCGCCTTCGCCTGCTCGAGGTCCTTGCCGGCGGCATCGGCGGCGTCCTTGCCCTCCGCGACCTGACGGGCGTACTCGTCCATCGCCGCTCGGTCGGCTGCCGTGCCGGCGCTGACTGCCGAATCGTAGGATGCCTTGGCCTGGTCGCGGGCGGAAGCCGCCTCGTTGTAGGGACCGGCGGCCTCATCGTAGGATGCCTTGGCGGCGTCCTCCTTCGCCTTCGCCTCGTCGACTGCCTTCTGCAGGTCCGCGATGGTCTGTGCGGCGGATTTTGCGCCGGTACCGGCTACCGCGCCGGAGTGGGCGGCGATCGGCGACATCACGGCGGGGTGCTGCGTGCCCCCGTCACCGGTCTGGGCGAATGCCGTGAACGGTGAGATGAGGCTCGATCCGGTCATGGCGGCCATGGTCGCCGCGGTGACGGTCAGACGCGCGATCCCCTTCGGAGTGTGAATCTTTTTGCTTGGCAGTGCGGCGAAGTGATTGCCACCGGCAGCGAAATGCTTTCCCTGAGTCATTGTGCTGTTCCATTCCTTTTCCGTGCCCTATCCGACTGGGCATCAGAGTGCTTTCCAATAGAGATAATTATGCGCCTTAACTGGGATTGTTGTATATAGTCCGTTGGCTTTTATACAACAATCCATGACTCTTTTTGTCATGGATACGAAGACGCTTCAGAAATCATTCGGCATGAGATGCAAAGAGCTCCGCGCTGGACTCGGGTGCAGCCAGGAGCAGTTCGCCAATTTGATTGAAATGGATCGTTCCTACTACGCGAGCATTGAAGTCGGGCGGCGTAATGTCAGCCTCTCAAATCTCAAGAAGATTGCCGACGGATTTCAAATCGGCATTGCTGAACTCATGAGAGGCGTCGGTTAAATTTATCCGTCTCATAGTTCATCTCGCCGATCACGCTGCTATGAAAATTGAAATCGTCCCAACGAACTATCGTCAATCGTCCCAATAAATCATCGTCAATCGTCCCAATAAATCATCGTCAATCGTCCCAACGACGCAGATAGACGGTATAATTTCAAGTGAATGATTGGAGGGAAAGGCGATGGATAGGTATATAGGACGGTGCGTTGACTGCTTGGTCGAGCGCGACCTTGGCATTTTCGGTGCCGTGCTCATTCAGGGGCCGAAATGGTGTGGAAAGACAACGACAGCCCAGAGATTTGCCGAGTCATCGTTATCTCTCTCCGACCCATCTGGCGGTTTTGCGGCCCTCCAGCTCGCTCGTCTCGATCCGGCCCAAGCAATTGTCGGACCGACCCCGAGGCTTGTCGACGAATGGCAAGAAGAACCGAAGCTATGGGATGCCGTGCGATTCGAATGCGATGTCAGGGGAGGGGTGCCCGGACAGTTCATTCTCACCGGATCTGCGACGCCGCGAGCCGAGAACCAGCCGATGCACAGCGGTGTGGGTCGAATCGCCCGTTTGCGGATGGATACCATGACGCTTTTTGAGCTCGGCATTTCGTCGGGAGGGGTTTCGCTTGGGGCGCTGCTCGCCGGCGATCCCGTTGCGGCGTCACTCGGATCCATCGCCGGTATCGCCGGTATCGCGGATTTGCTCTGCCGCGGCGGTTGGCCCCAAGCGGTCGGTAAGACAACTGTCGACGCAATGCGGATAGCCGCCGCCTATATTGACGGTGTTTGCGAGTCTGACGTTTCGAGGGCGGATGGGGTGAAACGTGACCCGGTTAAGGTAAGGGCCTTGCTCTCCTCGCTTGCGCGCAATGAATCGACTCTTGCTGGCATGAGGTCCATCGAAAGGGATTTGGGCGTTGACGTCTCAAAGAATACGATTACCGGTTACATGGACGCGCTGCGCCGTATCAATATCGTCGACGACATTCCAGCGTGGCATCCGGCTCTCAGGTCGCCGGTGAAGTTGCGGCAGGGCGCGAAGCGGCACCTTGCGGACCCATCGCTCGCCGTCGCCCTCATCGGCGCGGACCCGGAGTCGTTGTCATCCGATCCGAAGACCCTTGGCTTGCTCTTCGAATCCCTTGTGCTGCACGATCTCAAGGTTTACGCGGCGGCCAGCGATGCGGCCGTGTCCCACTACCACGACGCTGACGACCTAGATGTCGACGCGATTGTCCATCGTCGTGACGGCTCATGGGTTGCCGTTGAGGTCAAGCTTGGGAGCCCCCAAGTCCCAGAGGCAGTGGAAAATCTGCTTCGACTCGAGCGAAAGCTGGTTGATCGCGGGGAGAGGCCGCCTGCGGCGAAACTCATCGTCATCGGGTTTGGTATGCCGGCTCACGTAACTAGCGAAGGCATCGTTATCGCTCCGGTCGATACGCTTGGTGTCTAAAAACAGCGCATCGCTATTCTGAGATCTAAACCGCGAAACTCAAAAACTCACCGTCTTGATTTTCATTTGAATCGAATCGCGCCCGCGCAAAAGTCAAAACGACTCGCGCGGGCGTTTTGTTTTTTCATATCGCATTTCATATCGCGTCAAAACAAAACGCGAGTTTTGAAAATAGATAGCGACCATCGGTCGCGATCGTAGGCGTGTGTGCACGCCGCATGAAAATCGACTTGCCATTCGATTCGTAATGCGAGCCGCGTCAGCTTTCGACAAATCCAACAGCGCTGCGAGTCACGCTAATGACTCTCCGCGCCATTGAAATTGTTGAAAGCTGTCTCAACTTTTTCGCAAATGCCATGAAAACGATTCGACGAAGTCGAATGTTTGCGTCGCAGGCGCCGCAAACCCGCTTCGCAAAAATGCAAACACTCGGCATCCCTCGCATTCGCATTTCCGCTCCGCTCTCGCTACAGCGAATTTCTAACACTCAGCATCCTTCGCGTTAAAAATTCGCTTCCGCTCACGGTCTTCACGCAGTTACAACGCCGCGAGGCCTCTCGCTTGGAATGAGGCCTCTCATTCCACGTCTACACTGCGTTTCGCCCAATCACCGTTCCGGAGATTGCAAGATGTACGTAAATGGCCATAATTACATGTAAACATGAACTATGGCCATTTACGATCTTGCTTTTCCCTCCTACGGGAAAAGAAAACAGGCAAAGCTGAGTTCCGTTTCGCGCGAAACGGTTTTGCATCCGAGAAAAACGCGGCGCACCTTTCCAAATCTTGTTTCGGAGGCCACTCCGAAACTGAAGGGATGAAAATGAGACGAAGCGAGAAAGTCGAAGCGACGCTGACTCCTGGAGAAAAAGAAACCCTTCAACAACTTTGTGATGAAGCCGGTTGCACAGAAGCTGAACTAATCCGCTCCGTTTTGATTAGCCGTTCGATTTCTCTCGACGATCTTGAGACTGGCAAGAAAACCGAACGCGTAAAAAATAAAACGTTGCAGAAACAGGGGCGCAAACACGCGCCGGAAAAAACTGACGAGCGCGGTGAAGCCATCGCCGAGAACGCCGAGAAACGCGACGTTTCGTTTCATGTGATGCTTACCGCTTCAGAGAAAAAGGCGATCGAGCAGCGTGCGGAGGCTCTTGGCATTTCTGTAAGCGAACTGGTTCGCCGTAGCGCAATTTACGGAAAGATCGAATCATTCAATTTTGACATTGCGGAAGTTGAAAAACTCCATCATGAGTTATTGAAGGAAGGAACGAACCTCAATCAGCTGATGTACTTCGTGAATGCCCAGGGGCTTCCCGTGTACAACGAGAAAGCTGTTTTCCGCACACTTGAAAAGGTTTACCAAAATGCTCGAAAGGTCGATCGGTTTATCGAGCAACTTGAAAAGCGCTATCACGTTGACTATGTTCCACATGATTATCTGGCAGATGAACCAGACAACAGAAATCTTTAAGTCGGAACGCAGCTGGATCAGTTTTGCAACTGAGTGCAATTACTCGTTTAGCTATAACTACTGAGTAAAATCGAAAGGAGATGGCAGAAGAGGTTGACAGCCATTAAACAGAAAGCAGCCAGCTCGTACCCCGCCTCGCTAGCTTGGCCCTGCCCTGGTGCGAGGCGGGGTACGAGCTGGCCGGTGGCGATTGACGACTCTGCTGGGATCGCTTCAGCGCGCCACCGCGCTGAAGCCCTGCCCGAGTTTTCGAGGAGGTGGTCGCTATGT
>ENA-OYWT01000552-OYWT01000552.1-human-gut-metagenome-genome-assembly--contig:-NODE-552-length-15745-cov-13.852326_pt1 | contig 15745 bp, 9 predicted proteins | sample MGYA00244171_ERZ653399 | MGnify/ENA primary metagenome ERZ653399 (study PRJEB26926, sample SAMN06164987) | human gut metagenome | biome: ENVO:00009003; feature: ENVO:2100002; material: ENVO:00002003... | reverse complement strand
GCAGCGTCAGATGTGTATAAGAGACAGTACGGCAGGAGCGCATTTGCTCCTGCCATTTTTACATATTTTTTATGATAAAAATATTTACATTATTGTAATATATGATAAAATATTTCTAACACAATAACACAATGGCTACATAAACAATAGGATATATGGAGGAAGTTATGGACGATAACAATTATATGAACAATGACAACCGGTCGTCAGGCACACCGGACAATACAGGTGTATTCGGTCAGTCTTCAGAAACAGCAAATGGCTCAGACACATACAGCCAGCCGCAGGACACATACAATCAGCCGACAGACACATATAATCAGTCTGTATCCCAGCAGGAAAGTGGGAATGCATATGCATATGGACAGTCATCAGACCAGACAGGCAGCACAGACGGATATGTCAATAATCCGGGCAGTGCATATGGTTATGCAAATCAGGGTACATACAATCAGAATCCAAATGCCCAGGGTGCATACAATCAGAATCCAAATGCCCAGGGCGCATACAATCAGAATCCAAATGCCCAGGGTACATACAACCAGAACACATATGCTCAGGGCTCATTTAATCAGTCAGCTTACGGACAGACGCAGTATGGCCAGCAGCCAAACGGACAGGGTGGCTACAATCAGACCGCATACGGACAGACAGCATACAATCAGCCACAGTATGGAGCTAATCCATACAACCAGCCGCCAAAGAACAGCAATGGCTTTGGTATAGCTTCTCTGGTACTTGGAATCGCATCTATTGTACTGTTTTGTACATGCATCAATTATGTGACAGCTCTGCTTGCTATCATTTTTGGTATTATACATATCATAAAGGGCAACAACAAGGTGTTTGGTATAGTTGGTATAGCAACAGCAGCCATCTCAGTTATAGTCAGCATCATATTCTGGGTTGTGGCAGGCTCAAATGTAAGCACAGATTTAGAAAAGGAGTTCATGAGGGGCTTTGACAATGGTTATGAGTATTATAATGATGACGATTCCTATGAGGATTACGATTATGATTATGATTCTTTTGATCATGACGATTATGATTATCAGAATTTTGAGTATGATGGCATTTATTAGAGTTAATTATTATCAAATTATTACAGAATCAATTACATCTTGACAACAGTGGCTTTTCAGTTATATACTTAAACACAGTTAGTAAAAGGCAGTGACGAAGACAGTAGAGATGGCAGGAAAGTCAAAGAGAGCCGGGACAGGTGAGAGCCGGTATGAGTAGAGCCGTTTTGAAAATCACTTCTGAGCCGCAGGCTAAAATCGCCATACAGCGTTGCGAGAGTAGGTTCTGACGTATTCCCTACGTTACAGGGGCGGGTATGCAAGGGTATTTCCCTTAAGTACATTGTAATAGGTGGTATAGACGTATCAGGCACGCGTTCCTAATTACAGGAATGTGTGCCTTTTTTTGTGAATATTCCATAAACCGAAAATTGTAGTAGCGTAAGCCACAAGGAAGCCTCGTAAGAGCCGAATTTGAGGTGCATGTTGGGATGTTCACGAACAATATAGAATAAGGAGAGATAGTCATGTACAACAAAGTTGACACCAATATGAACTTCGTTGAACGCGAGAAGAAGACAGAGCAGTTCTGGAGAGAGAACAATATCTTCAGAAAATCTATGGAAAACAGAAAAGAAGGAGAGACATACACATTCTATGATGGACCTCCTACAGCAAACGGAAAGCCTCACATCGGACATGTTGAGACACGTACCATAAAGGATATGATTCCAAGATTCCAGACCATGAAGGGCAAATATGTGCCACGTAAAGCAGGCTGGGATACACACGGACTTCCTGTTGAGATTGAGGTGGAGAAGCTTCTCGGCCTTGACGGCAAGGATCAGATTGAGAACTACGGACTTGAGCCATTCATCAAGAAGTGTAAAGAGTCTGTATGGAAATACAAGGGCATGTGGGAGGATTTCTCCAACACAGTAGGTTTCTGGGCTGATATGGACAATCCATACGTCACATATGACGACAATTTCATTGAGTCAGAGTGGTGGGCTCTCAAGGAAATCTGGAACAAGGGACTTCTTTACAAGGGCTTCAAGATTGTTCCTTACTGTCCTCGTTGTGGAACACCGCTTTCTGCACAGGAGGTGGCACAGGGCTACAAGACAGTTAAAGAAAAATCAGCAGTAGTACGTTTTAAGGTAGTAGGAGAGGATGCATATTTCCTCGCATGGACAACAACTCCATGGACACTTCCAAGCAACGTGGCACTCTGTGTGAACCCTAATGACACATATGTAAAGGTAAAGGCTGTTGATGGCTACACATATTATATGGCAGAGGCACTTGCAGACAAGGTGCTCTCACAGCTTCTTTCAAAAGAGGACGCCAAAGCAGGCAAGAAGGCATATGAGGTGCTTGAGACATACAAAGGAAAGGATCTTGAGTACAAGGAGTATGAGCCGCTTTATGACTGCGCTAAGCAGGTTGCCGATAAGCAGGGCAAGAAGGGCTTTTTCGTGACATGTGACACATATGTTACTATGTCAGATGGTACAGGAATTGTTCATATCGCTCCTGCATTTGGTGAGGATGATGCCAATGTCGGAAGAAATTATGACCTTCCATTTGTACAGTTTGTAAACGACAAGGGAGAGCTTACAGCAGAGACTCCGTTTGCCGGTATGTGGGTAAAGGATGCAGATCCTGAGGTATTAAAGGACTTAAGCGGCAGAAAGCAGCTCTTCGATGCTCCGAAATTTGAGCATGAGTATCCACACTGCTGGAGATGTGACAAGCCTCTTATCTACTATGCAAGAGAGTCATGGTACATCAAGGAGACAGCAGTAAAGGATGATCTTATCAGAAACAACAATACAGTAAACTGGATTCCTGAGTCTATCGGTTCAGGACGTTTCGGAAACTGGCTTGAGAATATACAGGATTGGGCTATTTCACGTAACCGTTACTGGGGCACACCACTCAATATCTGGGAGTGTGAATGCGGACACAGAGAGTGTATCGGAAGCCGTGCAGAGCTCGCCGAAAAAGCAGGAGATCCAAAGGCTGCAGAGGTAGAGCTTCACAGACCATACATCGACGCTGTGACAATCAAGTGTCCTGAGTGTGGCAAGGATATGCACCGTGTACCTGAGGTACTTGACTGCTGGTTTGATTCAGGAGCCATGCCATTTGCACAGCACCACTATCCGTTCGAGAACAAGGAAGTATTTGAGAAGCAGTTCCCGGCCAAGTTTATCTCAGAGGCAGTTGACCAGACACGTGGATGGTTCCATTCACTCATGGCTGAGTCTACACTCCTTTTCAACAAGGCCCCTTATGAGAATGTAATCGTGCTTGGACACGTACAGGATGAGAACGGACAGAAGATGTCCAAGTCAAAGGGCAACGCTGTAGATCCGTTTGATGCACTTGAGACATACGGTGCAGATGCCATCAGATGGTATTTCTACACAGCATCAGCTCCATGGATTCCAAAGAAGTTTTCAGGAAAGCTCGTGCTTGAGGGACAGCGTAAGTTTATGGGAACACTCTGGAACACATACGCATTCTTCGTTCTTTATGCAAATATCGACAATTTTGATGCTACAAAATACAGCCTTGAGTATGATAAGCTTGCAGTAATGGACAAGTGGATTCTTTCAAAGCTCAACTCAGCAGTGGCAGGCGTGGATGAGTGCCTGTCAAACTACAAGATTCCGGAGGCGGCAAAGTACCTTCAGGAGTTCGTAGACGACTTAAGTAACTGGTATGTACGCCGCAGCCGTGAGCGTTTCTGGGCAAAGGGCATGGAGCAGGACAAGATAAACGCATACATGACACTTTATACAGCACTTGTCACCATATCAAAGGCGGCAGCACCTATGATTCCTTTCATGACAGAGGATATCTACAGAAATCTTGTCTGCTCTATCGACAAGAGCGCACCGGAGTCAATTCATCTGTGCGACTATCCTGTAGTTGATGAGAAGCTGATTGACAAAAAGCTCGAAGCTGATATGGATGAGGTACTAAAGGTTGTAGTACTCGGACGTGCATGCCGTAACGAGGCAAATATCAAAAACCGTCAGCCAATCGGAAAAATGTTTGTAAAGGCTCCGGAAAAACTGGATGAATTTTATGTGGATATCATCGCAGACGAGCTCAACGTAAAAGAGGTTGAGTTCACTGATGATGTATCACACTACACCACCTACAAATTCAAGCCACAGCTTAGAACAGTGGGTCCTAAGTATGGTAAATACCTTGGCCAGATTAAGGCAGTTTTAGCTGAGCTTGATGGTCATAAGGCCATGGAGGAGCTTAACAGCACCGGCTCTCTCAAGCTTGACAGCATTAGCGATGAAGTTGTATTATCTAAAGAGGATTTACTTATCGAGATGACTCAGATGGAGGGCTATGTGACACAGTCTGACAACAATATAACCGTTGTTCTTGACACCAACCTCACTCCTGAGCTTATCGAGGAAGGTTTCGTAAGAGAAATCATCAGTAAGATCCAGACAATGCGTAAGGACGCAGGCTTTGAGGTTATGGACCACATCGCTGTGACATACGAGGCAGATGAGAAGCTTTCAAATGTATTTGAAAAGTTTGGTGATGAAATCAAGACCGAGGTTCTTGCCGTATCAATTAAATCAGGCGAACTTAAGGGCTATGAAAAGGATTGGAAGATTAATGGTGAGGCTGTTAAGCTTGCAGTTGAAAAACAATAATCTCTGCACGAGAGGGAGCATTAATTTGCTCCCTTTTAGTGCCATAAGGAGGAATATGATGAGAGATAATACGTTTAGCAAAAAGGTGTTTATTAAGACTGTATCAGACAATTTAAAAAATAAATATCGTAAGACTATAGATGATGCCACACAGCAGGAACTTTATCAGGCTGTATCAGAGGCCGTAAAGGATGTCATCATGGATGAGTGGATTGCCACACAGAGAGTGATGGACAAGGACGATCCAAAGGTTGTTTACTATATGTCCATGGAGTTTTTGATGGGAAGAGCTCTCGGCAACAACCTTATAAACCTCTCAGCATACAAGGAGGTCAAGGAGGCTCTCAATGAGATTGGTGTGGATATCAATGCTATTGAGGACCAGGAGCCTGATCCGGCACTTGGAAACGGTGGACTCGGAAGACTGGCAGCGTGCTTCATGGATTCACTTGCCACACTCGGATATCCTGCATACGGCTGTGGAATCAGATACAGATATGGTATGTTCAAGCAGCAGATTTCAGACGGCTTCCAGATTGAGGTGCCTGACAACTGGCTCAAGGACGGATATCCATTCGAGCTTCGTCGTCCGGAGTACTGCTATGAGGTCAAGTTTGGAGGATATGTGCAGGAGAGCACAGATGAAAACGGAGAGCTTCATTTCGAGCAGAAGGACTATCAGTCGGTGCTTGCAGTGCCTTATGATATGCCTATAGTCGGTTATGACAACAATGTGGTCAATTCTCTCATGATATGGGATGCAGAGCCCAAAAACGGCTTCTCGCTCGAGTCCTTTGACCAGGGTGACTACGACAAGGCAGTGGAGCAGGAAAATCTTGCAAGAAACCTTGTTGAGGTGCTCTATCCAAACGATAACCATGTAAAGGGCAGGGAGCTTCGCTTAAAGCAGCAGTATTTCTTTGTATCAGCAAGCATCCAGCGTGCACTTGCAAGGTTTAAAAAGCATCACAGCGATTTAAAAGATCTTCCGAATAAGGTCGTTTTCCAGATGAACGATACTCACCCTACAGTTGCAGTCGCAGAGCTTATGAGAATCCTTGTGGACGAGGAGCATCTGTCATGGGATGATGCATGGGATATCACTACAAGATGTGTAGCCTACACTAACCATACAATCATGGCTGAGGCGCTTGAGAAGTGGCCAATTGAGATATTCCAGAGAATGCTTCCTCGTGTATACCAGATTGTTGACGAGATAAACAGAAGATTTGTGATGCAGATTAATGAGAGATATCCTGGCAATGAGGACAAGGTAAGAAAGATGGCTATCCTCTATGACGGACAGGTCAAGATGGCAAATATGGCTATCGTTGCAGGCTATTCTGTAAACGGTGTTGCAAAGCTTCACACAGAGATACTTAAGAATCAGGAGCTTCATGATTTCTATGAGATGTTCCCTGAGAAGTTCAATAACAAGACAAACGGAATCACACAGCGTAGATTCTTAGCCCATGCAAATCCACTCCTTGCAGACTGGGCAACAAAAAAGGTAGGAGCCGGCTGGATTACAGATCTTACAATGCTTTCAAAGCTCAAGGCTTATGCGGACAGCCCTGTTGCACAGCAGGAGTTTGCTGAGATTAAGAGAGCAAACAAGGTGCGTTTAGCAAAGTATATCAAGGAGCACAATGGTATTGATGTAAATCCGGATTCTATCTTTGATGTGCAGGTTAAGAGACTTCACGAGTACAAGAGACAGCTCATGAACATCCTTCATGTGATGTATCTGTACAACAAGATTAAGGAAAATCCGTCTATGGATTTCTATCCTAGAACATTCATTTTTGGAGCAAAGGCAGCAGCAGGCTACAGAAATGCAAAGAAAACAATAAAGCTCATCAACAGTGTGGCTGATGTGATAAATAACGATGCTTCTATTGGCGGCAAGCTCAAGGTAGTATTTATCGAGGATTACAAGGTATCCAATGCCGAGATTATTTTTGCGGCAGCAGATGTCAGCGAGCAGATTTCCACAGCAAGCAAGGAGGCATCCGGAACAGGAAACATGAAGTTTATGCTCAATGGAGCGCTCACTATCGGAACTATGGATGGTGCCAATGTCGAGATGTTCGATGAGGTAGGGGCTGACAACATGTTTATCTTTGGAATGAGCTCTGATGAGGTCATCTCACACGAGAACAGACATGACTACAATCCTGTTGATGTATATAATAACGATGCCGAGCTAAGAAAGGTAGTAAACCAGCTTGTAGACGGCACATATTCACCAAATGACCATGAGCTTTTCAGGGAGCTTTACAACTCACTGCTCAATCCACAGCAGGGACAGGTGGCTGACCGCTACTTTATCCTCGCAGACTTCCGCTCATATGCAAATGCACAGCAGAAGATTAATGATTATTACAAGAACAAGAGCGCATGGAGAAAGAGTGCACTGCTCAATATCGCACATGTAGGAAAGTTCTCTTCAGACAGAACAATCCAGGAATATGTGGACGATATCTGGCATCTTGACAGAATTACCGTAAATATGGCAGGAGTATAGGATTTTGGAAAAAGTTATCGCAAAGTCTGGTATCAGTGGAAGCACGCTTAAGCTTATAGCCATTTTTACCATGCTTATAGACCATATTGCGGCAACGGTTATTCTTCAGATGATAAATAACGGGATAGGTGGACAAACGCTTATTGATATCTACTGGGTCATGCGTTCTATAGGGCGCATGGCCTTTCCTGTTTTCTGCTTCCTGCTTGTGGAGGGCTTTAAATATACACACAGTAGGGAAAAATATGCTGCGAGGATGTTTATATTCGCGCTTATCTCTGAGATACCGTTTGACCTTGCAATAAACAATACAGTGCTCGAATTTAAGAGCAACAATGTGTTTTTTACACTGCTTTTAGGCTTGCTTGCCATCACAGTGCTTGATTGGCTTAAGTCGGTCGATAAAATAGAAAAGGCATCCTCTGCAGTCAAGTGGTTTTTTGTCACACTGATCAGGTGTATAGTAATGGTATCAGTAGTGCTTGTTATGATGATTATTGCAGAGTTTGTGCTTTGCTGTGATTATGGTGCGGCGGGTGTAGGGTGCATTGTCATGATGTACCTGCTTTCTTCAAACCGGGATGTTGCATTTGCCGTGGCAGTCATACTGCTTGGACTTTTCTCAGGTACCATAGAGTTTTTTGCACTTTTTATGCTTATACCGCTTCGCTATTACAATGGAAAAAGAGGCATTTCACTAAAATATGTCTTTTACGCCTTTTACCCGGTGCATCTTTTTGTACTGTACCTGATATGCAGGCTTGCTATGGCTGCTGTTCACACCTAAAAGAGTGACAGACAACGATTAAAATGGGGGAATAGATGAAAAAGCTTTTAAAAATCATACCGGCACTTGTGTTTGCTGCCTGTTGCTTTATGTTCGCTGCAAAATGCTTAAAGGCAGGAGGGTTTATAGGTGCTATAGCTGATTTTCCTACAGCTATACACAGGGCAGTAAAGGGGCAAATGCAGACCACAACAGACTATTTAAACGGCGAACAGACAGAGTACGATGAGTCAGTATTTACAGGGGAATATCACTACTACTACGAGAAGCTGTCAGATGATGACAAGCTTATTTACAGGCAGATTTATGCGATGATGCAAAAGCGCATGGATGGAATTTCGTTAAATACTACAGACACTGACAACGTAAGCCGTATACAGCAGTTTGTGCTGCTGGACAATCCACAGTTTTTCTACATAGAAAAGAGTCAGTATACTGTGAGAAACAGCATCATTTTTTCGCCTGTATACAATATGTCTGAGTCTGATATCGACAACGCAATAAGTACGATTTCAGGCTATGTGTCAGCCTGTATGGCAGGTATCGATGAAGGTGCATCGGATTATGACAAGGCTGTGCATTTCTATGAATATGTGATAGAGCATGCCGAGTATGAGGAAAATTCTCCTCACAACCAGGATATGTACTCAGCAGTGCTTGGTAGGACGGTCTGTCAGGGCTATGCGATGATGTTTAAGTATCTGTGTGACCGGGCCGGTATCAGCTCACTTATTGTGACAGGCACCACATCTGATGCAAACCACGCCTGGAATATGGTATATCTGGACGGTGCGTGGTGTGCGGTGGACTGTACCTACGGTGATGGTGATTATCTGGGAAATGGCATATCATACAGCTGGTTCGGAGTGCCGCTTGATGTGGTAAAGCTTACACGTACATTGGACAATGAGGATATGCTGCCGCAGGAAGCGTCAGTGGAGGATGACTATTATTACAGGAATGGGCTGTATTTTACATCCTACGACCTTAAAGTCTTACAGGGCATGACAACGTCATCTAACTATATCACGTTCAAGTTTTCGGACAGAGAAACCTATGATACTGCATGTCACAGTCTTTTCGAGAAAGGTGACTACAAATATCTGATTCCGACAGCAAGAGGCGGCACTATCACATATATGCAGGAGCCCAATTCGCTTGCGGTGTTTATACACATAGAGCTGGGAAGCTGATAAACTTATCTCCTTTTATTTTGAGGAGATAGCCGCCCGCTCTTCATGGGGTATGCCACCCGGCGGGTACTGTGGCAGAACTCGTTTCAAATTGCTAATTTGTCGGTGTCGTTTTCGGCTCCTGCGATTGTTTATGTTCATTCGACAGCTGGACACTTGCGTCGTGGTGTTCGCCTGTGTCATACGCTTGATTTATGACGTGCCGTGTGGGAGTTACATGCCGCCTCAAACAAAAGTGGGCGCAAAAAATACTCGTTCAAGCAACACAGCCTGCCTCATATGATAAAAGTAAAAAGCGCGTTTGATTTTTTGCGCCTGATAAACTCTGTTTGAGGCGGCATTTACTCCCACTAGGCTAAGGAATTATGAAAGCGTATGCCACAGACGTACGCCGCGCCGAAAGTGTGCAGCTGGCGAATGTACACAAACCTTGAGCCGAAATTCGACACCTGACAAATTAACGCAATTCTTACGAATTGTTCTGCCACAGTACCCGCCGGGTGGCACACCCCATGAAGGGCGGGCGGCGATACAAAAATAAAGAAAGAGGAATCCAAATGTCATTTTGTCATCTTCACACCCATACCGAGTACAGTCTGCTCGATGGGTCAAACAAGATAAAAGAATATGTAAAGCGCGTCAAGGAGCTTGGCATGAACTCTGCCGCAATCACAGACCATGGCAATATGTACGGTGTGGTGGAGTTTTACAAGACGGCAAAGGCAAATGATATCAATCCGGTCATAGGCTGCGAGGTATATGTGGCACCAAATTCGCGCTTTGACAGGGAGACAAGCCACGGTGATGACAGGTATTATCATCTGATTCTGCTTGCTGAAAATAATACAGGCTATGCCAATCTCATGAAGATAGTGTCAATAGGCTTCACAGAGGGCTATTATTACAGGCCGAGAGTGGATTTTGAGACGCTTGAGAAATATCACGAGGGGCTTATATGCCTGTCTGCCTGTCTGGCAGGAGAAATCCCCAGATACATAGTAAGAGGCTTTTATGACGAGGCGAAGGAGATTGCAAGGAAGTATCAGGACTGCTTTGGAAAAGACAACTTCTTCCTTGAGCTGCAGGACCATGGCATTGATGACCAGAAGCTTGTGAATCAGCAGCTTCTTAGGATGAGCAAGGAGCTTGAAATAGGGTTAGTGTGTACTAATGATGTGCACTACACCTACGAGTCCGATGCGGAGGCACATGATGTGCTTTTGTGCATCCAGACCGGGAAAAAGGTGTCTGACGAGGACAGGATGCGCTATGATGGCGGACAGTTTTTCGTAAAGAGCGAAGAGCAGATGAGAGCGCTTTTCCCATATGCCATAGAGGCTATTGAGAATACGCAGAAAATTGCCGACAGATGCAATGTGACACTTGAGTTTGGCAATTACAAGATTCCAAAGTATGAGGTGCCAGAGGGCTATGATAGTGCCGAAGCCTTCCTTACAGAGCTTTGCGAGAAGGGCTTTAGGGAGAAATACATAGGCTGTGGCGAGTACAGTGCTGATGAGCTTAAAAAGATACATGCAGATATGGACTATGAGCTTGGTATCATAAAGACCATGGGCTTTATAGAGTATATCCTTATCGTGTGGGATTATATCAACTGGTGCCGCACGCACGACTGCTGGGTAGGCCCGGGACGAGGCTCAGCGGCGGGAAGCAGGGTGTGCTATTGTACCGGAATCACGGATATTGATCCGGTTAAATACAATCTGCTTTTTGAAAGATTTCTTAACCCTGAGCGAGTTTCCATGCCTGATATCGATGTGGATTTCGAGTATGCGGAGAGATATCGCGCCATAGAGTATGTTCAGCAGAAGTACGGACACGATTCTGTAACACAGATAGTCACCTTTGGTACGATGGCGGCAAGAGGTGTCATAAAATCAGTCGGAAAGGCGCTGGATTTCCCGTATGCAGAGACTGACAAGCTTGCAAAGATGGTGCCTCAGGAGCTTAATATCACGATTGACAAGGCTCTTCAGATGAACCCGGAGTTTAAGGGCATTTACGACAGTGATGCGAGAGTGCATGAAATGATAGATATGGCAAAAAGGCTTGAGGGACTGCCAAACCACACGTCCGTGCATGCAGCAGGTGTGGTAATCTATCCGGGTGTGGCGAGCGATTATGTGCCTCTTGGAAGGGCAAACGACGGAAGCCCTACCGCAGAGTACAACATGGTACAGCTCGAGGAGCTTGGCCTTTTAAAGATGGATTTTCTGGGGCTTCGTACACTCACGGTGCTAAAGGATTCTGTGAAGAATATCAAGGCATCAAGGGGCATTGATGTGGATATCGACCATATTGATTTCAACGATAAGGGCACACTTGACTTTATCGGAACAGGAAAGACGGAAGGCGTATTCCAGCTGGAGTCTGCCGGTATGCAAAGCTTCATGAAGGAACTCAGTCCACAGAGCTTTGAGGACATCGTGGCCGGTATTTCGCTCTACCGTCCGGGTCCTATGGATTTCATTCCCAACTATATAAAGGGCAAGAACAATCCAAAGGAGATAAGCTATGTGACACCTGAGCTTGAGAGTATTTTAGAGCCGACCTACGGCTGTATAGTATACCAGGAACAGGTTATGCAGATAGTGCAGAAGCTCGCAGGCTATACAATGGGTCAGGCGGACAACATCCGCCGTGCCATGAGCAAGAAGAAGCAGTATGTAATTGACGCAGAGCGCCAGAGCTTTGTGTACGGAGACGAGGAGCGCGGTATAAAGGGCTGTGTGGCAAACGGCATAGATGAAAAGGCTGCCAACAGCATATACGATTCGATGGTTGATTTTGCTAAGTATGCGTTCAACAAATCACATGCAGCCGCGTATGCGAAAATCAGTGTTCAGACTGCATGGCTCAAAAATTACTATCCGGTCGAATTTATGGCAGCGCTCATGACTTCTGTTATAGACAATTCAGCCAAGGCGGCGCAGTATCTTTACAGCTGTCGTGATATGGGTATTAAGGTGCTTCCGCCGGATATCAACTGTGGACAGGGCGAGTTTACCGCAGAGGGTGACCATGTCAGATATGGCATGTACGCCATCAAATCTCTGGGCAGACCGGTAATAGACCAGATAATCGAGGAGCGGGAAAGTGGTGGCAGATACCGCACACTCTCAGATTTTATCGAGAGAACCTGCCAGAAGGAGCTTATCAACAAGCGTGCGATTGAGAATCTGATAAAGGCGGGAGCCTGCGATTCACTCGACGGCACGAGAAAGCAGATGGCAATGGTGTATGCATCGATTGTGGACAGGGTGCAGCATGACAAAAAGTCAACAATGGCTGGGCAGATGAGCCTGTTTGACCTGGTCTCAGATGAGGATAGGCAGTCATTTGAGCTTAAGTATCCAAATGTTGGTGAATATGACGCTGAGGAAGCCCTGGCCTATGAAAAAGAGGTGCTTGGCATCTATTTAAGCGGACACCCTCTGGAAAAATATGCAGCTACCCTAAAGAAAAACATCACAGCAAATGCGATAGATTTTGTGCTTGAAGAGGAGAGCGGTGCCGTAAAGATAGAGGACAATGCGCACGTGGTAATCGGAGGCATGATAGCTACAAAGACGATTAAGTTTACCAAGTACAATCAGGCCATGGCTTTTATCACGATAGAGGACCTGACAGGAACTGTTGAGGTAATTATTTTTCCGAGAGATTACGAGCGCTACCAGAGATATTTACAGGACGATGCTAAAATATTTGTTATCGGACATGCGACAGTTGAGGATGAGCAGAACGGCAAGATAATCTGCGAGAGAATCATACCGTTTGATGAGCTTCCGAAGCAGCTATGGCTCAGATTTGATACGATGGAGGACTATAAGAAAAATGAGAGCAGGCTTCTTGAGACAATCCGTGAATCTGACGGAGGAGATGAAGTCATAATTTACATCGCAGATACAAAGCAGATGAAAAAACTTGGCAGAAATTATTCCGTAAATGCAAATAATGAGCTCATGGAGCAGCTTTTGGAATTTTTAGACAAAGAAAATGCGAAAATTGTTGAAAAGAATATTGAAAAAATGTGCTAAAACAAGTACAATAGATTGGGATTAGAATAAATGATAATTTTTTAACATATGGAGGTTATACCAATGGCAAAAGAGATTAACACAATAGGTGTACTTACAAGTGGTGGTGACGCACCGGGAATGAACGCAGCAATTCGTGCCGTTGTTCGTCAGGCTCTCTCAAAGGGCAAGAAGGTTAAAGGAATCAAGAGAGGATACGCAGGTCTGTTAAATGAAGAAATCGTGGATATGGATTCAAAGAGCGTTTCAGACACAATCTCACGCGGTGGTACAATCTTACAGACAGCCAGATGTAAGGAGTTCGTTACAGCAGAGGGACAGCAGAAGGGTGCTGAAATCTGTAAGAAGCATGGTATCGATGCTATCGTAGTTATCGGTGGTGACGGATCTTTCCAGGGTGCGCAGAAGCTTGCAGCACTTGGCATCAATACAATCGGTCTTCCGGGCACAATCGACCTTGATATCGCATGTACAGATTACACAATCGGTTTTGATACAGCCTGCAACACAGCTATGGAGGCTATTGACAAGGTACGTGATACATCTACATCACACGAGAGATGCTCAATCATTGAGGTTATGGGACGTGGAGCAGGATACATTGCATTATGGTGTGGTCTTGCAAACGGCGCTGAGGAAGTATTACTTCCTGAGAAGTATGACAACAACCTTGAGGCACTCATCGAGAGAGTAGCTCACGCAAGAGAGCTCGGCAAGCAGCATTACATCATCATCAATGCTGAGGGCGTAGGACATTCACAGGAGATGGCTAAGGAAATCGAGGCTGCTACAGGCATCGAGACTCGAGCAACTATCCTCGGACATATGCAAAGAGGTGGAAGCCCTTCATGTAAGGACCGTGTATACGCTACAATCATGGGCGCTATGGCAGTTGATTTACTCTGCGAGGGCAAGTCAAACAGAGTTATTGCCCACAAGGATGGCAATTTCGTAGATTTCGATATCGACGAGGCACTTGCTATGAAGAAGAGTGTAGACGAGTACATGTACGATATCTCTAAATCTCTGGTTTAGTATCTAATATAGTTACGATAAATATGAATGCCCTTGTATCCGGCACATCAAATGCAGGTAATTGCGTGCATGTGCCGGTGCAGGGGCATTTATGCATTCGGAGAAAGACGAATGTTAATCATAAATGAGGGGCAAAATACTTTTTGACCCTCATATCATCAATATAGAAAGAGAAGAAAATGATTACAAGTGCATCAAACAAAAGCATAAAAAATGTGCAGGCTCTTTTAAGCAAGGCAAAGGAGCGGAAAAAGCAGGGCGTATTCGTGGTTGAGGGTCCAAAGATGAGCTTTGAGGCGCCATATGACTGGGTAAGTGCCGTATATATGTCTGAGTCATTTTTTAATGATGACAGGTTTAAGGAAGAGAAGAAGCGTTTCCTTGACAAAACAGAAATAGTGAGTGACTCGGTGTTTAAGAGCATGTCTGACACGCAGACTCCGCAGGGGGTGCTCGCTATAGTAAAGATGCCGCACTATGAGATAGATGAACTTTTTAAGGGCGACAAGACAGAGCTTCTTGTGCTTGAGAGTATACAGGATCCGGGAAACTTAGGCACTATGATCCGTACCGGTGAGGGTGCAGGTGTAAGCGGCATTATAATGAATCGCACAACAGTGGACATTTTTAATCCAAAGACTGTGCGCTCAACCATGGGCTCACTCTACCGTGTGCCGTTTTACATCACAGATGACCTTCCGGAGACTATAGAGTATGCAAAGTCAAAGGGAGTTTCTCTCTACGCAGCTCATTTAAAGGGTAAGTGCTCTTATGACAGACCGGACTACACCGGAGCCTGTGGCTTTATGATAGGAAATGAGGGCAATGGATTATCAGATGAGATAGCTGACATGGCGGACACATATATCCGCATCCCTATGGAGGGAGCTGTGGAGTCGCTTAATGCCGCAATATCAGCCACTTTGCTCATGTATGAGTGCAATCGTCAGAGAAGACTTTTGGGAGAATAATATGCGTATTTGGTTTAAGATTTATACTGACACGCACCTGATGCGTGATATTACAATAGAAAATGACAGTGACGACACACGTACACACAAGATTTTTAAGGCACTTGAGGATGCCTGCCTTGCTTTTGACCTGGGAAAGCCCATCTGGCTTGACAGCAACGTAAGTGATTTCAAGAGGCATGGAAAGACACGCTTTACGAAGGATAATTTTGTGGAGGATATCGACTTTGATTTTCTCGAGATGCACATCATCGAGGAGGATTGATGCCTCATTATGGATATGATGAGTTATTATTGATATAATGACGGTCCGCACACTGCAGGCACGGCGGCACACAAGTACTCTCTCGTTCGCTACGCTACGCCATTAAGAATCTGTAGGAATTATGCCTTTTGGTTTTTTATGCTTGACGAAACCGGCTTTTATGCGCCGTCCATGGCGCATAACGCCTTGCCC